>JAERMT010000337.1_pt1 | contig 24189 bp, 17 predicted proteins | sample 9267081 | NCBI WGS metagenome assembly JAERMT01 (sample SAMN17071939, study PRJNA684904) | human gut metagenome | isolation source: diarrhea sample from child under the age of five | host: Homo sapiens | place: South Africa: Mafikeng, Mafikeng Provincial Hospital | collected 2019-09
GCCCTTGCGCGGATACATGCCAAAGACGCGCGCCGGGTTCTCGCTCATCAAGCGGCACAGATCCTCAGGACCCAGCTGTCCCTCAAAGCTCGTAGCGATCGCAACGGGGCGATGCTCCACACCGGGCCCGCCGTTGGGAATCGCGCGGAAGTCGTCGCGTCCGCGGTCCTTTTGCCCGTGCAGGTTAAAGCTGCAGTGGTCGGTCGCAATCGTATCGATCTCGCCGGACACAAGCGCCTCGCGCAGAGCCGCACGGTCGCCAGCATGGCGCAGCGGCGGACTCATCACATACTTGGCACCCGCAAAGCCGTCCTCGCCCTGCTCCAAGTAGCAAGTATCGTCGAGCATCAGATACTGAGGACAGGTCTCGACATAAATATTCTTCTGCCCGCGCGCCTTGGCAGCGCGAATGGCCTCGAGCCCCAGCCTGGTCGAAAGGTGCACCACGTTGACCGGAGCATCCCCGGCCAAGTGAGCCAGATACAGCAGCCGGCTCACTGCCTCGGCCTCGCACACATCCGGACGGCTGAGCGCATGGCCCTCGGGCCCGTGGATACCCTGCTTAAACACGCGCTTCTGCAGTTCATTCACCAGCGTACCGTTCTCGCAATGCACGCACAGGATACCGCCCAGGCGCTTGAGCTCCTCGAGCACCTCGAGCGTCTCGGCATCGTCCAGGCGCAGATGATCGTAGACAAAGTAGGTCTTGAATGACGATACGCCCGCCTCGCGCATGGCCGAAAGATCGGCGCGGTTGCGCTCGTTCCACTCGGCGAGTGCCATATGAAAGGCGTAGTTGGCCGTGCAGGTTCCGTCGGCACGGCGATGCCACTCGGCCAAGGCATCGGGCATGGTCACGCCGCGATCGGCCGTGGCGTAGTCCACAATGGTCGTCGTACCGCCGCAGGCAGCCGCACGCGTACCGGTCTCAAAGCTATCGGCCGTCCAATCCATGCCGGTCCAGCACTGCATGTGCGTGTGGGCATCGATAAAGCCGGGGAACACCCAGCAGCCCGCGGCATCCTGGACGGTATCGCCCTCGGCCGGCTCAATCGCCGCGGCGATCCGCACGATCTTATCGCCATCCATGGCAAGATCGGCGCGGCGAAGCCCCTGGGGCGTCACGAGCGCGCCGTTTTTGATGATGATCATAATTGCTCCTTATTGATTGATGCAGTTTGCCACGTGATCAAAATACGAGCAGGCGGCGATATGCTCCGTTATGCGCCGCTGTCCCTTGGCGGTATCGACATCCCACAACTCGTACGCACGCGCCTCGACCAGCGCAACGTCGACGCGACCTTTGAGGATCGAACCGCCGCCGTCCTTGCCCTCAAGGCACATAAGTGCATCGAACAGTTCCGCCGGAAAGAGCACCGGGCTCGAAGGTTCACCGTTGCACGCAAGGCGCACCGGGTGCTTGCGGCCACACTCGTCAAATGCACGAACCATGGCCTCAAAAGAATCCGCGCTCACAAGCGGCTGGTCGCCCGGCAAAAAGAGGCAACCTTTCCAGTTGCGATCGACCCCCCACGAAAGGCCCGCACGGACGCTTTCGCTGCGCAGCTTGCCATCGTGCAACACGCACGGGCAATGCTTGTCCTCGCAAATCCGGGCGACCTCGGGCCAACGCGTCGAAACCACGACGTCAAAGCCCCGGGGAACCGAATCGATGGTCTGGGCAATCAGCGGCTCGCCATAGACATCGGCAAGCATCTTGTTAGAGCCAAACCGCTTACCCTCGCCCGAAGCCATAATGACGCAACCAAGTTTCATCTCCGCAAACCTCCCCTGGCCACCTTGGACACCATAGTTGCTATACCCACCATAGCAAGCTCGCACTCCGTCGGAATAGGCACGCGCTCGTTTTCCAGCGAACGCCCCTTGGCTCTCCATAGCACAAAGGAGGGCACCCCGCGGCGCAGGGCACCCTCCTCAATGGTGCAGATATGCCTACTCAGCGTCGCCGGTAAACGTGGTACCGGTCTTGCCGGCAAGACCGTCACGCGCCTTCTCGAGCAGCGTGATGAGCGCCGTGCGGCCCGGCTTGCTCTCGGCAAACGTCGAGGCGGCCTGAACCTTGGGCAGCATGGAGCCGCGGCCGAACTCGTTGGCCTCGGACAGACGCTTTACGTCAGCCGCGGTCAGCGTGTCGAGCCACTGCTCGTGGTCGGTACCAAAGCCAATGGCAACCTTCTCCACGGCCGTCAGGATAATCAGGGCATCGGCGTCGAGCTGCTCGGCGAGCTTCTCGGCCGCAAAGTCCTTATCGATGACGGCGGCAGCGCCCTTAAGGTGGTTGCCCTGGGCCTTGGTGACGGGAATGCCACCACCGCCGCAGGAGATCACCACATGGCTGGACTCGACGAGCGACTTAATGGTGTCGAGCTCGACGATGTTCACGGGCTTGGGCGAGGCAACCACGCGACGGAAGCCCTGCTTCTCGTCGTGGATGAACTGGTAGCCGCGGTCGGCCTCCAGCTCCTTGGCCTCGGTCTCGCTCATCCACGGACCGATCGGCTTGACCGGGTCGGCAAAGGCCGGATCGTCCGCCGCAACCTCGACCTGGGTGAGCACGGTGGCGACACCCTTGTCGATATTGCGGTCGAGCATTTCCTCGCGCAGCGCATTTTGCAGGTCATAGCCAATGTAGCCCTGGCTCATGGCGCCGCAAACGGACAGCGGGCAGGGGATGTACTTCTGAGGGTTAGAGCGCGTGAGCTCTGCCATCGCGTTGGCGATCATACCCACCTGGGGACCGTTGCCGTGCACGACGACGACCTCGTTGCCCTCCTCGATCAGGTCGACGATAGCCTTGGAAGTCGTCTTGACGGCCTCCATCTGCTCAGGAAGGTTGGCGCCGAGGGCGTTTCCGCCCAGGGCGACAACAATACGCTTAGCCATTTCTCAGCCCAGCTTTAGGCCTGGAACCAACGGGCGGTGTTGCGCTCGTCGAGGGCCTTGAGGGTAGCGGCGGGATCGGCAACCTTCTGCAGGAACATCATGGCTGCGATGGCGTACGGCTTGTAGCTGGCCTCCTTGTACATGCCCACACGGTGCATGTCGAAGACGTCGGCGTTGACCTCGCCGTGCTCGCAGGAGACACCGGAGATGTCGGCGGGCAGCGGATGCATAAAGATGGTGTCCTGGCCGTTGGCGGTCTTCTCCATGAGCTCGGTCGTGGAGCACCAATCTTGATGCGTAGCGTTCTGGGCAAGCAGCTCCTTCTCGAGCGCAGCGATGCCGGCGTCGTCGCCCTCGGCGTACAGGTTGGTACGCTTCTCCATGGCGGCAAACGGAGCCCAGCTCTTGGGGATCACGATGTCGGCGCCCTCGAAGGCCTCGGCCATGGTGTTGACCTGCTTAAAGGTGGTGCCGGACTCGGCGGCGTAGCCCTTAGCGCGCTCGACGACCTCGGGCATGAGGTCGTAGCCCTCGGGGTGGGCCAGGGTGACGTCCATGCCAAAGCGGGGCAGCAGGCTGATCAGCGACTGCGGGCAGGACAGCGGCTTGCCGTAAGAGGGCGAATAGGCCCAGGTGACGGCAACCTTCTTACCCTTGAGGTTCTCGAGACCGCCAAACTCGTTGATGAGGTAGAGCATGTCGGCAGAGGACTGCGTGGGGTGATCGGAGTCGGACTGCAGGGAGATGAGCGTGGGACGGTGATCCAGAACGCCGTCCTCGTAAGCCTGCTGGACGGACTCGGAGACCTCGGCCATGTAGGCGTCGCCCTTGCCGATGTACATGTCGTCGCGGATGCCGATGACGTCGGCCATGAAGGAGATCATGGTAGCGGTCTCGCGGACGGTCTCGCCGTGAGCGATCTGGGACTTCTTCTCGTCCAGGTCCTGCAGCTCAAGGCCGAGCAGGTTGGCGGCCTTAGAGAAGGAGAAACGCGTACGGGTGGAGTTGTCACGGAACAGCGAGACGGCCAGACCAGAGTCGAAGATCTTGGACGAAACGTTGTTCTCGCGCAGCTCGCGCAGGGCGTCGGCGACGATGTAGAGCGCCTTGAGCTCATCGGTGGTCTTGTCCCAGGTGTGCAGGAAGTCGCTGCCGTACATGCCCTTAAAATCGAGGCCGTTCAGCTGCTCGACGAGCTCGGTAAACTTAGCGTCCATGTAAATGTCCTTTCTAAAGATGAAACGATCGCAATGAGTAGATGTGCTCCGGCATGCGCGTGTGGCTAGAACATGCAGAGCACCATGACGAGGACCCGCCACCGTTGAGGAAGCATGGGAGATAACGACCGCGGGCCCCAAGTCAACAGGGGGTGCCGGGGACACGAGCGGCCCCCGGCTCAACAAGAACGAGGAATGGGACTAGTCGATCTTGTTGTTGGTCAGACCGGCGCGGAACACGGTGGCGTCGCCATCGGCCTGGCTCGGATCGTAGAGGTTCAGGGCAGCCACGTACATGGCGGCAGCGGTGACCAGGTCGTCCTTGTAGGTGACCTCGTTGGGAGCGTGAGCCTGAGACTCGGCACCCGGGCCAAAGCCGACGCAGGGGATGCCATAGCGGCCCTGGATGGAAACGCAGTTCGTGGAGAAGGTCCACTTGTCGCACAGCGGACGACCGGTGCGCTTGTCCATGCTGGGCTCACAGCCGATGCGTTCGTCACCGAACATGGCCTTGTGGGCGTCGACGAGGGCCTTGACGTGCGGAGCGGTCTCCTTGTTGATCCACGTGGGGAAGTAAGCCTCGGTCTCGTAGACCTCGCCGGTCCAGGACGGACGGTCGTACATGTACATGGAGACCTTCACGTCGTCGCCGTACTTCTTGGCGGCCGGCAGGTTACGGATCTCGTCCAGGCAGGACTCCCAGGTCTCACCGGCGGTCATGCGACGGTCGATGGAGATGGCGCAGGAGTCAGCGACAGCGCAGCGGCTGGGGCTGGTGTAGAAGATCTGGCTGACGGTGCAGGTGCCGCGGCCCAGGAAGCGGGCATCCTCGTAGTGCTTGGGGTTGTACTTGGGGTCGAGCATCTTGACGAGACCCTTGATGTCGGTCGACTCGTCGCAGCCGTTGTTGTTGAGGGCGCGGACGTCGGCGATGATGTCGGCCATCTTGTAGATGGCGTTGTCGCCGCGGTCGGGAGCGGAGCCGTGGCAGGAGGTGCCGTGAACGTCGACGCGGATCTCCATGCGGCCGCGGTGACCGCGATAGATGCCGCCGTCGGTGGGCTCGGTGGAAATGACGAACTCGGGCTTAATGCCGTCCTTGTTGTAGATGTACTGCCAGCACATGCCGTCGCAGTCCTCTTCCTGGACGGTGCCGACGACCATGATCTTGTAGCCCTCGGGGATGAGGCCCATGTCCTTCATCATCTTGGCAGCATAGGTAGCAGAAGCCATGCCGCCCTCCTGGTCGGAGCCGCCGCGGCCGTAAATGATCTCGTCGGTCTCGTAGCCCTCATAGGGATCGGCATCCCAGTTCTCGATGTTGCCGATGCCGACGGTGTCGATGTGAGAGTCGATGGCGATGATCTTGTCGCCCTCGCCCATAAAGCCCATGACGTTGCCCAGGCCGTCGACCTTGACCTCGTCATAGCCAAGGCTCTCCATCTCGGCCTTGATGCAGGCAACAACCTCACCCTCCTCGCAGGACTCAGAGGGGTGGCTAATCATTGCGCGAAGAAAACGCGTCATATCAGCACGATGGGACTCAGCAGCAGCCTTGATAGCGTCGAAATCGAGTTCTTTAGCCATTGTTCATAACCTTTCAAACGAAGGAATCTACCTGTGAGGTGGCGGAGCGATACCTATTTACTCCGCTGCTCGGACAGTCCTGCGCAAGACGGAAAGCACATTAAGTGCTTTCCTTTGCGTGCGGAACTCGCGACGGAGCAAATAGGTATCGCTCCGCCTCCCGGGTTCATGCATCTGCAGGACATAGGGGGTCTAATAGGAATTTGGCGCGGCGCGTTGCGCCGCCCAACGATTAGCAGGTCGGATATTCGCCTTCCCAAACAATGCGGCGATACTGATCCGGGTCCGTGTCACCTTCCGTGGAGAAGCAGAGCACGGAGCTCGTCTTGTCCAGGCCGATGAGCTCCTTGAGCTCGGCGTACTCGGGATCGAGCATGAGAGTCTCGACCAGGCCGGTGGTCACGGCGCCGGACTCGCCGGAGATGACGCGCGGGTCGCCCTTCTCGGGAGCGCCCAGGGTGCGCATGCCGCGAGCGGTGACCCAGTCGGGGCAGGACACGAAGGCGGTGGTGTGGTTGCGCAGGATATCCCAGCCCAAGATGTTGGGCTCGCCGCAGCACAGGCCGGCCATGATGGAGGGCATGTCGCCGTCCACGATGCGCGGATCGCCGTCGCCGGCGGCAGCGCCCTTGTACAGGCAGGCGGCGGGAGCGCACTCGACCACGACGAAGGTGGGCGGGTTATCGGGATACAGGTTGGTGAAGTAGCCCACCACGGCGCCGGCCAGCGAGCCTACACCGGCCTGAACAAAGACGTGCGTCGGGCGGTTGATGGCCATCTCGCGCAGCTGCTCGGCAGCCTCGGAAGCCATGGTGCCGTAGCCCTCCATGATCCAGGACGGAATCTTCTCGTAGCCCTCCCAGGCGGTGTCCTGAACGATGACGCCGCGCTCGCAGGCATCGGCCTCGGCGGCGGCCATGCGCACGCACTCGTCGTAGTTGACCTCTTCGATGGTCACCGTGGCGCCCTCGGCGGCGATGTTATCGAAGCGGGGCTTGGTGGAACCCTTGGGCATGTGCACGACGGCCTTCTGGCCCAGCTTGTTGGCAGCCCATGCCACGCCGCGGCCATGGTTGCCGTCGGTGGCGGTAAAGAAGGTAGCCTGGCCAAAGTCCTTGGCAAGCTGATCGGAGGTCAGGTAATCGAAGGTGCACTCGGCAACGTCCTTGCCGGTCTCGTCGGCAATGTAGTTGGCCATGGCAAACGAACCGCCCAGAACCTTAAAGGCATTGAGGCCAAAGCGATAGCTCTCGTCCTTAACGCACAGGTTGGACAGGCCCAGGCGTGCGGCCTGGCCGTCCAGGCGGGCAAGCGGAGTGACGGTGTACTGGGGGAACGACTGGTGGAAGGCGCGGGCCTTCTTCACGTGGTCGAGGCTCATGATTCCCAAGTGCTTGTCATCGCTCTTGGGCATCGTGTTGCCCGCCCACTGGATCTTATCGGCCATACGGTGAACTCCTTAAGTTCTCTCTTGCCGGCCCCCGCATACGCGTTTCAGCCCATTCCCATTCATGCGGCTGAACTTTTATGTGGATGCCAAACAAAAAGTTTGTTAGCACTGTTCTATCACACTTTTTGAATGGAAAACCTAACAAATTGTTTGTTGCCGTAATCGGTACCTTTTCGCCGCCGAACGGTCGCATAACGCGGCGATGCTTTCGTTATTTGCGAACAGGTGTGGTTTATGGCACAGTGAGCCCAAACTAATTTTTAGGAAGGCACCTATGACCCCCGCACAGATTGAGTTTTACAAGCGTCTTGCGCGCAGCCTGGCGCTACAGTTTGGCCCCAACTGCGAAATCGTCGTCCACGATCTGGAGACCGAGGACATGGACCACTCTATCGTGGTGATTGAAAACGGCCACATCAGCGGACGTAAACTGGGCGACGGCCCCAGCCATATTGTGCTCGAGTCCATGCACGAGGATGCCGCCGAGGTCCACGACCGCGCGCCGTACCTCACCAAGACCGCCGATGGCAAGCTGCTCAAATCGTCGACCATCTTCATTCGCGACGACGCCGGCAACCCCGTTGGCATTATGGGCATCAACTTTGACATCACGCTCATGAAGGCGTTTGAGCGTTCGCTCGACGCGCTCACCGGCACGGGCGACAAGGGATACACCGAGCCCGAGCCCATCACCAAAAACATCGGCGACCTGCTCGAGGATCTGCTGCGCGAGTGCGAGCAGTACGTGGGCAAGCCCGCCGCCCTCATGACCAAGGACGAGCGCATTCGCGCTATCGGATACCTCGACCGCCGCGGCGCCTTCCTTATCTCCAAATCGAGCGAGCGCGCCTGCGAGTTCTTTGGCATCTCCAAGTACAGCTTCTACAGCTACCTCAACGAGGCCAAGGCAGAGGCCGACGACAAATAGTCAGCGCGCCCGCATCCCTCCCCTTTTGGGCGCGAGTTCTGGAATGCGCGAATCCGAGAGTCGGCCGCAAGGCAAGTTCCATATAATCGATGAATGTGAGCATTTCGAAAGGATGGGACAAGATGGGGTCGAGCAACGCATCACGCAACGGCCGCGGAGGCACCGCTTCTGGCGCCAGGCATGCGAAACACGCGTTTGACGAGGGCGAAGAGGGCCTTTTTGCGCTGAGCCTCGACGACGTGATGAGCGACCGCCCCTGGACCGCCGAGGAGCTCATGGGCGGCGGGGTTCGCCCAACAAGTGCAAAGCCCGCACCTTCCGGCACGCCCGCGCCGGCATCCGTGCCCGCGGACGACTTTGCCACCCGTCCCATATTGCAGGCGACGCGTAAAGCCGCCCCTGCACCCCGTCCTGCTAGCGATCCGTCCGAGACGGCGGCGTTTCTCGCTGCAGCGGCACAGCGCCCCACGGCAGACAGCACGATTCGCTACGCTGCCCCGCAGCGGTCGGCATACACGGCTCCCGAGCCCGAGCTCGAGCCGCCTGTCATGGATCTGGATGATCTTTCCAACCGCCAGTTTGCCTTTGATTCCTGGGCGGCGGCAGATCTGGACGAGACCTCGGGCGGCATGCCGGCGCTCGACATTCCGGTAAACCCCCTGTTTGCGGCTGCCGAGGAACGCGACTCCGCATACGACAACGCCGCTGCATATACCAGCCGTCCGAGCGAACAGCCTCGCGCCAGCCGCATCGAAACCGAGGATTACGGCCAAACGTCAAGCGGCTATTCTCGCGACCCGTTTGCCGCAGCGCCCGCTCCCGATTACAACCAAGCGAGCGTAAAGGCAGCCTCGGCATCGTCGTATACCCATGGCGCCGACGATAAGCGCGCTGCCGATTACCACACCGAAGAAGAACCGCCGCGCTTTTCGGAGTTTTCGCAGGCGGCAAAGGTTGTCTTTATCGCTATCATCATCGCGCTGCTCGGCGTGATCGCGTTTGAGGGATTCCAGCTATTCCGCGGCCCCACCGCGTCCGAATCGGCAACGCAGCAAAAAGAGGACGACAACCAGCACCTGGACATCAACACCCTCAAAGGCGACCCCAACGACGGAGACGAGTAGCGAGGGCTAAGGGAGGGCCGGCAGAGCCGGCGGCACGCTACGGCTCCAAAAGCCCTGCCATAAAGATGGGCAGATACAGCACGTCACCATCGCGGTGAAGATTACATTCCGCAAGTACCAGGGCGTGCTCGATTCCGTAGCCCTTCGTTGCCAGCGCGTTATCGAGCGCCGCGTGGGACTTAAAGCTCTTGCCCGATTTGACCTCGATAGCAAGCACTTCCCCATCGAGCGTCTCCTCAACAAAATCGAGCTCGCCAACCTTTTTCGATGTAAAGTAGCGCAATCTAAATCCATGAGCTTTGAGCTCTTGGGCAACGAAGCCCTCAAACGCCGCCCCCACGTTCATGCCAAAGGCGTCTTCTGCCTCTCCATCAAAAACGCCTTGAGCGACCCTTTTGGAATACGACGACATGAGCATTCCGGTGTCCAAGTAAAACAGCTTGAACAGATTTCGCTGCTCCCCCAATAAAAGGGGTGCCACGGGCGCCGTTACGTTATACACGGGAAGCGCGACACCCGCCTCCGATAACCAGAGAAAATGGTCTGTCACCTGCGAAAAACGTTTGACACCGTTAATCGATGACAGCTTGAATCGCTTGTTTTTGGAGCCAGCCTCGCTTGGAATCAAATCATAGATATCTCGAATAACCAAGCGTAGCTCAGGCGGAGCGTACTTTGCGATGTCATCGCGATACAGGGCGTGAAGATCGCGGTGGATGTTTCGAACCTCGTCGACATTGCGCGTCGCCAAGAAGGAATTGACCGCGTCGGGCATGCCTCCCACCACCACATACTGATGGAACAGATCGAGCAAGCGGTCATACAGGTAGCCGGGAAGTTCCCCTTCATCCTTTAGACAGCCCCTGAGCATTTCAAACGCGCTGGCACCAACGCCATTTGCCCAGCAAAACTCCTCAAAGTCGAGCGGGTACATCTGGACCTGCTCGACATACCCCACCGGCAGGGAATCGATGCCCTCGAGCTCAACGCCAAGGAGCGATCCGGTGAGGATGTACCGAAAATCGCCGCGCTGGACCAGGTATTTGATAAACGTCACCACGTTGGGACATCGCTGTACCTCGTCGATAACCACGACAGTCTTGTTCGCAACCATCGGCTGCGTCGCAGCGATAGACATGCGCATGAGCAGGTCGTCCGCACTTTTCGCCGCCAAAAACGAATCGCGCACGGACGCGTCGGCGATAAGGTCGAACGTCACGACATTTTCGAACGATTCGCCTGCAAAGACGTTGACCAAATATGACTTTCCTACCTGTCGAGCGCCCTTGACCAAAAGAGCCTTGTTAGGTGACGAGGCAAGCCAAGATTCAAACTGTGCTTTCACTTTTCTCTGCAGCATAAGCGCACCCCTTATTACGTGCTGTTTTAGCACTAGGATACACTTTTCCGTGGTTGTTAGGTGCTCATTTCGACACTTTTTCTAAGTTCTAAAGTGTGTATTACAACACTTTTTCGTACTTTCATACGGCTGATTTCAACATTTTTCCGGATGTTGGCCGAATAATTGCCGCGTAATCAAGCGCCGTCTGCACATCATTTCGCAGGCGGCGCTTGATTTCTGTCCGCGCGCGCTGATAGACTTCCTCTTGCCCGCAAGGAGCGGGCGCGTTTTATCCAGAGTCGGGGTAGAGAGTTGGCTCCACGATCCCGACGCCAACCGGCCAAGAGGCACGGTGGCCCTGCCAACATCGATGAAAGGAGTCCGTATGGACAATTTCTCCGTGCGCAGCGAGCGCAACTTCCACAACCTGGTCGTCAAACCGAATCACATGCATCTTCTGGATAAGCCAAATGGCTACGCCTCGGCCATGGTCAAGAGCAGCCTCTCCCACCAGATGCGCTTTACCGCGCAGGTGCTCGAGGAAGAGCTCTGCGCTGCTGGCAATCCACATGTGCTGCAGATCAAGCTGCTCGGAGACGGCTCGCACGAGCCGTCCAGCTGGAAGCTCTTCGCCGACGGCACGTGCATCGCGGACGGCTCGGGTGACTTTGCCCGCGAGTGCTTCTGCGAGAGCGCCGAGGTGTTCCTGGATCTGTGCCGCGATGCCGTCGACGCAGCCGAGCTGCGCCAATGGAACCAGAGGGAGTACGAGCTGTTGAGCGTGGCACGTGGAATCGTGGGTGCGTAGACGAACGCACCCGCCACGCGAGACCGCAACAGCGTTGTTGGCAGGATTGTCCCTGCCTGACTCTTTGATTCCACGCCCGACCGTTCACCCGTTCGCCTCAACAGTCACCAGCAATGCAACGCTATAATTCTATAAACGCATTTGTATTGCATTTCGAGCGATGGGAGCGCAGATGCCTGGCAGTTACAAGGAACTCATTAAGAGTAACCCTGACGAAACCGAGATCAGGAGCTTCCTGGTGAACGGTAATCAAGTCTCCGTGACTCTGCGCATCCCCGACACCCTGCGCGACGCAGCGAAGGAGGAAGCGGCGCTGCGAGGCATGAGTTTCTCCGCCTTCGTGCGCACGTGCATGATCGAAGAGCTCGCGAAGAAGGGGGTATAAACTCATGCAGCCTGACTTCTTCGACAACAGGGCGAGGATCGTCAAGGACGACCTCGTCGCCAACATAGCCGCCGGCGATCGCGTGGCGATAGCCGCTTCGGTTTTCTCCATGTACGCCTACCAGGAACTCGCCAGCCAGCTTGAATGCATCGACGAACTGCGCTTCGTCTTCACATCGCAGGCGTTCACCAAGCAGCGCCCAGCGCGCGAGAAGCGCGAGTTCTACATCCCGCGCCTTTCTCGCGAGCAGGGTCTTTGCGGCACCGACTTCGAGATCAAGCTGCGCAACGAGCTCACGCAAAAGGCCGTCGCGACCGAATGCGCCGACTGGATCCGCCGCAAGGCGCGCTTCCGCTCCTTCGAGGGCGAGGGGCGCATGAGCGGCTTTATGGACATCGACAAGACGGACGACAACGTAGCCTACATGCCCTTCGACGGCTTCGCCACACGCAAGCTCGGCTGCGACAACTCCGCGGAAGCTCCTGACGTGACCATGCGCTTGGACGCCTCCCAGTCGCGCGCTCTGCTCAAGCAGTTCGACGACGCCTGGGGCTCGGGCGAGCTCCACGACGTCACCGACGCCGTCATCGACGGCATCACGGCCATGTATCAGGAGAACGCGCCCGAGCTCATCTACTACATGGCGCTCTACCGCATATTCAGCGAGTTCCTGGACGACGTCTCCGAGGACGTGCTGCCCAACGAGGGGCTGGGCTTCCGCGAAAGCCTCATCTGGAACAAGCTCTACGATTTCCAGAAGGACGCGGCGCTCGCCATCATCAACAAGCTCGAGACCTACAACGGCTGCATCTTGGCCGATTCCGTGGGCCTGGGCAAGACGTTCACCGCGCTCGCCGTGATCAAGTACTACGAGAGCCGCAACAAGGACGTACTCGTGCTGTGCCCCAAGAAGCTGCGCGACAACTGGATCACCTACAACTCGAACGTCGTGAACAACCCCATCGCGGGCGACCGCCTGCAGTACGACGTCCTCTACCACACCGACCTCTCGCGCACGCGCGGCACGTCGGAGACGGGCCTGCCCCTCGACCGCCTGAACTGGGGCGCGTACGGGCTCGTCGTCATCGACGAGAGCCACAACTTCCGAAACGGCGGCGACTCGGCGTCGGAAGACAGGATGAACCGCTACCAACTGCTCATGGAGAAGGTCATCAAGCAGGGCGTGAAGACCAAGGTGCTGATGCTGTCAGCCACGCCCGTGAACAACCGCTTCCGCGACCTGCGCAACCAGCTCGCCCTGGCGTACTGGGGCGACCCCACCGGCTGGTCTGAGAAGCTGCGCCTTGAGAACGACATCGAGACGGTGTTCCGCAACGCGCAGACCGTCTACGTCCGCTGGTCGAAGCTGCCCGCCGATCAGCGGACGACCCACACCCTCACCGACATGCTCGACTACGATTTCTTCGAGGTGCTCGACCAGGTGACCGTGGCGCGCAGCCGCAAGCACATCCAGCGCTACTACGATATGAGCGCCATCGGGCCCTTTCCGAAGCGCCTGCCGCCGATATCGAAGCACCCCAAGCTCTCGACGCTGGAGAACGCGATCAACTACCACGAGATATACGAGGAGCTTGACTCCCTCGTGCTCGCCGTGTACATGCCGAGCTCGTACGTGCACCCCAGCAAGATGGAGAAGTACGCGAAGATGGGCGGCGGCGGCAATCTCACGCTGGGCGGCCGCGAGACGGGCGTGCGCCGACTCATGACGACGAACTTGCTCAAGCGCCTGGAGAGCTCGGTGTGCTCGTTCCGCCTGACGCTCGAGCGCGTGCTCGCCGCCATGAACGCCGCCCTCGAGACCATAGACGACTACCGCAGGGGCTTGGCCTCGGGCGCCAGCGTGGCCGACGGCGACCTGCCGGGCGGGTTCGACCTCGACCCCGACGACGAGAGCGGCTTCGAGGTGGGCGGCGCCACGAAGATCCTTGTCGAGGACATGGACTGGATGAGCTGGGAGCGTGACATCGAGGCGGACGTCGCCGTCATCGAGGTCCTGATCTCGATGGTGCGTGACATCGACCCCGCCCACGACGCCAAGCTCATAGGGCTGTGCGAGCAGATCCGCGAGAAGTCGCAAGACCCCATCAACCCAGGCAACCGCAAGGTGCTCGTGTTCACCGCGTTCTCCGACACGGCGGACTACCTCTACGAGAACGTGTCTGCCTTCGCGAAGCGCGAGCTCGGCCTCGAGTGCGCCAAAGTCACGGGCGACGGCTGCGCCTGCACGATAAAGGCCGTGCCCCCGCACATGCAGGAGGTGCTCGCCTGCTTCTCGCCCGCGTCGAAGGAGCGCGACGCTGTGGCGCCTCAGCTTTCCGGCTGCGACGTGGACATCGTTATCGCCACCGACTGCATCTCTGAGGGCCAGAACCTCCAGGACTGCGACTACCTGGTGAACTACGACATCCACTGGAACCCCGTGCGCATCGTGCAGCGCTTCGGCCGCGTGGACCGCATCGGCTCGAAGAACGCCCGCATCCAGCTGGTGAACTACTGGCCCGACGTGGAGCTCGACGAGTACATCAAGCTCAAGGCGCGCGTCGAGGAGCGCATGCGCATCACCGTTATGACGTCCACCGGCGACGACGACTACATCAACACCGACGAGACGGGAGACCTGGAGTACCGCCGCCAGCAGCTCGAGCAGATGCGCGACGAGGTCGTGGACCTGGAAGACGTTTCGGGCGGCGTGTCCATCACCGACCTGGGCCTCAACGAGTTCCGCATGGACTTGGTGGGCTACTACCGCGACAACCCCGACATTGACCGGCTTCCGAGCGGCATTAACGCCGTGGTGGAGGGCGACGAGCCCGGCGTCATCTTCGTGCTGCGCAACGTCAACAGCAAGATCGACCGCGACGGCGCGAACCACCTGCACCCGTTCTACGTGGTTCGCATGAAGTCCGACGGGTCCGTTGCTCGCGGGCACCTGGAGCCCAAGGCGGTGCTCGACGACATGCGCCTTTTGTGCCGCGGCAAGTCCGAGCCCGATATGGCGCTCTGCCGCGCCTACAACCGCGAGACCAAGAACGGCCGCGATATGCGCCGCGAGGCCGGGCTCTTGTGCGACGCGGTGGCGTCGATTGTGGACTCGAAGGAGGAGTCCGACGTCGACAGCTTCTTCACCGGCGACACGACGAGCTTCTTGGAAAATGACATCGAGGGGCTCGACGACTTCGAGCTCGTATGCTTCCTGGTGGTGAGGCCCAGATGCTAGGGCTTCCGAGCACGACCGAGGTGGACCGCCGCATACCCAAGGAGGCCTTCTACGGACGCCTGAAGGTGAGCGCCGCGCTACGCCAGTCCTTCATCGACGACGTCGAGCGCTTCGTGATCGCGAACTCGATAAAGACCTCCACGACCGGCATTCCCGACGGCGAGCGCGTGCACGAGGTGCTCGTGGTGGAAGTGGCGCTCAAGGCCCGCCGCGTCCCCGAAGAGGTGCTGGCACTTGTGGCTCAGGCGAACCCTCATAAGCTGCTGTTCGCGTGCACCTTCAACGACGAGGTTCGCCTCGCGGTGATGCTCAAGAGACTCGTCGCGGGACCCTGGCGCCCGTTTGACCGCCTCACGCTCGACATGAACGCAAGCGACATTGACGCAGTGTGGGACTCGCTTGCATCTCAAGTGGTCTACGACGACGCAGGCGGCGGTCCTGAAACCATAGAGAAGCGCTTCGAAGCAGACGCGAAGATTAAGGCGCTGTACGAAGAACTTGCGCGCGTGGAGGCGCGCGGGCGTAAGGAACGACAGGTTGCGCGAAAGAACGCGCTGTTCGATAAGGCGAAGGAACTCAAACGACAGATTGCCAAGATAGAGGAAGGACGTTAGATGGACAACCAATTCGATAACGATGTACAGCTCGGCGTCACGGATGAGCTGGTAGTTGGCTTGCGCAAAGCGCTTGGTTCTTGCTCCGTCAACTTCCTCTTCGGCGCCGGAGTGAACGGAAAAGCGTTTCCCTATTTCGCCCAATTCAAGAAAACCATCGGCGCCATGAACGAAAGGGGTCTTGATGGAAGTAATATCGAAACTGCCTTGGCCAATTGCGCAGATGGTCAAATACGACAAGAGGTTCTCGACGCTTTCGTTGACGAATATAACAGCCACAACAATTACCGACTTTACGACGAATCTCTGTTGAACTTGAGACGAATGCTTGTAGGCTTCGCTTCTGTTGTCGGTCGGGCCGAGAACAGACATCCCGAAACCAGGCGTCTGAACGTTTTCACACTCAATTACGACCGCATAGTTGAGGAGATACTCGAGGACAGCGGGCTGTTTAGCTATACGCTCACGCAAGACAAGGCAAAGGGTCGCTTGCCCTTCGATATCGTTGGGTACAATACTTCGACCCATGCATTCGTCCCGACGTTCTGCGTCTACAAGCTCCATGGGTCTGTCGACACCAACCGCACGCTCTCTGCGAACAACATCGTTTTCCCCGGGCAAGACAAGCTCGGAAGCATACTATCTCATTTCTATGAAACTCTCTTCGCGATGAAAGGAGAGCTGCTGAAGCGCAATTCAGCGCTATTCGTTATTGGCTATTCATGGGCGGACGACCACGTTAATGGAATAATCAGTGACGCAATCGCTGGCGGGCTTACCGTGTACTGGCTCCAGTATAGAAGCGAAGACAAGTTGCCAAAGCAGGTCGCCGGCAACGTCATCGTCGTGCCTCCCACCAATAACGAGAACCCCGTTGATGCGACTAAAACCCTCGCCGATCTTCTCGAAAGAGCGGGACAACTATGATTGTGGGAAGAATAACGAAGGTTGATGGCGTAAGAGCAGCGGCGACGTTCTTCGATCGCATGCAGCCATTCATTGTGAATAACGGCCAAGCGGTAGCGTCGCCCCGCATCAATTCGTTCGTCAAAACCAGAGTCGGCTTAGATACGGTCATTTGCCAGATTGTCGGAGAACACGAGGCGGAGTACGACAGGCGAAGTGAAGTGACCCGCGAAGTCCAGGCGGCTCCCATGGGTCCCTTCGTTGTCGACCTGGAGGTGCGGGGGCACATTTCGTCAGGGGATTTCAAGGGAGGGCTTCGCTGCCTTCCCATTGTAGGAGCGGCTGTTGAGTCTTTGGATTCTGAAGACCTCAAGCTTCTGTACTCATCGCACGGATCCAAGCCATTGCGCATAGGGAGTAGCCTTTTCGACGAATCGCGCTCAGTTTATCTGGATGCCGGCAGGCTGATGGCAAGTCATATCGGTATTTTCGGAAACACCGGCAGCGGAAAATCGAACACGTTGGCAAGCCTTCTGAAAGGTTATGTTGGTTGCCTCCCGAAAGAAACCGACGCGGTGAGGATTCTCATATTTGACCTGAATAACGAATATGGCGGAGACGCCATAGTCCCCCGGGACAAAAAGACCGTCTATCGGCTGAACACGAGAAAGCAACTTGGATCGAACCGCGATCGCGTTCCCCTGTCTTTCGATTCGCTTGACGAGGATAGCTGGGGAACCATCTTGAGAGCAACCCCAAGGACTCAGATGCCCGCAGTCAGAAGAGCTTATTCAAAATGGAGAAGCGAACCAGACACGAATTATATATCCGCGATCAAATGGTCAATTGCCGATAAACGCGAAACGTTGTTTTTCACGTTGCGCAACTACTGCCCCGAGTTGATAAAAGGTATCGACAGCTTAGCCTTCAACAGGACAAATGGTAGTTTTTATTATGACAATGGACAGGGGCGACAATACATCGATTCTATCTACGACGTACGGGACATAGTCATTAAACCTGGCATCGATCGTTTTCAGATGTTTTACCTTTGGCTTGCGTTGGAGGTCTCCAGAGCGGCCGAAAGTGGAATCAACTTTGAATTCGTTCAGCCGCTGCTTCCTCGAGCCAAATCTGTCATCAGAGATTTGGAGAAAATCTTTTCCGACGCGCCATGCGCTGGCCTGCAAGCGATATTCGACAACAAGCCCCTCGCAGTCGTTCAGTTGGGCGACGTCAATGAAGCAAGCAGAGAAATGCTTCCCGCTTTAATCGCGGAGCTGGTTATGAGAAGAGCTTCTGAAAACAAGGGCGACGGAACGCCGAGAGAAGTCGTCACGCTGGTTGTAGACGAAGCTCATAATCTGCTTGGATATGACGTCACGCAGTCCGACTCGGTTCACGGCAACACGCTTCGCATTTTCGAGAAAGTAATCAAAGAGGGGCGCAAATTCGGCGTCTTTCTCTGCTTGGCAAGCCAGAGGCCGAGCGATATCTCTCCAACGATTACCTCGCAGATTCATAATTACTTTATTCATAAGCTTGTGAATCCGAACGATATCGAAAGGATAAGGAAGACCGTTAGCTTTATGGGGGAAACCAGCCTTTCAATGTTAAGCGTACTTGGCCAAGGAGAGTGCATCGTCAGCGGACCGTCGCTGCATATGCCTCAGTACGTCTATATCGATCAGCTTGATAGCTGCTCGAGGCCGAACAGCAACGATATTCAGTTGTTCGGCGATAACGGGCTGTTGGAACAAACCACCTCAGAAGAATGGGAGTTTTAAATAATGGACAAGATCGAACTGGGTACACCCGAGGGCACCGCCGAGAACATAGACAAGATCGCCGAGCTATTCCCTCAGGTGATGACAGAGGTAGAGAATGGCGAGGGCACGCTCGAGCGCACCGTTGACTTCGACGCGCTGCGCGATCTTTTGGGTGATGTAGCGGAGGGACAGCGTGAACGCTACCAGCTCACTTGGCCCGGCAAGCGCGAGGCAAAGGCCGAGGCGCGCCGCCCCATCTACAAGACGATGATTCCCGAACCAGGCAAGTCCAAGGATTGGGACACCACCGAGAACCTCTACATCGAGGGCGACAACCTTGACGCGCTGAAGATTCTGAAGGAGACCTACGCCGGCAAGGTGAAGCTTATCTACATCGACCCCCCATACAATACGGGCGGCGATACACTAATTTATCCTGATAACTATTCTCGAAATGCAAAAGACTTTGAAAACGACAGCGGAAACTATAATGAAAATGGAATGAGGGTCGTTGCTAACTTGGAGAGCAACGGACGGTTTCATAGCGATTGGTGTAGCGATCTTTATCCGAAATTGCTTGTCGCGAGAGATTTGCTAAAAGCCGACGGTGTTATCGCCATTAGTATCGGTGAAGGCGAAGTCGACAACGCAATCAAAATAGCAGACGAAGTTTTTTCGCGCTCTAACAGAATATTTCTTGCATCAAGGGCAATGAAACTAGGCGGTGCCAAAGGAAAATTCTATACACCCTCGGTTGATTACGTTCTGTTCTATGCGAAAGACATTACAAGGGCAAGTTATTTCAGGGCTCCCTTTACGCAAGACCAGATTGATGTGTTCTACAAGCAGACAGAAACAGAGGGGGCTCATAAGGGAGAGCTATATGGTGAAGAAAGACTGTTTAAGGCAAGCCTAGATCCTAGGCCAAATCAACGATATTTCATTCAATGCCCAGACGGGTCATTTGTAATTCCCCCCGGGGTTTCTTACCCTAATGAACTTAAAGAAGGTATTACCATCCTGCCTACTTCCGAAGATAAGGTTTGGAAATGGATCTACCCTCGGTTTAAACAGGAGCTTGAAGATGGAAGGATTGTTTTCAAAAAAACAGGCACTTCCAGTCTTGTTGACGAAAAGGGCAATCCGAGCCCTTGGAATATCTACAATAAGCTTTACCTTTCAGAGCAAGAAGAGAAAGGTGTGGTCCCCTCTAATCTCTTATTGAAATTTGAGAATCGCCAAAGCTCGAAAGAGCTTAAAGCTCTAGGCATACCATTTGATTATGCAAAACCACTTGGTCTAATTAAGTACATATGCCAGATTGTAGGGGTTAAGAGAGACGACATTGTCTTGGATTTCTTTTCTGGTTCGGCGACAACGGCACATGCCGTGTTCGATATTAATCAAAGTTTAGGCAGTAGCGTTCGTTTCATTATGGTGCAATACCCAGAGGCTATTGACGCCGACGATGAAGCGGGCAAAGCTGGCTACAAAACTATTTGTGAGATTGGCGAGGAGCGCATCCGCCGCGCAGGCGCCAAAATCGCCGCAGGCATCGACAAGGAAAATGAGCAGCTCGAGCTCGGTGCCGAGCCCAAACCCTATCCTGATTTGGGCTTCCGCGTGCTGCGCATCGACTCCTCGAACTTCAAGGACTTCTATCTCACGCCTGGCGAGACCTCACAGGAAAGCCTCTTCGACTTTGCCGACAACGTGAAGGAAGGGCGCTCTGAATTGGACCTGCTCTTCGAGGTGCTGCCCAAACTTGGCATCCCGTACTCCGCGAAGATCGAGGAGCGCATGCTCGCCGGCAGGAAGGTGTTTTTTGTTGATGGCGACAAATTGGCGGCCTGCTTCGATGAGAACGTCGGCTCCGACACCATTGAGGAGATGGCGAAGGCCAAGCCCTGGTACGCCGTCATCCGCGACTCATCCATGGCCGACGACGCTACGCACGCTAACTACGAGGAGCTGTTCCGCACCTACAGCCCCGACACCGTTCCCCAAGTGATTTAAGGCGTCGACATGAAGTTCAAGTTCAAAGTTCAACAGTATCAAACCGACGCTGCAAGCGCGGTGACCTCGGTCTTCGAGGGGCAGCCCAACCAGGGCGCCTCCGTCTACCTGCGCGATTTGGGTCGCAAGCCCAAGCGCGCGCAGGGCGAGATCGACTTCGACGACGAGAGCGCCGAGGGCTATGCCAATGCGCCCGTCGCGCTTTCGGACGCCGACGTACTGGCAAACGTGCGCGTGGTGCAGCGACGCAACCAGATCCCCGAGTCGGAGGAGCTTTTCTGCGGCATGGGAGCCTGCCAGCTGGACGTCGAGATGGAGACGGGCACCGGCAAAACCTACGTCTACACCAAGACGATGCTCGAGCTCAACCGCCTGTACGGCTGGTGCAAGTTCATCGTGGTGGTGCCATCGGTCGCCATCCGCGAGGGAGTGGCCAAGAGCTTGGAGAACACCCAGGAGCACTTCTTCTCCCAATACCACAAAAAGATCAGGTTCTTCATATACGACTCGGACAGCCTGACCGAGCTGGATGCGTATTCCCAATCGAGCGACGTAAACTGCATGGTCATCAACATGCAGGCGTTCAACGCGTCGATGAAGGAGGGCGCCAAGAACAAGGCGGCGCGCATCATCTTCGACGAGCGCGACGAGTTCAGCAGCCGCAGGCCCATCGACGTCATCGCTGCGAACCGCCCCATTGTCATCTGCGATGAGCCCCAGAAGATGGGAAAGAAGGGAGGCGCGACCCAGAAGGGCATCGCCCGCTTCAACCCTCTGTTCGTGCTGAACTATTCGGCAACTCACAAGGAGAAGCACGACCTGGTGTATGCCCTGGACGCCCTGGACGCCTACAACCAGAAACTCGTCAAGCGCATCGAGGTGAAGGGCTTCGCCCTCAAGAACATGCGCGGAACCGACGGCTACCTGTACCTGCGTGACATCGTGGTGTCCAAGAACCGCGCACCGGAGGCCGTTATCGAGTTCAAGTGCATGGGGTCTGGCGGCAAGGTACGCAAGAAGACCGCGCGCTTCGGCGAGGGCGACAGCATCTACGACGCCAGCGGTTCGACGAAGCTCGAAGCGTACCGCGACTACACCATCGCGAGCGGCAACGACGGCGTGGTCCCACCCCAGGACGGACGCGCGGGCTACGTGCGCTTCCTGGACGGCTCCATCGGGGACGACGGGCGCATCTACATCGGCGAGGTCTACGGCGACTCCGCCGCCGACGACATGCAGCGCATACAGATACGCGAGACGATCCTGAGCCACCTGCAGAAGGAGGAGGCGCTGTTCCACCGCGGCATCAAGTGCCTGAGCCTTTTCTTCATCGACCAGGTGGCGAAGTACCGAGACCCCTCCGGCAACGGCGAGACCGTGGGCTACGGCAAGATCTTCGAGGAGGAGTACGAGGCCATCGTCTCCGACAGATTGAAGCACCCCACGCAGGACGATATCCTCGACCCCTCCTACGCGCAGTACCTCGGGCGATTCGAGGCGCGCTCGGTGCACTCCGGCTACTTCTCTGTGGACAAGAAGGGCAACGCCGTCGAGTCGAAGGCTGAGAAGAAGTCCGAGCGCGAGGACGGTATCGGCATCAACGACGACGACGCGAAGCGCGCGTACGACCTGATCCTACGCGATAAGGAGCGCTTGCTCTCGTTCGATGAACCCGTGCGCTTCATCTTCAGCCACTCGGCGCTGCGCGAGGGCTGGGACAACCCGAACATCTTCCAGATATGCACGCTCAAGGAATCGGGCTCTGAGACGAGCAAACGCCAGGAAGTCGGCCGTGGCATGCGCCTGGCGGTTGACCAAGACGGCAACCGCCAGGACGCCGCTCTGCTAGGACCCGACGAGGTGCACCGCGTGAACTTGCTCACCGTGATCGCGTCGGAGAGCTACGAGACGTTCGTGAGGGATTTGCAAACCGATATAAGCAAGAGCCTGCGCGAGCGCCCGAAGAAGGTGGAGATGAACCTGTTCAGCGGGCGCGACGTCGTGCTCGACGGCGAGACGGTTTCCTTTACCGAGGAGGAGTCGAAGCGTATTTACAAGGCCCTCTACAAGTGCGACCTCATCGACGACGACGATAAGCCGACCGCCGAGTTCCGCAAGGCTGTCGAGGACGGCACCTTCGTGGAGTACTTCGTCGTGAAGCTGCCCGAGGAAATCGCCGACACCGCCCACGCCAAGGCAGTCGAGACGCTGGTGAGAAGCGTCTATGACGCGCATGCTCTCGACGGCATGATTGGGCGCGCCCAGGAGAAAATCTCCGAGAACACGCTGACCGACAACTTCGCAAAGCGCGAGTTCAAGGAGCTGTGGGCGCGCATCAACCGCAAGCATGCCTACACGGTGAGCTTCTCGGACGACGAGCTGAGGCGCAAGTCGATAGAGCGCATCAACAGCGATTTGCGCGTGAGCAGGTTGCAGTACACCTTGACGGTCGGCGGGCAGAAGTCGCAGGCCACGCGCGACGAGGTGCAGGGCGGCTCATCGTTCGGTCGCACGCAAACCGAGACCCGCGATGTTGACGCGGGCGCGGCGTCCGTGGGAGTGACGTACGACCTCGTGGGCGAGGTGGCGCAGGCCGCCGCCATCACGCGCAGGAGCGCCGCGACGATTCTCGCCGGCATCGACCCCAACGTGTTCGAGCTCTACCGCATGAACCCCGAGGAGTTCATCAAGAAGGCCGCTGCGCTCATCGTGTCGGAGAAGGCGACGATGGTTGTGGAGCACATCAGCTATCACGAGATCGACGACGCCTACGACGAGACCATCTTCACCGAGCGTATGCCCGATAACGCGAGCAAGGCATACGAGGCGAAGAAGAACATCCAACGTTTCGTGTTTCCCGACTCCGACGGCGAGCGTAGGTTCGCCGAGGACATGGACGCCGCCGCCGAGGTAGCGGTTTACGCCAAGCTACCTCGCACATTCCAGATTCCCACACCGGTAGGCAACTACGCCCCCGACTGGGCAATTGCTTTCAAAGAAGGCAGCGTGCGTCACGTGTTTTTCGTCGCCGAGACAAAGGGCACCATGGACACGATGGAGCTCTCCGGTGTGGAGAACGCCAAAATCGCATGCGCCAAGAAGCTCTTCAACGAAATGAGCACCAGTGATGTGCGCTACCACAACGTGGCAACGTATGAGGACTTGCTCGAGGTGATGGGCAGGATGAGCTAAGCAATGATTATGCGCCATTAGAACAGTCGGGAGGAAGCAAGCCTTCCAACTTGTGCGATATCCCTGCCATTAGCGAAATCGGCTCACCAGCAATAACCGAGAAGGATAGATAGGTCATTAAGGATGGATGCAGGAAAATCTACGATAAGCGGCGTGTTCAACGGATCGCGCCTGCTCGAAATACCCTTCTACCAAAGGGCGTACGTCTGGGGAGAAGAGCAATGGGAGCGCTTCCTTGACGATATGGAGTTCGTCACGGCCTCTAAGCGACCTTATTTCCTTGGTTCCATCATCCTGAAGCAGGCCTCCTCCGGCAACACCTGGTCCGAGGTGTCCGAGGTTCGCACCGTCATCGACGGCCAGCAGCGCCTCACGACCATGGTCATCTTCTTCAAGGCACTCTGCGCGAGAATCGACGCCGACAGGCTGTTTGAGCGAGATTTCGTCCTGGAAACCGGCGAGGTCGCCTTGAGACATGGCAAGTACGACCGGGAGGATTTCGAGAAGGTCGTCAGCGCCGCAAGCTGCGAGCCCCTCGAGGGCTCCTCGGCCATCATCCTTGCCTACAATTACTTCCTCAAGAACATCGATCCAAAGAAAATCGACAGGAACACGATCAAGTCGAATGTCCAGTTCGTTTGCATCGACCTCACCGAGGGCGAGGACGAGCAGCAGATATTCGACACCATCAACTCACTCGGAGTACGTC
>JAERMT010000439.1_pt1 | contig 24058 bp, 20 predicted proteins | sample 9267081 | NCBI WGS metagenome assembly JAERMT01 (sample SAMN17071939, study PRJNA684904) | human gut metagenome | isolation source: diarrhea sample from child under the age of five | host: Homo sapiens | place: South Africa: Mafikeng, Mafikeng Provincial Hospital | collected 2019-09
CGTCTACCCTACCAGGATCTGGCGTTGTTCCTCCGCCACCGCCTCCTCCTGGATTATCAGGAGCCTTATTTACCTTGAAGGTATATGATATTAAGTTTGGCTTGTCAGTAGGGGCATTTGCATCCCTACCTTCATTGCTTTGCTTAGCTGCAAAAAATGTGTAATATCTGTCTGCATTTCTCGGTAAATTGGTTGTTGCCAAAGGCATTGTATTATTAGCTGCCAAAGGTATTGTATTATTAGCTTGTGGTGAATAAAAAACTTCTGTCTCAGACAATGCAAAATCATAAAAACCTGCTACTGAAGCTTTTAAAGTTATTTGAGAATCAGGTATAGCATTGTTATCAACTTTCAACCCAGAAATACCCACGCGAATGTTACTTGCGTCAATAGCATAAATTCTTTCCAATAATTCTTTCCACTTATATTTTTTAGACTTTTCATCTTTGCTAAGTCTTACAACTAATTTACCATCTTCTCTAGAAGTTGTTGCTGAAAAACCTTCTAGACCTTGAACTTTTACTTGAGGAGTAGCAGAAACACTAACTCCTTGTGGTATATCAATAGTGAAGGCTAAACCTGAATCAGAAACAACAAACTGACCTGCTCGCGTATCGATGTTTTGTAGTGTTGTTCCTCCTCCACCAAGCATTTCTAAAGTGAATCCATTCAAATATCGTTTAAACCATGATAGGTTTAGGGAAAATTCCAATGGTATTTCATCACCTCTATTATACTTACCAACTTCTGATGAATTACTTGACCCCTTTGCATACAAGTCACTGTACACAGCCAGCTTCTCATCAGGATTAGCAACTTCATCTGCTTTCAAGATTTTATCCTGAGTGAAGTTATAAGGATTTCTCCATGCATCTGACGGTAATTTTGCATACCACTTTAAGGATTCGTAATAAGCCGTGTCTAAAGTATGTCCATTTGATCGTATTCCTGTATTAGGAAAGTTATTAACTGGTGAATATAAATCAAGACCATGAAAGGCAGCTATTGGATTTACTGCTGTATCAGATGGTTGTGTAATATACTTAGGGAATAACCCAGTCATATATTTATCATCTACATTCGCTTTAGTAGCTACATTCAAAACCTTTCTCTTTTCTAAATCTACCCAATAATTATCTTTTAACGTTTGCTCAGTTTTATCATCCATATCTCCAGTAATCATATCAACATCATGCATATATAATAATACATCCTCGTTGGCACCTGCAAAAACGGAAGTAGCAGGAATAATTACCATAGCCAATGATAGACTTAAAATACTAAATTTTCCTAGAATTTGTTTTATATTTCTCATTTTCAATTACCTCTTCAAATCAAAAGAATTATTGGATGTTATGTGCACGATTTCTGTGCCACTAAAAATTCTACCATACTTATAAAGACTACATAATCCCGTTCCAGTAATCGTTCCAAGAGAATCACCCGTTATATTAGATGCATCTACTTTAAATGGGATTGAAATATCTATAGTATTACCAAAATACCCCTGTTCATCCTTAATATGTTTGAAAAAACCTTCATAATCTTCCCAATTACCAAGATATAATGTAAATGTCACTGAGTGTTTTGAAGCAACTGTTTCAATTTTACTAATTGCACTAGTTTTTTCTATTGCTTTTATATTAGCTGTATCAACTGTAATATTACTTGGAAAATTTACAGTATAAGTAAGAGTTGGGAACTGTTCACCTTTATCAAACATAACAAGATTCCTAAAGTTACCAAAAACAGTACTCTCATTTTCAAATTTATTCTGATAAAGTTCATATGCCCCAGCAAACAAGTCTGTAGACTCTACAGAACTGTTTAATGTACCCGTATATTGATTGTCTGTACCTTCTATCAATCTCAACTCTCCCATACTTACAGTTTTACTTAAATCAACTGTTCCACGTATTCTGCTAAACTTACCATGACCAGATACTGTCAGATTACTAATGACCTTGTTTTCTGGATTACCTTCTTCAGCGAATATACTTGTAGCACTGGCAAAAATGCCAAACACCATTAATAGAGCCATCGTTAGGCTCAAAGTTCTTTTGATTAGATTTTTCATAAGAAATCCCCCTTTAATTATACTAAAATATTATAAAATGATATTTGCTCCATCTAGCAACAAACAACAACATATACAGACTAAAGATAAAAAATATATATTGCAATTATATTAGAATATTGTGTTCTGTATTACTAGAATAACTAAATTTGATACTCTTCTTGCATATATTGTACATCTACCAATATTATTAGTCAATATTTAGATTAAAATAATTTTTTGTTTTTAAATATTATCAATATAATTATTGATTGATTGTATAATCAATTTGTACAACTGAATAAAAAAGGCTCTACGTCAAATAAGGTTGATTTAAACTATCACCAGCCTTATTTGACAGAGAGCCTGTTTTTTGTGTATAAGATATCTCGTCTATATATTTCACTGTTTAATTAATTTATTGTAAATCACCTACTTAAAGACCTCATCATGCAGGTAATTATATAATTCTGGAAAAACCTCATAGTAGGCTGTATTGTCACCACAAGTAACCTTTATAAAGTCCTTACCCATAGTCTGGATAAAGATCTTTACCCCAGATTTTTCCATCTTTATAGTATAGTTGTCCTTTGACTTCTTAAATTCCTTTTCAGGCTGGATTTTACCAACCTCCCTCTTGTAGAGAATCTTGTAAATCAGGTCGTCCTTCTTCCACGGCCAAACCTTCTTGGATTCATCACCATGGTAGATTCTGATAGACCCCATATTTTCCTTGTTGGTAATAAAGTCTACGGATGTATATATCAACTTCCTGTACTCTGCTTCAAGCTCGGCCTTCATAGAAACGGGTACCTTATAGTTTTCTACCCTCTTACCACTGGTGATTACAAAGTAATTAAAGTCCGTCTTGAAATTTAGGCTGTTGTCAGTATAGCCCTTGTTGCTAGTCTTAAAGTCATCATCTAAATTCCTAATCTTAACAAAGACCTCAGCCTTCCTCTTGAATTGTTCGAGAGTTTCCCCGCTTATCTTAATATTTTCAGTCTCTTCATCCGATATATATATTTTCTTGGATTCCTTGAACCTTACTAGGAGGGACTTTTTTGCCTCTTCAGCCTTTTTGGCCTCCATAGCCTCTTGGGTCTTGGTCTTCTCTCCACCGGTATCAACACTCATTATATCCATGGTCTGACCCTTATCAATATTTATCCTAGCCATCTTAAAGGATATGCTATAAAGGAGCATAAAGATCAGTATAACCACTACCACACGAACTATAATATTCAACTTAAGAAATATTCCAGCAATCCAATTAAATAGTCTTTTTATTAGCTTCCACATCTACTTAACCGTCTCCTTTAACTTATTTCCTATGACATTAGATAGGATGGCAAATTCGTCAAGGCTAAGGGTCTCCCCCCTCCTCTTAGGATCTATACCCGCTTCCTCCAGAGCCTCCTTGACCTGGTCCTTGGCCAGGTTGCCCATACTGGAAATAGAATTTAGGAGGGTCTTTCTCCTTTGACCAAAGGCTGCCTTTACCACCTTGAAATATAGGTCTTCATCGTCTACCTTGTACTTTCTTTCCGGCCTAATCCTCAAGGCTATAACTATAGAGTCTACATTTGGTTGTGGTACAAATAGGTGTCTAGGTACCTTGGCTATAATTTCTGTATCACAATAGTACTGGACAGCCACTGATAGGGCACCAAAATCCTTGCCTCCTGGCTGGGCATTCATCCTCTCAGCCACTTCTTTTTGGACCATAACAACTATATCTGTCACATTTATATTTTCTTCCAAAAACCTCATTATTATTGGGGTAGTTATATAGTATGGCAGGTTGGCTACTAGCTTTACTGGTCCACCACTTAGGTTTTCATCTATAAGCCACTTTATATCGGCCTTTATTATATCTTCATTTACTATCTTTACATTATCATAGTCTCCAAGTGTATCTTCCAAAATAGGTATGAGGTTCTTGTCTATCTCAACAGCCATAAGGTTTTGAGCCCTAGAAGCCATTTCCCTGGTCAAGGTACCAATGCCCGGTCCAACCTCTATAATCTTGTCTCCAGGACCAATACCGGCACCAGCAACTATCTTGTCTACTATGTTGTCATCTATCAAAAAGTTCTGACCCAGGGACTTTGTAAATTTGAAACCGTGTTTCTTAACAAGGTCCATGGTTGCACTATGAGATGATAGCCTCTTATTCATAGTCTCCACTCCCCTCTGCATACTCCTTCAAGGCCTGGTCAAATTCCTGCCTTGTGACACCATAATTGTTGAGTCTGCTTAAAAATTGCTTGGAATTTCCATAGCCTATGCCCAATATCCTACCAAGTTTGTCCCTCTTGTGAGATGACTGGTCTCCACCTATAAGGCCATTTTTTACCAGGTCTATATTGGAAAACTCCTTCTTGTCAGTCTTTATTTCAGTCCTAACCTTGGCCAGGGCTGCCAGTATACTTTCCGGACTGGCATTCTCTATACCTATATCCCCATCCTTGATGGCCTCTTCTCTTGATAAAAATGCATGCTTACATCCCTCAACCTGGTCGCTTATCTTTTTTCTAATCCTTTCCCCTGCATAGTCTGGGTCGGTAAATATAATTACCCCCCTCCTGGCCTGGGCAGCCTTTATCCTCTCCATTACCCCCTTTTGAAAACCAAATCCTCCAGTGGCAATGAGTTCACAATCCAGGGCCCTCTTTACAGCCCTAATATCGTCTCTACCCTCTACTACTATTACTTCTTTTATCATTGGTCATTATCTCCCCTAATTATAGCCCTTGCCGTCTCACTCAATAGGTTTGAATAGTAGCAAAGCATCAGTACATCAAAAAGCTTGCTTTCTGAACCAGCAGGCATCTTTTTTTTCAAGTCTTTAATTATAGGTCCCATAGCCTCTATTAGGCTATCATTCATAAACTCTTTTTGGTCTATAAATAGGCTATAGGCATCTTCTACATCCGAGCCCCCAACCAAGTCCCTTATTTCTGACATACTTATATCCCTCTTCAATAGGCAAGTAATAGCTATCATAAGTATATGCTCTTTGGTGTATTTTTTCTTGACTGCCGGCTTTATAACCCCGCTCTTTGCATAGTTATTTATCATGGTCTTAGTCAAGGCCTGCTCCCCCTCATTATATGGGAAGTACTTGTTAAATAGGGTCAAGACCTGGTCCATATAAAGGTCTATATCCGGCACGTCTTCTAGCCTGATATCAGACTTTTGTGTCAGGTCTTTGATTATATCTTCAATCTTGTACATTTTACCACCATCCCTATCTTCCTGCTTGGTCAATTTCTCTTAGTCTCTATAAGTATCGCCGACTCTTTTTGCCTAACTTGGCTTCTATCTAACCTATCTTTTATCTATACTTTTCTTCTATCTATACTTATTGCTATATTCTCTTTTATAGCTACTTTTTACTTTTTTTGTCAGAAAAATTCATGGTTATATTTACCTGCAAATTTTTCATGCAGAATATATTATACCATGTATTTATAAAAAATTGTAAATCAATAGCTATAAATCACTAAAAAAATACTTGAAAATATTTGTTATAGGGTTTATAATGTCATTATACATAGTTTTTAATACTACATAGATTTGATTCGAGGTGAAAAACATGAACATATTTAAACTGCGAGAACCTATCAGCTCCATTACACATTTAATAGGGGGTGGCTTGTCAATACTGGCCCTGGTCCTATTGATAGTAAAGCAGGTTCTTGCCCCATCTATAAACTACAACCTATTTGTATCAACAATTATATTTGGAGCATCAATGATCCTCCTATACTTTACCAGTGGCATCTACCATGCCATTAGTGCTAAGAAAGAAAAACTGGTCTTGTACATGAGAAAGCTAGACCATTCTATGATATATGTCTTGATTGCAGGCTCTTACTCACCATTTTGCCTATATGTCCTTCCTAGAAAGACAGGCATACCGGTATTTGTAATCCTGTGGCTAATAGCCATAGTGGGTATTCTGATGAAGATACTTTGGATTAATATGCCTAGAATCCTATCCTCTGCCCTATACGTAGGTATGGGTTGGGTTGCAATTTTCGTCATTAAGGACCTCTATATCAACCTGGTTGGACCGGCATTTTTTCTCCTGGTACTTGGTGGCCTACTCTATACCATAGGTGGGGTTATATACGCAATTAAAAGGCCCAACATCAAGAATTGGAACTTTCATGATATATTCCATATCTTCATAATGCTAGGCTCACTGGCTCATTTTTTACTAGTATTTTTGTTTTTAATATAGTTTTGAAATGTATAAGGAGACTGTCAACCCAACAAATGGGACAGTCTCCTTTTATAGTATTATATATCCGTATATCAACTTATTTTTATCGTCTATGCATCCACATATTAACTTATCTCTCCTGGCTCATCTCCTTGGACCTCTTTACACAGGCCAACTGCCCCTTGATTACGGCATTTCTAAGCCCATTCTCCTCTAGGACTTCCACAGCCCTAATTGTAGTTCCTCCTGGTGAACAAACCATATCCTTCAAGACACCCGGATGTAGGCCCGTCTCCATAACCATCTTGGCAGACCCATATACTGCCTGGGCAGCAAACTGATAGGCCTGGTCCCTTGGCATACCAGATAAAACCGCTGCATCTGCCATGGCTTCTATAAGCATAAATACATAGGCTGGTGATGACCCACTCACCCCTATAACAGCATCCATCATAGACTCATCTATAAGCTGGGTCTTTCCTATACACTTAAAAATCTTATCCACTTCCACTAGGTCGTCATCTGTAATTTGTTTATTCTTTACCAGGGCTGACATGGCCTGCCCAACCATGGCCGGTGTATTTGGCATGGCCCTGACTATCTTCTTATCACTACCAACAATATCTTCAAGGTGATCTAGGGTAAGACCTGCTGCCACTGAAACTAGTATCTTACCGTCCAAAAGACCTACTACCTCCTTTAAAAGGCCAGCTAGCTGGTAGGGCTTGACTGCCAGGATAATTATATCTGCAAAATCAACCACTTCTCTAGCATCCAGGCTAGTCCCTATCCCATATTGACTGGCTATCTTATCAAGGGTCTCTTGACTACGAGCGACAGCCCTTATATCTTTGCTAGTTATTAGGCCTGACTTCAGGATTCCACCTATCATGGCGGACCCCATATTGCCTGCCCCTATAAAACCTAATTTCATACCTTCCTCCTATGTAAGTAGCCACCTTTCAATAATTTTATATTAGAAATAAATTATTAGTAGCCAATTTGATAAATCCTATATCCTAGACCAGGACCCAGATTTATCAATTCGAAGCCTTGTTCGTCTACCCCGTTTTCTTTGACTATGGCTTCCCTAAACCTATAATCTACCTCTACCATATAGGCCTTATCTATGGTATTAAGTCCAACCTCAAATTTGCGTTCATCAGGCCTTATCGACAATAGCTTGGCCGAAAGAACATTATCTATAAAGGTATCCTCTACATCATGCATACTCTTGAACATCTTAGAATAACCATCATTATAGTCTGGTAACCTAAGGCCTTCTTGCCTCTTGTCCCTGACATTCTGCAATTCTACGAACTTCCTTATTATACCTTTGTCTCCCAACTTTTCTAGCTCAGCAGCCTCCTTGTCATGGACCATCTTGGTCTTTACCCAGGCCCTATATTCAATCTTAAGCAGGTCTTCTAAAGTCTTACCATCAAAAGATTCAGCATACCCATAAAAATCCTTGTAGGCTCCCACAAGCTTATCTCCAGAAAATACTGCTACTAGATAGGACTCTTCTTCACTAGATCTCTTTTGACTCTCTTTATTCAGTCTATATCTTTCAAAACTCAAATCCTGCCCTAGATATGGGTCAAGCCCCTCCTTAAAGTCAGTCTTTTTTAAGAGATCATTTACATAGGCAAGATAAAGCTTAAACCTATCGCCATATGTAGGCTCTTCTAGTTTATTTGGAATCTTTACATCCACATGACTAATCCTATACTTGATATATTCACCCTTGTCCTTTACATATTTGTCCAGGTCTTTTGACAAGGGACCCTTGTCCAGACTGTCCCTCATAACGTACTTTATATACTCTAGGTCTTTTTCTGTTAGGCCATAGACCGCACCCTTTTTATTTACGACGAAGTATGAATTTTCCCCTGAACCAGGTTCTACTACTAGGTCTACCTGGTCTCCTGACTTACTCTTGAGGCTGATACTAGACTTTTGTTCAACATAAGTCTTTATAGTAGCATCTTTATAATATTCATTCTTAGATTCCTTGATATCCTTGAGTAAGCTGTTTACAGTAGACTTATCAGGACTTAACTTCAGCCGTTTGGCTACAACTTTCTTCCAAGTCATAGCATCCTTGTAGTCTTTGGAGTCCTTTTGGTCTTTTTTCCCAGCCCCCATAAGGATATCCGCAAAGACCAAGATCTGACTCTTAGTTTTCATATCGAAGACCTTTTCTATGATAAGTATATCATTCCTTTTCTCATCATGCCCACCGATTTGCTCATCAAGTGTAAACTTGATAGAATCAATATCCTTAAGACCTACAAAGTCTTCCAGGGCCTTTAGGTTTTGCCTATTTTCCTTATCAGCCTCCTGACTTTGACCTACCTGATTGAACATATCATCCTTGGAGCTCTGGCTTTGACAAGCGACCTGTGACAGGCCCAAAGACAGTAAAATCACTGTTATACCTAGCTTTTTAGATAGATTCCACTTCATATTGCTACCTCCCGTCAGTAAAATATGATTAAACTTGTCCAATTACATTCTATTCCAATTACTACTTTTATTATATCATATATAAGTAATTTTCAGAAATATATATATTTTTTAAAAACATTATTGAAAATAAATAAAATTTCATCTATCTTCTAAAATAGGAGAGTTGGAATTTATCCATACTCTCCTTAGAACTAATAGCTTAAAAATTTTCGTATACTTAATTATCAATATATAACTCATATATAAATTGTATAGCCGATTATTCATTGTAATATAACTTTTTGTATTGATATGAGTGTCTCAACAAATTTTCATGATTTCCCTTATCTATGACCTTACCATCTTTTAGGACATAAATATTATCTACATCCCTGATTGTAGATAATCTATGAGCAATTATTACTACAATCTTATTATTCAAATATCCTTTTAAATTTTTTATTTTTTTTACACACATATTTAATATCCTTAATTAATTTTAATTGCTTTTATAATCCTATTTATAAGTACATAAGCTATGGATCCTGATGCAAATACTAATAGTATATAGACAAGTACATTTATATACGGAACTGTAAAGTATATGTCAGCACTTAAGCCCTTCAAAAGTGCCCTCTCCTTCCAAAAGTCATAAAACTTATACGCATCTATCGTACAATAAAGTATTCCTATCAGTAACCCAGGAACTATTAGTACAAGTATTTCATACAAAGAAATTCTTTTTAGTTTCCTCTTGTTTCCACCCAATGCATTAACTATACTGTACAAATTGTAGTTTCTGACAAAACTTACAACCAAGCCAATAATAATATTTACGCTTGACATCAATAGTAGAAAATATGATATTGTGACCTTTCTCATTTTAAAGCTATCCACTAGTTTATTAGCATCATTAAATGCATCAGCTTTCGTTTTAATATTTACATATAAATTATCACCATATATTTTTTCTATTTCATTTTTTACATTATTTATACTGTTCTTCTTATTCAAGGTAATATATATACTGTCTGCACCACGTCTTCCAACTAACTTTTCAAAATCCCTATCTAATAGCACTATATCAGGTATTGCCTGTTCAGTATTAGAGTATATATACCACTCTTTACTTAAAAATCCCGCCACCCTAACTTTATGATTCTTATACTGTATATCCCCATTTATATCATAATGAGGCAAGGATATTTTTATAATATCTCCCTTTTTTAAATTCTCAATTACATTCTTATTTTCATGCTGTATTATTGAATAAAACTGGTTATATACTAATACATTTGGAATGTCACTCTCTGAACCTATGCTTGCATTATTCTCAATAAAGCCATTATCCACCAAAAACTTATTTATGCCATTATTATCAAAAGATAAAATATCAAAGCGTAAGCCCTTTATTTCATTGTCATTTATCATATGTAGTTGCTTGTAGTCTGTAGTCAACTGATTAGTATTTAGATATTCATACCCGTCCTCACTACTAACACCATAAACCCCTTTTATTCCTTCTATGTTTCTTATGCTATTTAAATCATTTTTACCAAAATAAACAAGGTTCTTATTGACATTAAATTCTCTATAGACATTAAAGTCCACCTTTTCATAAAATGCTAATTCATTATTGGTAACACTAGCAGGAACTGTATTATAATAGTTAACTAAATACATATATCCAGAGAAAGCTAATATCACTATATTAGACACTATAAATAACTTTTCGCTCAATAAATTATTAATTAAGATTTTGTGTTCTAGTTTCCTCAACCTTAAGATCTTAACAAGTTTACTTGAATAATCCTGCCCCTTACTATACTGTTGAATCGGTGTCTTATACAATATTTCTTTACATGAATACAAACTGGTAGCCATATACACAATAAACAAAGGTTCTACAACCTTAACAAATAGATTTATACTAAACAATAAATTTGCCTTTTTTGAATCTATCAAAGATCCAGTAAAATCAAAGCTGTTTATCAGCATTCTACTTATGAATACACTAACCATTAATGCTAGGCTACAAGATACTATATATATTATTAGACTTTTTAATAACTCTATAATTATTGTTTTCTTTTTTGAACAACCCAACAAGCGAAGCAATCCTTGCCTTTTAGAGGATTCTATTGAATTTAAAATTGATATATTTAATATTATAATTGCAGCAATCAATATAGTAATTCTGTCTATATTTGTTAAAGTTGATGATGCTGTTATCTGCTGATTTAATTCATCAAACATACTATTAGGTACAATATGATCGCTGTTTGAATTAATATTATAGCTTAATTCAGCAGACTTATTGATTGCATTTACTCCAGGTTTAAATGATATTGTTCCATTATAGGTTATATATTTATTATTTATAACATCACTTAATCCATTTTTACTACTTATAAATATATCTTGATACTTACATAGATTTTCAACAATTCTTGGATAAGTATAATATCCCACGATTTTTGACTTTACATTGTAATTTATACACTCTTTTTCACCTTTTGCAGAATCGACTATTTTATTTCCTTTAAGTTTAAGAACATCATTTATCTTAAGATTATATTTATCTAGTATACTTTTCTCTAGTATAATTTCATCTTTATTAGTAGGAAATCTACCTTCAGCTAAGTTTAAATTAAAATTATCAAAGTAATCTCTATTAAACTCTAGTAGGTTTTCTGAAGTTTCATTTTCTATAAATGCTTTTCCAAAGCTTTTAGTTACACTAATAGACTTTATACTATTATCGGATTTGACATACTCTAATTGTGAATAATCTATATCAAAAAATTCGGCCTGTGCCCTTGTTGTGTTATCTTCTATAACTTTCTTCACATAATATGATTGACTATACTGAGCAGTCAAGCTAGAAAATACCACGCATATCATAAAAGATATAATCAGTATAGTAGGAAGGCTGCTCTTATAATCCTTTATAATCGAGTTTAAAATCACTTTTTTCATAGTAACCCCTTCTATATAAATAATTTTTCAATTTTGTTTTTCATAATATCACATAATGCATTAATGTCATTGTTTTGTTTTGCGATTATAAAATCTGCTAGACATGTCCATCAAAACACATTATTACTACATGATTCACATTTACTATTTCCAACTAAAGCACATATACTGCCTTTACTAAAAACTAGATTAATATCTTTTAGAATATATTCATCTTTTCTTTCATGGCTGATGTAACTAAAGCTAACATTATTAAAATAATTTTTTCTATACTATTTTTATTTAATATTATAGAACCTTTAATTTCTTTTATTTCACTTCTTTCATCTAATAGACTATACACTCTTTCTTATATTTGAGTTTGTGATGATATGTATTATTTTCATTAATTTTCGATAAGTTCTCTAATGTGTTTTCAATCTCTTCAAACGTTAAATTTCCTTTTAGTTATATCTGATTACTTCTATTATAAACGAACTGATGGTCAAAATAAGCATTTTCAAGATTTCCTTCACCTATAACACTTTTCGTGGAAATTAGGGAGCTTATTTTTTCATCTACATTATTATTATATACTACTAATATTTTACCTTATTTTTTAATGATTCGCAAACTTTCGATATATCTTCTTCAAATAATCTACTACTAAAAGATGCAACCATATTTATTACCTTTATATCTCTATATAACAATTTTTTCAATACATTCAATAAGTTTAATGAGTAATCCTTTCTTTTTTTATTAAATAGTTTTATAGGATATATATACAATTGTGACAAAATAATACATCTTCACAATTTAGAACACATATCATTTCTCCTTGTTTTTTTATTTGAGCAATTTAAATTACACACGAAATTTGATGTGTGTTCACCTTTTTTGTAAAAAATTAGCGTTGGGAGAGAATTTTTCTCTCACCAACGCTAATTTTCACCTTTAGTTATTAATATTCTACCTTATACCAAAAAACCTCTTGGCATTTTCCTTAGTTACTCGACACACCTCTTCATAGCTGATTCCCCTCTCAAGGGCTATCTTCTGGGCTACATACTTGACCATAGATGGGTCATTTCTCTTGCCCCTATTTGGAGTTGGAGCCATATATGGAGAGTCTGTCTCTATAAACATCCACTCTAGCGGTATATTCTTGGCTACATTTACTGTCTTCCTGTTGTTCTTGAAGGTAACAGTTCCAGGAATCGATATATAACAGCCCATCTTTATATACTCCCTGGCCAGGTCTAACTCACCACTATAGCAGTGTAGAACACAACCTGTTTCTGGGGCTTTGTACTTTTTAATTATCTCAAAAGTGTCCCCATGGGCATCCCTGTCATGGACTATAAAGGGCAGTCCTAGTTCGTTAGCCAACTGAATCTGCCTGATAAACCACTTTTTCTGCAGGTCCCTAGGTGATAGGTCATAGTAGTAGTCCAGGCCTATTTCACCAATGGCTACCACCTTGTCATTTTCCTTGGCCCATTTCTTTAGGGTCTCTATATCATCTTCAGTCATATGTTCTACATCATGTGGATGTACCCCAACTGCTGCATATATGAAGTCATGTTTTTTTGCCAGGTCTATGGCTGTCTTGGATGTCTCCATATCTGCACCCGGATTGACTACCAGGTCCACATCATTTTCTCTTAAATAGGCTATTAGCTGGTCCCTATCTTCATCAAACCTCTCATCATTTAAATGAGCATGTGAATCAAACAGCATTTATCTCACCTCTGCCCCATCTTTTGCACCAATAGCTTCTGGTATTACCAGGTCATCACCATCATCACCAGCTGCAAGGATCATACCCTGAGATTCTACCCCTCTTAACTTAACTGGCTTTAGGTTGCATACTACTATTACATTTTTGCCAACCATTTCTTCTGGCTTGTACCATTCAGCTATACCTGATACTATCTGTCTCATTTCTGAACCAAGCTTGATCTGTGATACTAGTAGCTTGTCTGCCTTAGGATGCTTTTCACACTTTACAATCTTTCCTACTCTTAGTTCTATCTTTTCAAAGTCTTCTATACCTATTTCTTCCTTATGGTCTAGCTTTACTTCCTGGTCTACTATCTTTTCAGCAAATAGGTCTTCTAGTGCCTTTATTTCTTCTTCAACCTCAAGTCTTGGGAATAGGACCTCTCCCTTTTCTACCTTAGTTCCATCAGGAATTAGACCGAAAGTATCCGTACTTGCCCAGTTATATAGGTCTTCCTTACCAGCTATACCAAGTTGATCGAATATCTTTCTAGCTGTTTCTGGTAGTAAAGAAGATATAAGTGTAGATATTAACCTAATAGATTCGCATAGATTGTATAGGACATGGTTTAACTGGTCCTTGTTTGCTTCATCCTTAGCTAGAACCCAAGGCATTGTTTCATCTATATACTTGTTAGTCCTTCTAACAAACTTCCATAGGCTTTCTAGGGCTTCATGGAACATCAATTCATTCATCTGACCTTCAAAGTCAGCCCTTACTTCCCTATAAGTATCGATTAGGTCCTGGTCAAATTCAGTACCAGCGTCGTTTACAACTAGGACACCCTCATTGTACTTTTCAACCATTGATATAGTCCTGCTTACAAGGTTACCAAGGTCATTAGCCAAGTCTGAATTTATTCTGTTTATAAAGTTCCTGTGAGTGTATGAACCGTCCTGACCAAAAGAGAACTCTCTCAGTAGGAAGTACTTAAGGGCATCTACCCCGTACCTGTCTACCATCTGGCCTGGATATACTATATTACCCTTAGACTTTGACATCTTGTCATCTGCAAATAGGATCCAACCATGACCAAATACCCTCTTTGGTACTGGTATATCTAGGGCCATTAGTAGGGCTGGCCATATAATTGTATGGAACCTTACTATTTCCTTGGCAACTAGGTGGACATCTGCTGGCCAGAACTTCTTGTAGTTTGTATCATCATCACCCTCATATCCTAGGGCAGTAATATAGTTACATAGGGCGTCTACCCATACATAGATTATATGCTTTTCATCGAAAGGTACCTTTATACCCCAGTCAAATGAAGTTCTAGTTACTGATAGGTCTTCTAGGCCTGGCTCTAGGAAGTTCTTTATCATTTCGTTTTTTCTGCTCTCAGGCATTACGAAATCTGTATTTTGGAATAGGTCCATCAACCTGTCCTGGTACTTTGATAGCCTGAAGAAGTATGATTCTTCCTTCACTACCTTAGTCTCTCTACCACAGTCTGGACACTTGTTGCCTTCTAGCATCTGTGATTCTGTCCAGAAACTTTCACATGGTACACAATAGTGGCCCTCATATGAACCCTTGTATATTTCTCCCTTTTCATATAGTTTAGTAAATATCTTCTGGATAGCCTTCTCATGTCTTTCTTCAGTAGTTCTGATAAAGTCATCATTAGATATTTCTAGCTTTTCCCAAAGCTTCTTGATTTCTGCTATCTGCTCATCAAGGAATTCTATTTCACTCTTGCCCGCTTCGTGGGCCTTTTTCTGTATTTTTTCCCCATGTTCATCTGTACCAGTCAAAAATCTTACATCATAGCCACAGAACCTCTTAAACCTGGCTATAGCATCTGCTGCTATAGTCGTATAGGCATGACCTATGTGTAGTTTTCCACTTGGATAGTATATTGGTGTTGTTACATAAAATGTTGGTTTACTTGTCATAATTGACCTCCTCAAAGTTCAAAAGTAAATAAAAACACCCCTATGCAATGCATAGGGGCGAATAATAATCACGGTACCACCCTACTTACTGGCAACAAACTTTTAGTCTGTATTTGCTGGGATTCTCCCCCTACAATTTATGTAGAAGTCCCTCGCCAGTATCTCTTAGATTTAACGCATCCATACGCAGACCCTAACCATATTCGCTCAGGTCTGAAGCTCCGAGGCCATCTTCACCACTTTTGTATTGTCGGTTTTCAGCCACCACCGACTCTCTAAAAATACTCCTGCAGTTACTCTTCTCTTCACAGCCAAAAAATTTTATTAACTAGATTTTACATCAAGGATATAAAAAAGTCAATTATTTATAGGATTGATTTTGCCTGGATTGGCGTAGATAGGATTACTGATGTCCTTGTCCTACCGAAATCCTTTAGGTTGTCTATTACATTTTCCAATTCATCCATACTTTCAACAATAACCTTGATTAAAGAACTGTCATCACCTGTTATATGGTGACATTCAACTATTCTAGGGTCATTCTTGACAGCCTCGATAAAGGCATCATAAGCTGTACCCGGAAGCGATACATTTATAAAGGCCTTTATAGCCCTACCCATAGAGTCGGGATTTATAATAGCCTTATAACCTGATATAATTTTGGCCTCTTCAAGCCTCTTAACTCTTTCGGATACTGCCGGTGATGTCAAACCTACGGCTATACCCAGGTCCTTCATTGAAATTCTACCATTATCCTGAAGGATTTCTATGATTTTCGCATCAGTAGAATCCATTCTTTCTTCATAAGATTTTTTTGTCATACTCTCCACCCACTTTACATAATATATTATTTTATTTTCTTAGAAGCAATCATATCTTGCTTCATTTTCCATAGACCTTCTGATAAATCCACCTTATATATGTGAGGATTTTTTATTCTCTTATGCTGGTCCCATAGGCTGGCCAGCTCTTGCCTTGTATATTCAGTAACTTCCTGGATTGTCTTCTTATCTCTTACGCACTTGCCATCCTTAAATAGGGGAGACAAGACCTCTCTCAAGCTATATTTTTCAAATTTCTTAGTCTTCCATGTATATATAGGGTCAAAGATTTCTAAAGTATTTGACTCATCTATTACTTCATCTGCTAGCATGATAAGGTCTGCTTCTGCCTTGCCATTTTCATTGTATATTCTTACAACCTTTTTAAAGCCAGGATTATTTATTTTTTCTGGATTTTCTGATATTTTAATCTTCGGAACTAGAAGGCCTTCAGAATTAGTTGCTGCTGCCAACTTATAGACCCCACCCAATGAAGGATAGTCATAAGAAGTAATCAGCTTGGTTCCAACTCCCCAAGAATCTATCTTGGCCCCTTCCTGCTTTAACGATGTAATCGTATACTCGTCCAGGTCATTTGATGCTGTTATTTTAACATTTTCAAAGCCTGCCTCATCCAGGATCCTCCTTACCTCTCTTGAAAGGTATGTCAAATCACCTGAATCCAGTCTTACACCTAGTGGCTCATGTCCCTTGGCCCTCAACTCATTAAATACTGTTATGGCATTTTTAACACCACTATTTAAAACGTCATATGTGTCAATCAATAAAAGGCAGCTATCAGGATATATATCCGCATAAGCCCTAAAGGCCTCTATTTCTGTATCAAACTTCTGTACCCAACTGTGGGCATGTGTACCTGAAATTGGAACATTGAACATCTTTCCTGTCAAGACATTTGATGTTCCCTTGCATCCGCCGATAACTGCTGCCTTGGCACCATATAGGCCTGCCTCTGGTCCCTGGGCCCTTCTCAAACCAAATTCAAGGACTGGGTCTCCTTGGGCTGCATTACATACCCTGGATGCTTTTGTTGCTATTAGAGACATAAAATTCACTATAGAAAGCATAGCTGTTTCGATTAGCTGGGCCTGATAAAGTGGTGCCTTTACCACTAGCACTGGCTCTCCAGGGAACATCACTGTACCATCTTCTACAGCATATATATCTCCTGTAAATTTAAAATCCTTTAGAAAACCTAAGAAATCTTCATCAAATAGGTTCAAACTCCTCAAGTATTCCAGGTCTGAATCTTCATAGCGGAGGTTCTGGATGTAATTTACCACTTCCTCAATACCACAGATAATTGTATACCCGCCCTCGCAGACATTTTTCCTGAAAAAAATATCAAACACAGCAGTATTTTCATGTAGACCCTTCTTGTAGTATCCGTTCATCATGGTCAACTGATATAGGTCAGTCAACATCGTTAAGTTGTTAGTCATTTTCCTCTCCTTTTAGCCTAAAGTAGTTTATACTTTATAATCTAAAGTTCGTTTTCACATCTATATTTTATCATAAATAAGATTAAAAAGCTATTTAATTTTCAATAATTTAATTTTTGGCAAATTTATCCTTATATTCATAATTTTGTACGAATGAAAATGTATTCCCTTTTTAATAAGTATTATCCGTTGATTTTTAATATAAAATATAGGTTTACTTCTATATAGGCCCCTTTAATATTATTAATAAAAAAAAGAGGCCTTGCCTTGGCTAATCGCTCTTAGACAAACCTCGTCTATTCTCTTATCACTTAAAACCACTTATACTTATAGGTCTAGAACTTCCTTGTATACTATATCCTTTTTTAACTTCCTATCCTTGGCTACCATCTTGATAGCATCTTTTTTTGATAGGCCTTCTTCCATGAGCTTGATGACATAGGCTCTCTCGTCTAAACCATCGTAGCTATCCTTTTTATCAGGTCTTGTTTCATTTGACCCCTCAATTATAAGTATATATTCACCCCTAGGGTCATTATCCTCATAGTAGGCCCTCACCTGACTTATATTTGACCTCATATATTCCTCATGTTTCTTGGTCAATTCCCTACAAACAGCTATCTTTCTATCACCCAGGATTTCCTCCATGAATTTTAGACTCTCTTTTAACCTGTGTGGAGACTCGTATATAATCAGGGTCCTCTCTTCGTACCTTATTTCTTCTAGCCTTTTTTTCTTGCTCTTTTTATCCCTATCCAGAAAGCCTTCAAAGGCAAACTTCCAACTAGGTAGACCTGACCCAACCAAGGCAATTACAAAGGCCGATGCCCCAGGTAGTACCTCTATGTCTATACCATGGTCTATACAAAGGGCTACCAGGTCCTGGCCAGGGTCTGAAATGCCCGGCATACCTGCATCACTTACCAGGGCTATATTTATCCCCTCTAGTAGCTTATCTATGAGTATGGGTCCCTTGGTCAGCTTGTTGTGCTCATGGTAGCTGGTAAGGGGTTTATTTATTTCAAAATGATTCAATAACTTTATCGTGTGTCTGGTATCCTCTGCGGCTATTAGGTCGACCTCATTTAGGACCCTTAAGGTCCTATAGGTAATGTCTTCTAAATTGCCTATTGGGGTAGGGCACACATACAACTTGCCTGCCATATCCTACTTCCTTTCATCTAAGCCTGGTCCTTAAAAACCTGACTTTTAAATGTCTACACTTTGATTAGAATATATTGCTTTCACCTCATCAGTATAGGTCCCATCTTCATTATATACATACAGGGGGCTTAATACCCTTATCTCCGGTTTTGCACACTTTACATACTCTATCAGGACCATCTTTGGTGCAGAAGCCACCCTTGAGTGTACAAACCTTATCTGCTTGGCTTCTAGCTTGTAGCTTCTGGCTATGGCCAGCATATCTACCAGCCTGTTTGGCCTATTCACCATAAAGAACTTACCATTTGGCTTGACCAGGTCAGAGGCTACCCTTATTACATCTTCTATATCACATTTTAAACCATGTCTGGATATGGCCTTTTTATCATTTTCATTTATTAGTCCATTTGAATGCATATAGGGTGGATTAGATACTACCAGGTCCATCTGGCCCTTGCCCAAGACTCCTACTGCATCCTTCATGTCCATATTTAGGATTTCTACCCTATCTTCCAGTTGGTTTAATTTAACAGACCTGGAAGCCATTTCAGCAACTTCATCCTGGATTTCAATCCCAATAATCTTACTGGCCGATGACTTGCCTGCCAGCAAGATAGGTATTATACCAGTCCCAGTCCCTAGGTCTACCAGCTTGGCATTTTTCTTGACCCTGGTAAAATTAGCCAGGAGGACAGCATCTATACCAAAGCAAAAACCCTTTGTATTCTGTATGATCCTTAGTCCATTGAACTGGAGGTCATCTATTCTCTCATTTTCCAATAAATTTACTTCCATTGTATTATTCTCTTTCAAGCCTACTTTTCTCTTTCAAGTTTTTTCAATTCTGCCAAGGCTTCCTTGTCCAACTTTTCCTGGTTAGCTTGCTGGCTATTATCCTTCTTTGATGCCTTGATAACCTTATAGTCACCCTCAGCCAAGACTCCTACAGTCTTGTCTTCGAACTCAACCTTTATATTTTCTAAAAGGTGGTTTACATCTATGACCTTACCCTTCTTTTCAGTAAATAGGTCTTTTACCAACCATCCTACTGATGGCATTTTCTTGACTGCATCTGCATATCCCTGGGCCTCATATTTTAGGCAGCAGAAAAGTCTACCACATACACCTGATATTTTGGCAGGATTTAGGGACAAGCCCTGGTCCTTTGCCATCTTTATAGATACAGGCATAAATTCTCCTATCCATGTAGAACAGCATAAAGACCTACCACATGGACCTATAGCATTTAATATCTTAGCCTCATCTCTTACACCAATCTGTCTTAACTCTATCCTTGTCTTGAATATGGCAGCCAGGTCTTTTACCAATTCTCTAAAGTCTATCCTTCCATCTGCCGTAAAATAGAAGATCAATTTATTCCTGTCGAATGTGTACTCACAATCGATTAGGTACATTTCCAAGTCATGGTCCTTAATCTTTTCATCACAGATGTCATAGGCTTCCTTTGTCTTAACCTTATTTTCTAGATAAGTTTCTGCGTCATCATCACTAGCAATCCTGATAATTGGCTTTAAGGGGCTAATCAGGTCTTCTTCCTTGACCAGCTTTGGTCTGATTACTACCATACCATACTCTAGGCCCCTTGCTGTTTCAACGATTACATCATTACCCGTTTCTATTTTTAAGTCTCCTGGGTCAAAGTAGTATATTTTCCCAGCAGGCTTGAATCTTACTCCTACTATTTTTACCATTAATTTATCACCTCATATATATTTAAAGCCATGGCCTCAATTGTCGTTGCAAAGTGGCAATTTGCTACCAACTTTGTCTGACTCTCATCCAAAATGTCCATTACCTGGCCCAGTTTTGATATGCTGAGCTCCCTGGCTAGTCTTCTTAATAAGTCTAACCTATCATAATTTATAATCAAACCAGGGTCTATCCCCTCTTTCAAGAGTACAATATCCCTTATATAATACCTAAATAAGTCTATCAGGTTAGTATAGTCCTTGGCATAGGCCTTGAAGTTTTCTCCCATCCTAGCCAACTCATACTTGTTTTTATCTATAAATATAATCTCCAAGTACGACTCCAAGTCCTGCCTCATCAACTTGAGGTCTTGACTCTCACATATATCAAGGGCCCTACTTGCACTTCCCCTTGAAAATATACTTGCAACCTGGGCCTGGTCATCATCTATGCCTCTCTCGGACAAGATAGTCCTTATATCCCTACTGGATAGGGGGGCAAACTTGATTTCAAGGCACCTGGACCTAATAGTATCTAATAGGGCCTGGTCATTTCTTGTTACAAGTATTATTATACCATAAGCTGAGGGTTCTTCTAAAGTTTTTAAAAGGGCATTTTGGGCCTGGACAGTCATTTTATCTGCATCATCTATTACAAATATCTTGTAGTTGCCATATGGCTTGATGCTCATATCTCCTATCATGTCCCTAATTTGGTCTATTTTTATGCTATTTTCACCCTTTTTAACTCCTATACACTTATAGTCTGGGCTATTTTCCAGCCTAACCCCTAGAAGGTTTTCAGCAAAGTCTTCTGCTATCATCCTTTTGCCAACGCCTTCAGGACCAGTTAATAAGTATGCATTTGTGATATTTCTCATCTCTAGGGCCCTTCCTAATTTGGCCTTAACAGACGCTTGCCCTAGTATCCTTTCAAACATTGGCTACACCATCCTTAAAGATTTTTCTTCTTATACCTTGTAGGTTTTTCTTTTTGTTCTTTATAGGTATCTTTCTTTTCCCCTACAGATAATTTTTCTTGTTACTTATGGGGCATTCTTCTCCTACTTATAAATCTTTCTTTTTAGACTCTATAGCAGAAATAACCCTTGTATATATTTCTTCATGAATTTGGTCTACGGACCTCATATTCCTATCTTGGTCAATACACTTGACTATATGCCACTGGTACTTGTCTGCCACAAACTTTGAATTTTCATATGTCTTTACCAGGTAATCCTTATCGCTCTCATGGATATCCTTTTGACTTTCGTTTGTAAACTTGTTCTTCCTGTCCCTAATCAGATCTTGGCTAACATCAACAGGTACATCTAAAAAATACACCTCTCTTGGCCTTGGCAGTTTATATAGGCCGTACTCATACTGGTCTAACCAGTCCAAAAAGCTAGCCCTCTCTTCTATATCATCCATCTTAGAAGCCTGGTGGACCATATTTGAAGTGGTGTACCTATCCGCAATGACAATACCGCCCTCCTGGTAAAAGTCCTCCCATTCAGTCTTGTAGGATGCATACCTATCTGCCGCATAAAAGGTTGATGCTATATAGGCATCTACATCATCCGCCTTCTTACCAAAATCTCCCCTTAGGTACATCTTGACTAGGGCTGATGAGTCAGAGTCGTAGTTGGGGTAGGAAACCTTGATTACCTTATAGCCATCGGCCTTTAGCCTATCGTATAATAACTTGGTCTGGGTTGCCTTTCCAGACCCATCTGTCCCACTCTCTATTACAAAAACACTTCCCTGCATTTCTTCTCCTCACTTTATAACTTTTATCTTGTCTAAGGCATGGCTTTCCATACCATTAATATCTATATTCATTTCCCTGGCCCTGATCAAAAAATCTATCAATTCTTGGTCTATCACTTCTCCAGGAGCCAGTACGGCTACACCTGGTGGGTATGGTATTACAAATTCACCACCAACCCTACCCAAAGAATCTTCTATCCTGACATCTTCCTTGTCAGCATCAAAGGCCTGGTCTAAATCCATACCTCTTATAGGAATACTAACTGGTAGGTCCAAACTTATAGGCTTACTCCTGTATATAGAACCTATACTTCCAACCCTGTTTTCTTTCCTACTCTCATTAAGATCTTCGCTAAAATCAACCAAGGCACCAAAGAGTTTTCTTTCTAATATATCCTTCATTGCAAATAGGGTCTTGTCAAAGTCAGACTTAGTATTTGCAATAGTAGTCAAAAATAGTACACCACTATAATTAGCCAACTCCACCTGTATATTATACCTGTGTCTTAGGACTTTTGAAAAGTCATAACCATTGATTCCCTTTTCAATAGTATTTACAAATATCTTGCTAGGGTCACTTGTAGGAAATACCTTATAATCCTTCAAGCCACGCTTAAACCTGTAAATATTATTTATTAGGTTTTGCATCAATACCAGACCACTCTTTTCATATATATCATAGCATATTTCTATGCTCATCAGCATAAGATAGGATGGACTTGAAGTTTCAACCATCGATAGAACACTTGATAGCCTGGCAGTATCCAGTCTATCCCTCCTGTATATCATTAGAGATGTCTGTGTAAGACTCGGTAGGGTCTTATGGACGCTTTGTATAACCAAGTCTGCCCCACTATATACGGCAGACTTTGGTAAGGTATGACTAAGGCCAAAATGAGCCCCATGGGCCTCATCAACTATAACCAACATCTTGTTTTCATGGGCAAGCTTGACAACTTCATCTATATCCTGGCTCATACCATAATAACTAGGCCTGGTTATAAATACTGCACTAACTTGGGGATTAGTCTTTATAGCTTCAATATAAGCCTGACTAGAGGCCCCCATTAGGATATTATTCTCTTTATCTATATCTTCTTTGACAAAAATAGGTTTTACCCTGGCCAGTATACAGGCGTTATAGGCAGACTGGTGGCAGCCCCTATTCATAATTATAGAAGATCCAGACTTACAGGCAGTCATAATAGCAGCCTCAATACCAGACGTACTACCATTAACTAGGTATACTAGGTCCAAACCATCCCTGTCCTCTGGTTCCATATCAGCAAAAAGTATCCTCTTTGTGTTGTCCTGGGACATCTTTATAATACCCTTGGCATTGTGAAGGTTATCAGTTCCTGGTATTTCTGTAGTATCTAATTTATATAGTTTATTCATATACTTATCATAGCCTAATTTTTCATAAATCCTGCCGTACTTATGTCCCGGCATATGAAAGGATGTCATTTCTGACTTGTATATATAGGTTAATTTTTTGTAGATAGGCATATCCATAAAAGTCACCCCCAAAGTTTTAACTTTTAAAAACCATTGCATATTCGTTATATTAATAAACGTTTCTATTAACTATTATAGCCTCAAATTCACCTCTTTGTATATAGATAATTCAGAAGTTCTTTTTCTATTTATGACTTTTAATATTTACTATTTATCGTTTTTAATGTTTACTACAAAAAAAGACCCTAGTAAAAACTAGAGCCTGGTCACATGGCTACGTCCTATTCTCC
>JAERMT010000440.1_pt1 | contig 24034 bp, 22 predicted proteins | sample 9267081 | NCBI WGS metagenome assembly JAERMT01 (sample SAMN17071939, study PRJNA684904) | human gut metagenome | isolation source: diarrhea sample from child under the age of five | host: Homo sapiens | place: South Africa: Mafikeng, Mafikeng Provincial Hospital | collected 2019-09
CTATCGTTGCTGTATCATTTCGTTTGTATGCTTTTGATTTATATAAATACGGTTTCTGAAGGCCACTTTGTATAGTGAGCTTTATCGTCCGATCATTATTCTGTATTTCAAGTGTATAGTTTGGTTGAGGCGATATACTGTCATTGATTTTATTCTCGATATCCAAGCAAGCCTGCTTTACATCTGGCAAACCTTTCACATTTCCATCATCATCAACACCAAAAAGAATCGTTCCACCATTGTAATTCGAAAAAGCACTAACTGTTTTCAAGAAAGTATTCGTAATTGTTTCCTTGAATTCCAATATTCTAGTTTCACGCATAATAATCTATCCCTTTCTAACCTTAATGATTAAATTATATACATAAATGCACAAAAAATCAATCGTAAAAATTTACGATTGATTTTTTCGAATCATAGATGCATCAAATACTCTTGCATGCTCAAATGCAGTTTCACCTTCATTACCATTCAATCTCTTCCGGATATTCCAATCTTTCATCGCATTTAGGATTTTTTGTTATTCTTTCCGCACCCATTTGAGCAACTGGATAATCGGCAGGCTGGCAAAAGCGTACAGATACACCGTGCCAAGCTGCGCCAGGTTCAACGTCTCCACCTTGAACACCGTTTCCAGTCCCGGAACAGTAAGTACTGCCGTTATCAATGCCGCACCTAGCACAAAGGCCCCCAGCAGCCACTTATTGTTGAAGAATCTTTTTGTGAAGATTACCGGATGATCCGACTTGCAGTTGAAGCCGTGGAACAGGCGAGCCAGGCACAGGGTTCCGAACGCGTAGGTGCTTCCCAGCAGTGCGCCGTTCTGATGGTATCCGGTTAAGAATGCAATCATGGTCATGGTTCCGATAACCAATCCGTCCAGCGCGATTTTGCTCAGGAACTTCCCGGTCAGAATCGATTCCTTTGCCGCTCTCGGCTTGTCCTTCATCACCTCGCTGTCGTGAGGTTCTACGCCCAGTGCAATCGCCGGGAGACTGTCGGTGAGGAGGTTGATGAACAACAGATGCACCGGTGCAAACGGAACCGGCAGTCCGGTCACAGATGCACACAAGACTGCCAGAATCGCCCCGAAGTTTCCGGACAGCAAGAACTGAATGGCATTCTTGATATTCTTGTACAGATTCCGTCCGTTTGCCACCGCTTTCACTATTGTTGCAAAATTGTCATCGGTGAGAACCATGGCGGCGGCATCTTTTGCCACCTCCGTTCCGGTCACGCCCATGGCAACCCCGATATCCGCCTGCTTCAGTGCGGGCGCATCGTTCACACCATCCCCCGTCATCGCCACAATCATGCCTCGTTCCTGCCATGCCTGCACAATCCGAATTTTGTGCTCCGGAGAAACCCTGGCATATACGGAAATTCCGGGAACAAATTCCCTCAGTTCTTCATCACTCATATCCTCGATATCCGCGCCCTCACAGGCTTCGGAAAGATTCTGCAGAATGCCGATTCTCTTTGCGATAGCCGCGGCGGTAATCTTGTGGTCGCCGGTAATCATCACCGGACGAATTCCTGCTTTTATGCATTCCGCCACGGCATCCTTGGACTCCTCCCGCGGCGGATCCATCATGGCAATCAATCCCAGGAACACCAGACGATTTTCATCCTCCAAAGTCAGCGCGTGGCCCTCCGGAATCTGCCGGTACGTGAATGCCAGCACCCGCAACCCTTCCGTGGAAAAATCCCGGTTCTGCTGGCGAATTATTCTTTTATCCTCTTCGGTAATCTTCCGAATTCCTTCGACAGTCTGAATATATTCCGACAACTCCAAAAGTCGGTCTACGGCGCCTTTTACGATCATGCATTTCCCACCATCAATGGAATGGAGGGTCGACATCATTTTGCGGTCGCTGTCAAAAGGAAGTTCATCCGATCTCGGGTAATCCGACCGTACCACCGCCGCTTCAATGCCGTATCGGCTGCTCAGGTTAATCAGCGCTGTCTCCGTCGGGTCCCCGATTTCCACCCCATTCTCGTTGGTGGAATCATTGCACAGAATACTGTAATCCATCAGACATCGCTGTGCCGGGTCGTCCACATCTATGGCGGCTGCCGGAATTCTCTTCCCCTCCACGTAGTAATCTTCCACCGTCATTTTGTTCTGCGTCAAGGTTCCGGTTTTGTCCGAACATATCACAGATACGCTGCCCAGTCCTTCCACCGCCTGGAGCTTGCGAATTATCGCGTGCTCCTTCGCCATTTTCTGTGTCCCAAAAGAAAGAACGATTGTCACGATTGAGCTGAGGGCTTCCGGGATTGCCGCAACTGCAAGCGCCACGGCAAACATGAATGCGCTGCCGATGTTCTCTCCGCGAAAAACATTGATGGCGAACAGAATTCCGCAGAATACCAGAATCAGCACGGACAGTTTCTTGCCGAAGTCCTCCAGGTTTGCCTGAAGCGGAGTCTGTTTCTCCGAAGTCGACTTCAGAAGTCCGGCAATTCTGCCCACCTCCGTCTCCATTCCGATATCCGTTACCACTGCTTTTCCGCGCCCGTAGGTGACGAAGCTTCCGGAGAACAGCATGTTGGTTCGGTCGCCCAGGGGCACATCTTCTGAAATCGCCGCGGTGCTTTTTTCCACCGCAAGGCTTTCTCCGGTAAGCGCACTCTCATTAATCTTGAGACTTGCATTTTCAATCAGCCTTCCGTCTGCCGGAACCATATCCCCCGCTTCCAGCAGGATGACATCTCCCACCACAAGCTCTCTCGCAGAGATTATGACAGCGGCACCATCCCGCAGCACCTTCGCTTCCGGTCCCGAAAGATTCTTTAAGCTCTGCAGTGACTGCTCCGCCTTTACCGTCTGCACCGTTCCCAGGATGGCATTAATGGTAATGACAATGACGATGACCGCCGCACTTTCCGCATCGCCCAGAATGCCGGATATGATTGCCGATGCAATGAGAATCAGCACCAGAAAATCTTTGTACTGTTCCAGGAAAATCTGCAAGATGCTCTTTTTCTTTCCTTCTGCAAGTTCATTCCAACCACACCGTTCTCTGGATTTTTCTACTTCTTCTCCGGTGAGACCGGTCTCTCTGCTGTTTACGCATTCAAGAACCGTCTTTGTCGTCTCCTGATAGTATTTTTTCATAATTTTGCCTCCTCTTTACCAAGAATTCACGGACTGAATTTCCCGTGCGGCAGAGCGAATCTTCTGCAAAATGATATAAAAAAAGAAACCTCTACTGCACAGCAAAACATGCAATAAAAGTCTCACCAATTCCTTGAGGCACCGGATGCTTCCATCGTACTGACGATGCCACAAACGCAAATATATACGTAGGTTACTCCCCTTTATTATTAACGCAATTATATATTCTCTCCGCTGAATCTGTCAAGTGCCCTTTGCAAAAAAAACCGGATTGCAACGGCAACCCGGTCATCGGTTCATTTTAGATAAATGCAGCCATGTACAGAGGCAACGTGATGATGCAATCGTCACTTACCCCTATATTTCCATCTGCAAACTTGTACCCCCAAGGAATATCTTTGTTTTTTTTCATTACCGACTTCAATGAATTTGCTTTTCCCTGTCCACTCTTTACTTCAATTGGAACAACACTTCCATCCTTCTGAATAATCACATCAATTTCCTTATGAGATGTATCATTTTTATAGAAATACAACTTATGTCCCTTTTTATAAAGGGCATCTGCCACTGCACACTCATACATGCCGCCTTTTGTATTTCCCTCTAAGGTATTTTCTACAATATGCTGCTTCAATGAAAAATCTTTCATCGCCATCAGTAACGACAAATCGGTTGTGTATGCTCGGAAAAAATCGTCTCGTGCATAATCTTCTAGATCAAATTTGATATCTGTCACACGCTTGCAAATATGTATCATGTCCGCCCGAAGCAACCACTCAATACTGGAATAATACTTCTGCGCCCGTCCTCCACGTTCCACCTCTTTATACTGGAACTTGTGATTTTCTTTATCCAACAGCTGCTTTGCAAGTGAAAGATAGCACTTTTCTGCTTTTACCTTTTCTTCCGCAGTTGCATAATGTGCAATATCGTACAGATATCCTTGCAAGAGATTTCTTTGAATCCGATCCACATCCCTGAAATCTCTTGTATCCGCATATTTTGAGACCGCTTCCGGCATACCGCCGATTGCGACATACTGTCTGTAGTAATCCATCATTTGAGAATGGATGGCCTCAGGAATTACCGTTCTCGTTTCGAGATAACCACAAAGGGTTTCAATCATATCTTCAGTTATCCCCATTCCCCAGAGAAATTCTTCAAAATCAAGTCCATCCATTTTCAGGTAATCCACATACCCCACCGGATAAGATGAAGCTCGTTTATAATCGATTCCCAAGAGCGAACCGGAAGCAATTACATCGAAGCGGTTATCTAAGGCCCAGAATTTAAGCGAAGTTAACGCCTCTTGGCACTCTTGAATTTCATCCAAAAAAATCATAGTTTTTCCCGGCGCAATCTTCTTTTCCGGAAATCGAAACCGCATCGCCATAACCATATTAGCAACCGTGAGATCCCCGGAAAAAATATCCCTTGCGGAAGGCATCTGTTTGAAATTAATTTCCACATATTCTTCGTAATTATCTTCCGCAAAGCGTTCAATTATGTATGTTTTTCCGGTTTGTCTCGCACCCTGCACTACAAGACACTTTCTATCCTTTGATTCAACCCATTTTTTGATATCCTTTGTCGCTTTTCGCTTCAACATACAGTCACCTCATCAACATTTTTATATATAAAAATGTACATTGTATCAACATTTTTAACTACAAATTTGACTTCACCATCAACATTTTTGTATATTATATCATTAAAGATTTCATCTTAAAAGTCAAATCTAAATGTTATGTGGTTTTGGACTGAAAAACCGCCATCAACATTCCACGGCAACCTTAATCACACCATCCCGCTTATTCTCGAACAGCTCATAGGCTTCATCAATCCGGCGAAGAGGATAGGTATGGGTAATCAGCGGCTCTGTGTCGATTTTGCCCTGCGCAATGAGCTGCAAGGTTTCCTCGCAGTCACAGCCATCCACGCCTCCGGTTTTGAAGGTGAGATTCTTTCCGTACATTTCCGGAAGCGGAAGAATCTGCGGCTTGTCGTAAAGAGCCACCACCGTCACGATAGCGTTCGGCCGGGCACACTCCCATGCCAGCCGGAAGGTGGAATCCGCTCCCGCAACCTCCAGAACCACATCCGCGCCGCCATGTTCGCTGTTCTGCAACACGTATTCCCGGCACTTTTCCGGCGTTACGGTCTTCACTTCCGGGTAGTGCTCATTTATAAAACGAATTCTCTCCGCATCTTGCTCGCACACGATGATATTCTTCGGCTCCTTCAACATCACGCTAATCAATGTGCAAATTCCGGTAGGGCCTGCCCCGATAATCAGCACGGTATCTTCCTTCGTAATCTCGGAAATTCGCGCCGCCCAGTAGCCGGTAGCCAGAACATCCCCCACCAGAAGTGCCTGGCGGTCCGTCACTCCGTCCGGAATCTTGTTCAATCCCTGATCCGCAAAAGGAACCCGCACGTATTCCGCTTGTCCCCCATCAATCCGACATCCCAGCGCTCATCCGCCGTTCTCATCGGTACAGTTATTCACAAATCCCTTCTTACAGAAAAAGCATTCGCCGCAGAAGGTCTCCACATTCACGGTGACCCGGTCTCCCGGCTTCACATGCGTTATCCGCTCTCCCACGGATTCCACAATTCCTACCATCTCATGTCCCACGGTAATTCCCGGCACCGCCCGCGGAACGCTTCCGTGCTTGATGTGCAGATCGCTGGAGCAAATGCTGGCCAGCGTCACCTTCACGATGGCATCCCGGTCGTGTAAGAGCACCGGCTTTTCTTTTTCCCGCAATTCGAACTTCCCTTCTGAAACATACGTATACGTCTGCATATTCGATTCCATCACTTTCTAAAAACAATTTCACTCCGCATCTCAAATTTCGTTCTTCGAACGTTATCAGGATATCATATTTTTCCGGTTTTCTCCATAAGGAAACGGGGACTCTGCCGAAGCAGAATCCCCGTCTCAATTTAAGAACGCTTTCTTATATGAAGGTACTTATTTAAAAATATCGGTCTTTGTTCCCACCGATTAGCCCAGCAGCAGCAAACTGAATACCAGTGTGAAGAGGGCTACGGTCTCGATAACACCGATAACGATGAAGTAGTTCGCAGTACCCTTTCCGGTTGCACCCAGTGCATCTGCAGCGGCAGCGGCGCATCTGCCCTGGAACAGAGCGGACATACCGATTGCCAGTCCACCAAATACACCAACCCAGAGAGCCAGGGATGGATCGCAGTTAGAACTCTTAATGAAGTTCATCAGAAGGAATCCGTAGATGGTCTGTGTCAGAGGCGCACCGGCGAATGCAATCATGATGAACGGAGCCTGTTTGCCACTTGCGTAGCACTTCTTCCATGCTCCTACGGAAGACATACCTGCAAAACCTGTACCGAATGCGGATCCAGCTGCGGAAAGACCAAGGGCTGCTGCCATACCAAGAAATGCGATGTTCATAATAATTCTCCTTTTCTAAATTACATCAGAATCATTTATAATTTACATTTAGAATCTTTATTTGATGACCTTTTTGTTTTTCTTAAAAGGTTCATACGGAATACCTGTCCACTCCAGGCCAACCTGACCGGAGAACTCCAGTACGTTCAGACGAACGCCGTGAACGACAACGGACAGGAAACACATTACGATGTTCAACGCGTGTCCGATAAAGAATACCAGTGCGCCGACAATCACCAGCGGTCCGCCGAAGCCGGCCGCAATACCGTCAAAGCTCTGAGAAATAGCCAGGCCGGCCATTCCTACCGCGAAGAGTCGGATATAACTCATGATGTTTCCGAAACAACTGATGGTGTCCAGGAATACGGTGAAGATGTCCGAAAGTCCGGACTTCAGCCCCTGTCCAAATGTCTTGTCCGGGGACATTCCGCCGAACAGAACAACCATTGCAAAGGCCACGCCAACACCGACTGCAACCGGTGTCATGGTAATCTTCTCTCCGATAACCAGATTCAGGCAGAGCATGTACAGCGATACAATCGCAATCAGCCATCCCAGGTCTGCCAGCCAGCTCAGGTTCTTCTCCGAAATCTTCTTCTTTACGGAAATCAAACTTCCCAGGCACATCTGAATCGCACCCACCGAGAACGAGAATTTCATTATCATGTTCTGCTGGGTGGAAGCGCTCACGTTGAAGTATTCCGGATAACTTGCCATGCTTGGAATTACCAAGGATTTCAAGAACGGAACCTTCATGGCGCTCTCCAGGCCGAACCAGGTACCGGTGATTGCACCCCAGACGATGGTTGCAAAAGAAAGAACGAACAGCAGATATGTCGCCGTGTTCTTTTTCTTCGTCTTCGCTACGTATCCGATGGTGCCAATGAGAATCAGCACACCATACGCACCGTCGCCCAGAATCATTGCAAAGAACAATGTGAAGAACAACAGGAACCACATCGAGATATCACTCTCTCTGTATCCCGGAAGAATTCCCAGGATGTTGTACAGCGGTTCGATGAGTCCGGAAACCTTGCCGAATTTCAGCTTGGTCGGAATCTTCTCATCATCGGCATCCACGCTCTCAATCGCATATGCCCAGCCGTTCTCTGCAGCGGATGCTTTGAACTCATCCACATCCGCTTCCGGCACATATCCGGACAGCCACACGAAGCGATCGTCGCTTCCGGCAGTCTGGCTGGCAGAAGAGTAATTCGCTTCATTCTGCGCCACCAGCATTGCAGCATTAAAGCTGTCCATGTGCAGCGCTGCGTCCTTCAGCGTCTCCACGCTCTTGTCGATGCCGGCCTGACAATCCGCTTCCGCAGCGGCGAGCTCTTCCGCTCCTTTTTCCGGAAGATTGAACTCACTCGCACCGAACTCCGGCGGAAGCTTTCCGATGGAAGCAATCAGCACTTCCTTCTTGATGTCCTTCAGGCGAATCACCTGACGCTCTTCATCCGCCGCCAGGGTCGCATAGGTGCTCGCCGGTACGCGGTAAAAATAAAGTTCGTACTTCCGGTCCTTAAGCAGTTCCAGGTCTTCCGAGGTAATATCCCCCCAAGGAGAAATTCTCTCGATCTCTGTATGAAGAACCGATAGTTCCTGCTCAAGAACTGCCTTTCTCTCAACGGCACCCTTTACCTCACCGTAGAACTGCTCGAACGCTTCGCCCTGAAGCAACGGTTTTGCCTGCAGGTTCTTCTGTTCTTTTTTGTCCGGGAGATATTCCGCAAGGGATGCGGTTAATTTGGACAGTTCGGTGAACTTTTCTGTCACGGCATGAACCGCGCCCTTCTTCTCAGCGATATGCATCACGCCGAGTTTTTCAAGTCCATCGAGCATCTCTTTCTTTCGTGAAAGCGATGACACGACGTAGACCATTTTCATTTTCTCTATCATTGTGCCGCCTCCACCAATTTTTTCTTTGAAATCTTTCCGCGAACAACCGCCGCTGTCTGCTGGTCGCCCAGGTATACTCCGATTACTCGGATGTTTTCCTTGGCTTCCGGAATCTTAACCTTCTCGAACAGGTTTACTCTCTGGGATGTGGACCGAAGTTCTTTTTCCAGAAGTGCTTCCTGTTTCCGAAGGGTGGAAACCAGTGCATCCAGCCGCGCGATTTCGCGTAGTTTTACCAGTGCAGTATCCACCCACAGAGGATAGTCATCTACATCATACTCAACATCCTTGAATTTCAGCTCCTCGAACTTCGGAACCGTAACTCCGGCGATGTTCTCGTTTCTGCAGATTACTGTCTCTGGCTGAACAAGTGTGTCAATACTCTTGTCCTCGTCGAAGATCGCATTTTCTGCAAATACAGCTACCCAATCATCGAGATTACCAATCATCTGAACACGTTCAGCTTCCTTCTGCGCCAATTCAGCTCTCGTTGTCATGATTACCTGCTGAAGCTGCTGTTTCTTGAGCTGCAGGGTTGGCAAATAGCGCTGATACTGTTTCAGAAGGTCCTTCTGCACTTTCTGTTCATTTTTAGTAAGTTTGATAGCCACTGTCTGCTCCTTTTAGTCCAGTGCTTCTTTCTTCGGCCATCTTTCCTTAACCAGACTTGTCTTGAGACCGGTTTCATTCGGCTCAAAGCATTCTGCAAGAATTTCCCAGCCAAGATCGAGCGCATCTTCAAGAGGAATATTTACACTAAGATCCATCAGCTTCTCTTCGAAAAGTTTTCCGAATTTCAGAAGCTTATCGTCCCATTCCGTCATAAGGAATCCCATGGATTTCTTCTCCAAACTTTCCTTATACTGTGCATACAGCTTAATCATTCCGTCCATTACCGCACGATGGTCATCTCTTGTCTTTCCGTTTACGTTCTGCTTCAGTCTTGAAAGCGAACCGAACGGCTCAATGTGTCCATTCTTCAGATAGTACTGACCCTCTGTGATATATCCGGTATTATCCGGAACCGGGTGAGTGACATCATCGCCCGGCATCGTGGTTACGCCGAGGATGGTAATGGATCCGGCACCTTCAATGTCCACAGCCTTTTCATAACGAGAAGCAAGGCTGGAGTACAGGTCTCCCGGATATCCACGGTTGGACGGTACCTGCTCCATCGTAATCGCCATTTCCTTCTGGGCATCGGCGAAGTTGGTCATATCGGTGAGCAGTACCAGAACTCTCTTTCCTTCCAGCGCGAACTGCTCTGCAACTGCCAGAGCCATGTCCGGTACCAGGGTACATTCTACGATTGGGTCGGATGCGGTGTGGATGAACATTACGGTATGTCCCATTACGCCGCCCTTTTCCAGGGTATCTCTGAAAGTCAGATAGTCATCGTACTTCAGTCCCATTCCTCCCAGAATGATGACATCAACCTCTGCCTGAAGCGCGATTCTTGCCAGCAGCTGGTTGTATGGTTCACCGGAAATGGAGAAGATTGGGAGCTTCTGGCTCTCAACCAGGGTATTGAACAGGTCAATCATCGGAATACCGGTACGAATCATTTTGTTCGGGAGAATACGCTTCGACGGGTTAAAAGAAGGTCCGCCGATTGGAATCATGTTCTCCGTCAGAGCCGGACCGTTATCTCTCGGTACGCCGGCACCGTCAAAGATTCTTCCCAGAAGGTTATCCGAGAAGGATACCATCATTGGCTTTCCGAGGAAACGCACCTCATCGCTGGTTCCGACACCCTGAGCACCCGCAAATACCTGCAGGGATACCATGTCCTTATCCAGCTTAATTACTGTCGCATAACTGTCACCAACAAGAGCCAGGTCTCCGTATTTAACACCTTCCGCTCTTACTGTAACTACGTTACCGACAATAGATTCAATTTTCGTATATACTTTCTGCATCTTATTGCCTCCTAGTTAACCGCTTTAGCGAGGTAGAAATCTGAAACCTTCTGCTTCTGTGCCTCGAATTCCGGTGTACCGAAGACGGTTCCATGCCAGTCAAGGAATTCCTGTCTAAGCTGATTGAAGAAAGATCTGATTTCCTTCTTGTCCTGCAAGTCATAGGTTTTATTAATTACATCGTACATCATGTCGAACTCGATACGCTGTCTCTCCGGAGAGCATGCCGCATCGATTTCATCGAAGGAGTTCTGCTGGAGATATACCGCATCCAACAGCTCGCCCTTCTGATAGAATGTATAATCCTCTGAGGATGTACCTTCTTCGCCGACAACCTTCATCATCTGGTTAACTTCTACGCTCTTTCTGAGGATGGAGCGCGCGTTCTCTACTCGATCCATATCTACTACGCCGGTATATTTGGACCAAGAATCAATTGGGTGAATTGCCGGATATTTACGTGCATCGGAACGCTCTCTTGTCAGACCGTGGAATGCACCGACTACCTTCAGGGTTGCCTGAGTTACCGGTTCTTCGAAGTTACCGCCGGCCGGGGATACCGAACCGCCGATTGTAACGGAAGCAATTCGACCGTCGTTCAGTCTTACTTTTCCGGCTCTCTCATAGAATGCCGCAATGGTGGACTCCAGATATGCCGGGAACGCTTCTTCGCCCGGGATTTCTTCCAGACGTCCGGACATCTCTCTCATTGCCTGTGCCCAACGGCTGGTGGAGTCGGCCAGAAGCAGTACGTCCAGACCCATCTGTCTGTAATACTCTGCCAGGGTTACTGCGGTATAGCAGGAAGCCTCTCTGGCTGCTACCGGCATGGAGGACGTGTTACAAATAATAATTGTTCTCTCCATCATGGAACGACCGGTCTTCGGGTCTTCCAGTTCCGGGAATTCCTTCAGAATTTCTACAACCTCGCCGGCACGCTCTCCGCAGGCTGCCACGATAACGACGTCCGCTTCACCGTTCTTTGCCTCACTGTGCTGAAGTACGGTCTTTCCTGCACCGAACGGTCCCGGGATACAGAATGTTCCGCCCTTTGCAACCGGCAGGAATGTATCAATCGCACGGAGCTGAGTTACCAGAGGTTCATCCGGACGAAGTCTTTCCTTGTAGCACTTGTTTGCCTGTTTAATCGGCTGTGTAATAACCATGCTCAGGTTCATCTCTTCCCCCTTGCTGTTTTCGATTACACAGATTGTTGAACGAACGTGATGCATACCAGGTTCAACGATGGATTTCACCTTCCAATCGGTTCCCTTCAGTGTGAACGGTACCATAATCTGGTTGGTGAACTGGAATTCCGGTACGCTGCCGATAATGCTTCCGGCTTCTACCGAATCTCCTACCTTTACGCAAGGAGTGAAGTCCCATTCTTTGTCCGGAATCGGATCGAGGTACACACCTCTTTCCAGGAAGAAGCCACACTTCTCCGCCAGTTCCGGAAGCGGATTCTGAAGACCATCGAATACCTGTGTCAAGAGTCCCGGTCCCAGCTCAACGCTCATCAGCTCCCCTGTAAACTCTACAGGATCGCCAACCTTGATACCATTGGACATCTCGTAAATCTGCATGCTGGCAATTCCGTTATTGACACGAATAACCTCACCCTTCAGACGCTTTCCGTCAACGAGGATGTACGCTACTTCGTTTTTACGTACGGCACTTTCAAACTTTACGTTTGCAAGGTTGCCGTTAATGCCAGTCACATAACCTGTTACTGTTTCCATTTGCATATCTCCTGTTATAAGTTATAAACGCTCTGTTGTACATTATCGAAGAGACGCTTGAATTCCGCCTCTCCCTTTTCCTTAACAAAGCAACTCTGGCGTTCCAACAATTTTAATTTGATCGCATATCCGAACAAGCACACGTCATCAAAAAAGTGACCGCCGGTGTAGTAATCCAGTGCTTCGAACTGGCGCACCAAAAGAAGCTTCTCTGCTTCCAGCGGATTTTTCGCAGTGATTGCAGCCTGTGCAATCTGTGTACTTTCCGGATCCTTCTCATATTCAGCCTGATAGGACTTTCCAAGAGCGGCGCTTCTCTGAGCATTCAGCTCTCTGAACAGACCCGTGTAGAATCCGGACCATTTCTTAAGGAGCGGACCCTCTGTAGAATCGAGAGTCAGATTTTTCAAACGCTCCAAGGTCTTATCACTTACGTTGTCCTCACACATGGCGATGAATTCATCGTAGGTGATTGGCATCTCTTCGTTCGCAGAAAGTTCCGGCAGGCTTGAAATTAAGTAGTAATACGAAGCCATACTCTACCTCCTGGTTCTTAGAAATCCATCTCTCTGAAGTAAGGCATCAAGAGCTGCATAATCTCCTCATCGGTGCAATCGAAGTAACCGGAACCGTCCTTTGCGGCAAGCTTGAATCCGGAAGCAACTCCCTTTCCAACCTTGACCTCAAGACCATTCTGGATTTCCTCCGCAAGCGCAGCCTTTAATTCATCGGTGACTTCTGCCACTTCTGCTGCATACTGAGACATATCCTCGCCATTGACAACGGCTTTGATCAGCTTACCCAGAGCTTCACCCTTCAGGTCCTCGCGAACCTTCGCCTCCAGGATTCTGCCAACTTCACCCAGCACTTCCTTCTTAAAGGAAATTAGGGCATCTCTCTTTGCCTGCTCGGCATTCTCGATGGCACCCTCTCTGAGTGTTTTAATTTCTCTTGTGGCAGCTTCCTTTGTTGTCTTGGCCTCTGCATTTGCATTGGAAATAATCTCCTCTGCCTTTTTCTTGGCTTCAGCGATAATCTTCTCTGCCTGCTCATTGGCTGCATCGACACCCTCTTTGCGGATGGATGAAACCAAATCGTGAATCTGCAATTCCATAGACTGTTAACCTCCTGTTCTATGCGCATTCCACGTTTTCCGATATCTGTAGAACCAAATGCCTGAAAACAATACTTATGCATAACATTTTTACTGATTATAGCACCAATTCATACCCTCGTCAAAAGAATGAAACCCTCGAAAAGCGAATAGTTTGTTAAATAATTATTACACTTTTATTAATTAAAATTTTCTTTGCTATTAAAAATTTTTATACCGGGTTTCATATCCGTTTAAAAATAGGTCGCTGAGCTTTTTTTATTCTTCACATTCTTCACACGTTGTTCACATCAAACGAAATCTTTTTATACTCACACCTATATAGTTAAATTATTGTCCATTTCTCGCCGAAAAATAACTATATGTTTAAAAAAGGATACAAGAAATTTAAAATAATGATACTTTTTAAATTAAGCTTAACAAATGCGAATAATAAAGTGTTCTCCTTTCACATTTTCAAATCTATATATGCAAAAAAAAATTCTCACCACCGGACGCCTCCGATGATGAGAAATTATTTTTATTCTATTACGCCAAGCAAAGATATGCGAAGTATCCCGCGTAGCACAGCAGCATGACGATGCCGCAGGGTTTTCTCAATTCCTTGTGTTTTACCGTGCCGGCCCACAGCACCACAGCGGCCAGAATCGCTACGGCGACGTCCACGACGAATTTCCGTTCAAAAGGAACCGGACAGATCAGCGCCGTTGTACCGATGACGAACAGAATGTTGAAGATATTGCTGCCCACGATATTGCCGATGGCAATTCCAGCGTTTCCCTTTCTCGCTGCGGTGACGGAAGTCACCAGTTCCGGGAGGGACGTTCCCAGCGCCACAATGGTCAGTCCGATGAACCGCTCACTCATGCCGAAATAGCGGGCAATCTCGGACGCCCCGCTGACGGCAAAATCACTTCCTTTTACTACCAGAATTCCGCCGATAACCATCAGCAGAAGACATTTCCATACCGGGTGAATGGGGGTATCGCCATCCTCTTCGTCGGTACCTTTTTTTGCCATGACGAAAAGGTACCCCAGGTACACGAGGAACAGCGCCCACATCAGGACCCCTTCCGCAAAGTTGACGGTTCCGCCGGTCAATCCGCAGATCAGCATAACCACGGTGATGGCCGTCATGAACGGCATCTCATATTTCAAGGTGGATTTCTGCACCGTCACGTTGGTGATCAGCGCCGTAACCCCCAGAATAACAAATACGTTCAGAATGTTGCTGCCCACCACGTTTCCGATGGTGATGCCGGCATTCTGCTTCAGTGCTGCGGTAATGCTCACCGCCGCTTCCGGCATGCTGGTGCCCATGGCCACGATGGTCAGACCGATGATCAGCTGCGGAATGCCCAGCTTTTTCGCAATGCTGGCCGAACCCTCCACGAACCAATCGGCGCCTTTTACCAGAAAAACAAATCCGACGATTAAAATACCCGCCTGTAATAACATTTTTCTACCTCGCTTTCCTTATTCCCTTGCAGTAGGCAATAAGTACAAAAAAAGAGACTCCTACTGCATCTAACAGTAAAAGTCTCGCTATTTAATCACTTTCCGAGTTATTCTTCAATAACTGTACTGACGAAAAAGTGAACACGTTCGGCTAGCTACTCCCTTTTAACTTTTGTATTGTAACAAATTATCGTTTCGTGTTCAATATGTTTTTCGGTTTTTTACAATCTGTGCGAGCCACCGCTAGATCAGGTTCTCCTGCTCCAAGAACGCTCTGGCCACGTCCTTCGGCTCCTTCCCCTGCACGTCCACCTGATAGTTCAGCTTCATCATCACCTCGTCGGTAAGCTTCGGCGCCAGCTCGTCCACCACCTGTTGCAGTTCCGGATATTTTTTCAGGGTATCGGAATTGAAACACGGAACCGCATAGTACGGCGGGAACACGTGGTCTTCATCCTTCAACACCTTCAGATTGTATTTCATCAGCATTCCATCCGTTGCAAAGGCATCGATTACGTCCACTTCCTTATTATCCAGTGCCACAAAACGCGGCGAACCGTCCATCGCCGATATCTTCTTGAACTTCAGGCTCGGATACGCCTTCTCCAGTGCGTCGATGCAGTCGTGGCGATTCTGGAATTCCAGAGTACACCCCAGGTGCAGCCGGGAGGATTTCCGCACCAGATCTTGGATGGTCTCCAGATTGTACTTCTTGGCAATTTGCTTGCTCACCGCCAAGGTGTACGTGTTGTTGAACCCGCACTGCTGGGTCAGTGAGATATTCTTCTTTTTCATCTCCTTGACGCAGGTGTTGTACACCCCTTCCATATCGTCGGTGCCGTCATGCTTCAGCACGCTTCCGTACAGGGTGCCGGTATAATCCACGTACATATCGATATCGCCCTTCTTCAGCGCTTGGTAACACACCTGGCTTCCCCCCAGGTTTTCCTTCCGCACGCAGCTGATGTCGGTATGCGCCTCGATATAGTCGGAATAAAGATTCACCAGAATGAGCTGCTCGGTAAAATCCTTGCCGCCCACGGTAATTTCTTTTTCCCGTCCCGCAAGCCGGCTGTTCACCGCCCCGCCCACGATGATGGCGCAGATGAGAACCACCGCGGTCCCCAGAGTTAATTTCTCTCTTCTGCGTTTCCGCTTCATCTGCGTCCGGGAGAGACCGTTGCTCTTCTGCAGACTGATCGGCGTTACCAGCTTCTCCACCAGTCCCATCAGGAAATCCACCAGCAGTGCCAGAATGCACGCCGGAATCGCTCCCGCCAGAATCTGGTAGTTATTGGTGGTTCGAATTCCCGCAAAAACAAGATATCCCAGGCCACCGGCTCCGATAAATGCCGCCATGGTCATGAGGCCCACTGCCGTCACGGCCGAAATCCGCACGCCGACCATAATCACCGGCAGCGCCATCGGGATCTTCACTTTGGTGAGGACCTGCCGCGGCGTCAGCCCGATTCCGTTGGCCGCTTCCACCATCAATGGATCGATTCCGGAAATTCCGGTATAGGTGTTCTTCACGATTGGCAGCAGCGAGTAGATGATGACCATCACGATGGCCGGCAGCACGCCGATGCCCAGCAGCGGAATTGCCAGGCCCAGAAGCGCCATGCTTGGAATGGCCTGCACCACGTTGGCCAGACCCAGTATCGGCTTATCCAGCTTCCGCACGTAGCTGATCAGGATGCCCAACGGCACGCCAATCAGAATGGCGATACACACCGCAATTGCGGTCATTTCGATATGCTCTAGCGTTAGCTTCCATATCTGCGACGCGTTGGCCGCAAAATATTCGAACATCTTAATCATTGCCCGACACCTCCTCCGTCATATCTTCCAGATACTGGCGGCTCAGCGTCGAAACCAGGTTACTGTTGGTCAACAGACCCACCAGCCTGCCCAGATCGTCCACCACCGGCACGTTGTTCGCATCCGTCTGATCGATCATCTTCAGCACATCCAGAATGCTGTCTTCCGGATGGGCCGTGCATTTCGGCGGCAGCATAATCTCTCCCGCCGGCTTCTTCGGCCGGTGATTGGCGTACAGGGATTTCCGGTTCACGATGCCTAGCAACTGTCCTTCCTTGCCGGTCACCAACAGCGTATCCACGTGCCGCATCGTCAGCTTGGTGATGCATCGCTCCGCGGAAAGGGAGGCATCGCAGGTTACCGGATGGCGAATCATAAAATCCTCCACCCGAATGTATTTCGGTGCTCCCCAGATTCGGTTCGCTCCCACGAAGCTTGCCACAAAATCATCCGCCGGACGCCGCAGAATTTCTTCCGGCGTATCGTATTGCAGAATGTGGCCGTCCTTCATGATGCAGATTCGGTCCGCGATTTTGATTGCCTCGTCCATATCGTGAGTGACGAAAATCATGGTCTTTCCCATCTTTCGATGAAGATCTGCCAGTTCATCCTGCAAAGAACTTCTGGTCAGCGGATCCAGCGCGGAAAATGGTTCATCCAGGAGCACGTAATCCGGGTCGTTAGCCAGGGCTCGGATTACGCCGATTCGCTGCTGCTGCCCGCCGGACAGCTCGCTGGGATATCGGTCCAGGAATTTCTCCGCGTCCATATCTACCATTTCCATCAACCGTTCCGTGTTCTTTAAAATCTGATACTCATCCTTACCTTCCAGTTTCTCGATGATTTCGATGTTCTGGCGGATGGTCATATGGGGAAACAAGCCGCCCTGCTGAATCACGTATCCCATGTTCCGGCGCAGCTTCACCTTATCGATGGATTCGATATCCTCTCCATCGATAAGAATCCGGCCGCTGCTGGCGGTAATCAGCCGGTTAATCATCTTCAGAGTGGTCGTCTTTCCGCATCCGCTGGGACCGATCAGCACCGTCAGCTCCCCGTCCCGAAAATCCATGGAAATCCCGTCCAGGACCACATTGTTCTTAAACGCTTTCGTTACATCTATCAGTTGAATCATACTCTCATCTCCTTGTCGGGTGCAGTACACCGGCTAAAGCAATGACGTAATTAGACTCCCAAGCTTTTACAAAAACACTGTCATGTATTTTTATTCATACATTCTATCGAAGCTTCTTGTACGTTTTGTGAAACAAAATTGTTTTTTATGTTGCCCCGTGCAAAGAATCCATCACAAGAACGGCACGTAAAAAGAGGCACCTCCGGCCGCGTGGGACCGAAGACACCTCTTTTTTACAATTATCAAAAGCTATTAAAGAACTTTGCGGCCGTTTACCGTCAGTTTAAACGTGGTTCCCAGAACCTCTGCGGATTTGCGGCAAAGCATCATGCGTTCCAGGAAGATTTCGAAGTAATCGAACATGGAGCAGATGTTCTCGTCAATCTGCAGATTGAGCGCGATGACGGATTTGTCCTTGGCAATCTTCAGCTTCGATTCCGTCACGGCATAATTGACGCGGTCGTGGATATCGAAGGTGGACTTATCCTTCTGGCGCACTCGGCTCCGCCGCACGTCGGTTTTGTCGGCGATGATGAGCGCCGCCGATATCACGTCCTCCGGATCCCCCGTGGATTCATCATGGTTGCCGATGGCGGAAATTACGGTGACCCGGTCTTCAATGGACATGTCCGTGTCCTTCAGCAGGTCGTTGGCCAGAAGTGCCCCGTACTCCGCATGATGGGTCCGGTTAATCGCATTCCCGATGTCGTGCATGTACCCGGCGATTTTCGCCAGCTCGATTTCCTGCTGGGAGTAGCCGAACCGCTCCAGGATTTTTCCTGCCTGCTGAGCTACCTGCACGCAGTGGGCCTGAGAGTGATCCGTAAAACCCAGCTGTCCCAGGTTGGCGTTTCCCTTCTCCAAATATACGTTGATTTCCTTGTTCTTCCTGATGTCCTTATATTTCAAATGCGTTTGCTCCTTTTCATAATCTGCGGAGCCGTTCCGATGGCTTATTTCCGAGGTGCTTGCCTCCGGTGGATTGCTTCCGGTGGATTGCTTCCGCACAATTATAGTAGCATTCCCAGAGCTTCCGTGCTATCCGATTTGGTTAATGTTTATATCAAATCGGTGTAAAACTGTGAAGATCCAAAATAAGGTTATCGGGGCGAAACCGAACGGGTTAGGGAGAAACTGAACAGGTGATTAGAGTCGTGCTCGGGCCTGTTTGTGAAGTTGGTGTGAAACGTTGTGCATATTGGCCTTTTAACCTTCCTTTTGCACAACAATTTGAAGTGAACCGATGAGGAAACTTGCTATAGAGGATTTTTCAAGCGAATTTACGAACTGATTTCGCTGGCTTTTTGATGAATTCTAGTGCGAAGAGAGTCGCAACGGGCGCTTTTCTCTAATATTCCGCAAAGATTTGCCTGCAGCGGGAAAATGTTGTGCAAAAGAGGCCTTATTGGGCGGAAATGCATAACACTTCACACCAACTTCACAATAAACATGCCAGACAAGCAGGGCCGGGCATGCCTGGCGCTATCTATTCTGCTATAAGGTGATGCACGGCAGTCTCCCATCGGTCTCCGTGCTTCACTTCCCTCCATCATAATTTCTGCAAGGAAAAAATTGACGACGAACGCTTCATCCTCCCACGTTCGTCGTCAATTCTAATAATCTTCTCCTATCATCTGCTCTAATCTGCTTTCATTGCCATCAAAAATTGACGGCGGATTGACGGCGGGCCCTCCTTTTGGGGTAGTCTGTCGTCAATCTAGTGTTTTCTTAATCTTTTACACAAGAACTCCACCATGGTTTATCTATTTTTATTTATAACTTCTTCGATATCACGACTTCTGTAGAATACTCGAGCTACTGTAACTGCCTTCTTCTTTTCATCCACAAGATAATACACAATGAAGTTGTCCACCGGAAACTGATGCATTTTCATCGAATGCCAGGGTTCCCATTCAACTAGCGCATATCGAGTCGGCATGAAATACAAGGAACGAACACCGTTTCGTATTCGTCTCAGTTGAGCTGTAGCAGTTTCCAGAACAAGGAGTTCATTCGCAATATACGAATAGATTTCGCGCAAATCGCCAAGTGCATCTGCAGAATAGCCGATATCATAGAGATCCGTCATATGCCAAATTCCTTTGCAAGAACTGCATCAACCTCATCTGCAGAAAATACATTTCCTTCTTTAATGGAATCAACTCCCTTCCGGAGTTCTGCATTAAGCTCTTCTCTGGTCATTGCACCAACAGCGAACGGCTTTGAAGAAGGAAGCTTCAAAGCAAACGGTATACCTTGTTTCAGCACAATCTGACTATAAAGCATCTGAATTGCACTGGATGGAGAAATGCCTAGCTGGGAGAGAATGTTCTCCGCATTATTCTTGAGATTAGTATCTATTCTTGCATAAACAGCGGATGTATTTGCCATAATATCGCCTCCTTTTGCTTTATTATATTTCCTTTTGCTTGCATTTGCAAGCATTTAAATACATTCTTTATGGTAAAACTTTGAATTTACATACGAAAAAAGACACCTCCGAAGAGATGCCTTTCCTGTTCCATGAATCTCCGACTCATCCCTTATTCCAGTTTGATAAGCGCGTCAACAATACGATTCTCCAGTTTTTTCTGATCCGAAGCCGAAAGCTCGTCAGATGTTCTGATCACAAGTGTTCCTACCACTCTGTGAGAGCCCGGCGAAAGCATGCCCGCTCCATCAAATCCGGAAAGATACGCATCTCGTGCTTCTGCATCCTTAGCACTATGGAATGCCTCGATTACTGCGCCGCCTTCCGTGCCGGCTTCTACCGGAGATTCTCCCTCACCATAGTCTTCAATCAGGGATGATTTCATCGCCACATATGCGTAATACCCGCCTTTCTTATTCATGAGTGTATTCGCATCTGTTTTTTCTGTAGCCGCTTCCACCGCTGTAACACTTTTGACGGTCTTCGCTCTCTCAACCAGGAATTTTTCTTTCGGCTCGGTTACCTGTTTTTGCTGCTTCACGCTGTCTTGATAGGCTTTGATTGCGTTATCTATATCCTTCTTTACTTTCTTATACGCATCGTCATCCTCTGCCTCTTCGCTGGTTTTCACCGCCTTTTCAAGCGTCGTTTCCGTTTCCGCATCAAATGGCTCTGCATCTTTCTCCAGCAATTCGTTTGCCGTATCCACACTCTCATCCATCGCCTTTTTGGCCTCAGAGGCGCATCCCGTAAAGGATATCACCACCATCAAACACAGCAGTAAAACCAAGTTTCTCAATGCAAACTTTTTCATCTTCTATCACCCCTTCGTTCATCAAATTGATCCAGAACCCTGAGCATATCTTTCGGCAGCCGCTTCCGGCATTCACCTCTCATATTATCCGGGAGGCCGTAGAATGCTTCCCCAATGCTCGCGGCAATACAGGTTAAGGTATCGCAGTCACCACCCAGAGACACCGCCGTCCGGACTACATCCTCAAAATCCGCCCCTTCCATGAAAGCCGTCAATGCTTCCGGCACCGTTTCCTGACATGATTCGATGTGATGATATCCCGGTCTGATTTCGTCGCAGGTTCTGGAAAGATCATAATCAAATTCCTGAATGATATATTTCTTTATCTCCTCCTTGGAAGCCCCGTTTCGCGCCATAAAAACAGCCGACGCCACCGCTTCCGCACCCTTTATGCCTTCCGGATGATTATGAGTAACTTCTGCGGTCAGCCTTGCATATCTTCGGGTCTCTTCCAGACTGTTATACAACCAGCCCACCGATGAGACCCGCATTGCCGATCCATTCCCCCAACTGCCGTACGGCTTCGGGTTTTTCTTGCTCAGCCAAAAGAAGAATCTCTGTCCATAACCGGCCCGAGGATACTTCCTTCCCCATTTCTGCATAGACTGAATGACTGCCGTTCTCACATCATCATCCTCGGCATCATTTGAAATGCGCATCAGCGCATCCGCCACCGCAATCGTCATTACGGAATCATCCGTGAAACACACCCGGTCATTGAACATCTCGAAATCTTTTGTTTTATTCCCCCTGTCAAACTCATAGGGTGCACCGATCATATCTCCTAGAATTGCTCCATACATATATTGAATCCTCCTTCGCATTCTTGATGATGCCAGTATATCAAAATACGAAAAAGGAGTGGTCGTCTGCCATGCGACAAATTCCACTCCCCAGGATCACTCCCCCAGAATCGGCTGCCCGTATTTGAACAGTGCAGCGTTTATCTCATAGATATCGTACACCTTGTTCGTGACGAAATAGGTGATGATCAGGTCAAACTTGCTGCTGGGAGAGAATGCAATCCCTGCCCTGGACAGCAGATCCAGCATCGCCGGCATATCCAGCTGAAGCGCGATTGCAAATGCCACCGCTGTTTTTTTCGTCGGCTTGTAGTCTTCCTTACATCGGATCCTGGAAAACACTTTCCGATCGATGTTTGCTTTCTTATAAACGGTGACATCGTCCATGCCGCTCTGTTCAATCAGCTTGAACAGCCTTTGCTGAAAAGTATCCTCGGAACTCTCCAGAACTTCATCCAGGCTCATTCCGGTAACGTCCGGGAATAACGGTGCACCCAGAATCGCGGAAGTTTTATTTTGCTCCGGCCGCCCCCACCGCTCGCTTCCGTACCAAATTCCGTACTCCGCTTCGTGAAGCTCCGCGATGCCGTGCTCGTCGATATATTCTTCAATATCCCCCACCAGCTTCTCCGAGAGCTCGAACGCCTTCCGGCCCAGCACGACCAGGATAACCTCTATCTCATGAGACAGAAGGAATTTGTCGATCTCCGCCAAAGCAATCTGCAGCGCTTCATCTTTCGGAAACCCGTAGCTTCCTGTGGCAATCAGCGGGAATGCGATGCTCCTGCAGGAAAGCTCTGCTGCCAGGTTCAGCGATTTCTCATAACACGAATGAAGAATCTCCCGCTCATCGTGATTGCCATCGATCCACGCCGGTCCGACAGTATGGATTATATATTTTGCGTCCAGGTTAAAAGCAGGTGTATGGGCCGCTTGACCCGGGCACATGATACCGATTTTCTTACGTTCCGCAAGCAACCGATCTTTACCGGCGGCATGATAAATCGCACAATCCGTGCCTCTGCCAATAGCAACATCCGGATTCGCCGTATTCACGATGGCATCTGCTTTTACTTTTGTAATATCGTTTCGAATAATCTGAAACGGCATCCGAAGTCACCTCCCAAGTCTTCCGTTGCAGCCTGTGGATTTGCAAGTTTAACTGCGATTACGAGACAATATATTCTGACATCGACAGTCTGTACACGGTTCTCTCCAACCCATATGACAAAAGCAACTCCTGAAATGCGCTTCCGCTTGCTGTCGCTTGGTTCTTCAATCTATCCTTCACTGAAGTTGCACTAATCATACGAGCACCTCCAGATATTGTCTCATTGCTTTATCGCATTTCATCAGCTCTGCATATTTGAGAAGTCGGTTCAGGTTACGATCCTTTCTTTGCAGATAAGTTACAAGGATTTCCTTTGTTTCTTCAATTCCGACCTTTTCTCTGTAAAATACGATATCAACAACGGTTTTCTCCATATCATAGATCTGGAATTCATTCCCGCCTTCCTTAACCGTTATAACTCCCAATTCATGTCTGTCATCTGTATAATGATGAACGCTCATTTGCGGCCAGTCCGGCATGGTGGAAACCTTAGCCTTCCTTGGAATGGCAACATCCACCGCATCCGGGATGAATGTCGTCAGATGATAATATACTGCTGCACTGAGCAGGCATATCACACCCTTCGGTGCATAGGCTTCAGTATAATAAAAGTCCGATTCCTCTCCACGATAATCTGCATTCTCATAATAACTCTTATTCAGTTTTATAAGTTTTCCTTCACGGACCAGCTTACTGACCTTATACTGTGAAAAGCCTTTTTCCTTAAGCTCCTGCATGGAAAAGATCTTCTGATCTTCAGGAAGTATTGCTGTGCTTACCATCTTTTCCACCTCGCTTTTGTTTGATTAATTTTCGGCGTTTTGCTATTTTGCCGAATTTTGATTAAATAATACAACTAAACATGCCAATTGTCAATATTACTGGTTTCACGCTCTATTTCTTCACGTTCTCTTCCAGTTCCAGCATATACCGGTCAAAGTCGGACATGAACATTCTGTCCTGAATCACACGGTACTTTTCAAATTCGGTTTTGGCATGAAGTTTTGCAATTTCAGCCGTTCATCGTCCATAACCCACCCTTTGATGATGTAGTCTTTCATAATCTGATTGACCCATTTGCGGAACTGCACCGCACGTTCAGAATTGACCTTGAAGCCAACGGCAATAATCATTTCCAGGGAATAGTGATTTGTGTTATACGTTTTTCCATCGTAAGCGCCTAATAACAGGGTGGATTGCAAGAATGGCATGAAACTCTCATAATTG
>JAERMT010000447.1_pt1 | contig 23852 bp, 19 predicted proteins | sample 9267081 | NCBI WGS metagenome assembly JAERMT01 (sample SAMN17071939, study PRJNA684904) | human gut metagenome | isolation source: diarrhea sample from child under the age of five | host: Homo sapiens | place: South Africa: Mafikeng, Mafikeng Provincial Hospital | collected 2019-09
ACCGTGGATGTAGGAGGCGATGCCACCGGCGTTGACGGTGGTGGCACGGGGGAGCTGGATGTTCTCGCCCAGCACGTGGATGGCGTCGGTGAGGATGTCCTCGACGGGCTCGCCCTCGAAGGTGGAGGCGCGCAGAGCCTCGACGTCGGCGGCGTTGGCGGCCAGAGCGGCGCGGCCCAGCTTCTCAGCGTAGGCCTTGAACTTCTCGTTCATGCCCACGAAGTCGGTCTCGCAGTTCAGCTCGACGACGGCAGCGGACTTGGCATCATCGGCCACGACGGTCATGACGGTGCCCTCGTTGGTGGCGCGGCCGGCCTTCTTGGCGGCAGCGGCCAGGCCGCGGGTGCGCAGCACGTCGACGGCCTTCTCCATATCGCCATCGGCCTCGACGAGCGCCTTCTTGCACTCCATCATGCCGGCGTCGGTCATCTCGCGCAGTTCCTTGACCATGGAAGCGGTGATAGCAGCCACGTTGGATCCTTTCTATCCTTGTTGCGGCGGTGCCTGAGCGCCGCCGTTAATAACCTCGAACGCCGTCGGCCGCCCTACGGGGACCGACGGCGTGCAACACCAGTGGGTTAGGCCCCGTGCTTATTCGGCAGCAGGAGCGGTAGCCTCGGCAGCCGGAGCAGCCTCGGCCTCGGCCGGAGCGGCCATTTCCTCAGCGGAAACGGGGGCGCCGGTGCCGGCGACGACGGCGTCGGCGATGAAGTCGGCCAGCAGCTTGACGGAGCGGATGGCGTCGTCGTTGGCCGGGATGCCGTACTCGACGTCATCGGGATCGCAGTTGGTGTCGAGCGTGCCCACCACGGGGATGTTCAGACGATGAGCCTCGCGGATGGCGATCTCCTCGCGGTTAGTATCGATCACGAAGATGGCGTCGGGGACGCGCTTCATGTTGCGGATACCGTTGAGGTTGAGCTGCAACTTGGACAGCTCCTTGCGCAGCAGGATCTGCTCCTTCTTCGGCAGCAGCGCCATACGGCCGTCGGCCTCCATGGCCTCCAGCTCCTCCATGCGGGTGACGCGAGAGCGGATGGTCACGAAGTTGGTGAGCATGCCGCCGAGCCAACGGGCGTTGACGTAGGGCATGCCGCAACGGTTGGCGGCGTCGGCGACGGCCTCCTGGGCCTGCTTCTTCGTGCCGACGAACAGGACGGAGCCGCCGTTCTTGGCGACGTTGGAGACGAAGGTGTAAGCCTGGTCCATGCCCACGAGGGACTGCTTGAGGTCCAGGATGTAGATGTCACCGCGGGCGCCGAAGATGAACGGCTTCATCTTGGGGTTCCAGCGACGCTTCTGGTGACCGAAGTGCGCGCCTGCGTCGAGCAGGGTCTGAATGCTGATCTTAGCCATGACACTCTCCATTCGTTAGTCCTCTGCGTGCGGTCATCCCCTTTCACCCGCAACCGATTTCGGCCACTAGCGGGAAGGGTCGCACACGCATGTGTGATAAAACAGCCCTCGGATTATAACAACGCCCCCGGGCGTTTGCAACGGGGGCGTCGATGTTCGTCCATGTTTTCACGAAATGCCGACGGGTAAGCTCGCGGGCCCTGGGCACGCGACCGCCAATCGGCTTGCGCCCGCAGGCTCTCGACGGGCCTATGCGTCGTAGCGCTTCCCGTTGCGCATGGACAGCGCGACGGTGGAGGCGTTGTGCAGAAGCGAGGACATCTGCGGGGAGATGATGCCGCCGATGCCGGCCGCCAGCAACGTCGAGTTGATGGCCATGACCTCCTTGAAGCTGCCGTTCAAGCGGCCCATGAGACCCTCGCTCATGCGGCGCAGCGCCACGATGGAGCCGAGCTGGCCGCCCGTGAGCGTGATGTCGGCCACCTCCTTGGCCACCGCGGTCCCCTGCCCCATGGCGATGCCCACGTCGGCGAGCGCCAGCGCCGGGGCGTCGTTGACGCCGTCGCCGACCATGACCACGTGGGCGCCTTCCGCCTTGAGCTTCTCAACGAAGGCGTACTTGTCCTCGGGAAGCAGGTTCGCATGGAACTCGGAGACGCCGGCGCGCGCGGCGATGCGCGCGGCGGTGCGCTCGTTGTCGCCCGTGAGCATGATGACGCGCGAAAGCCCCAGGCGGCGAAGCTCGGCGATGGCCTCGGGAACGCCGGCCTTGAGCGGATCCTGCACGCCGATGACGCCCATGAGCTTGCCATCCACGGCAAGGTAAAGCGGCGAGAGGCCCTCGGTTTCCCGCGCGATGAGCTCCTTCTGCGCTTCGGAGATCTCGACCCGCTCGTCCTCCACGACGAAATGTTCCGAGCCGATGACCACGCGCTTGCCGTCAAGCGAGCTGGCTATGCCGTGCGCCACGATGTACTCAACCTCGGCGTGGCGCTCGCGGTGCTCGAGGCCCTTGTCGGCGGCAGCGCGCACCACCGCGCGGGCCACCGGGTGCGGGAAGTGCTCCTCCAAGCACGCGGCGAAGCGAAGCACCTCGTCATCGTCCCAACCGTCAAGGGAAAGCACGCGCGCCACCTGCGGGGCCGCCTCGGTGAGCGTGCCCGTCTTGTCGAACACGATGACGTCGGCATGCGCCATGGACTCGAAGTGTTGCGAACCTTTCACGGTGAATCCCGCTTGGGCGGACTGGCTCATGGCCGATAGCACGGCGATGGAGCCGGTGAGCTTGAGCGCGCAGGAGTAGTCGACCATAAGGGCAGCCGAGGTCTTCACCAGGCTGCGCGTGGTGAGCGCCACGATGCCGGCGAGCAGGAAGTTCCACGGCACGATGCGATCGGCAAGGCGTTCCATGCGCGACTGCGTCTGCGACTTGTAGGACTCGGTCTGCTCGACCAGGTTCACGATGGTGCGCAGCTTCGTCTGGCCCTCGTTGGCCTTCACCTCGACGATGATCTCGCCGTCCTCCACCGCCGTGCCGGCGAACACGTCGTCGCCGACGGTGCGTTCCACGGCCAGCGGCTCGCCGGTAAGCGCCGCCTGGTTGACCATGGCGCACCCGCGCACCACCGTGCCGTCCACGCACACGGGCATGCCGGTGCGCACGGCGATGAGCTGGCCTTGTCGCAGGGTACTGGAGGGAACCTGCACCTCGGTGTCGCCTTCCACCAGCTGAGCGGTCTCGGGCAGATCGAGCAACGCGTTGATGAGCGCTCCCTCCGAGCGGCTGCGCGTATACTCCTCAAGCGTCTCGCCCACGTTGAGCAGAAGCATGGTGAGCCCCGCCGTGCGCGGGTCGCGCTTCGCGAACGATATGCCGATGGCCGCCGCGTCGAGCACTGGGACGTCCAGCCGGCCCGCCGCCAGCGACTTCAGGCCGGCGAACAGGAACTTGCGGTAGCTGAACACCGTCCAGGCGGCCGCCAAGGGCGCGGGCAGAAACCAGCGCCGCATGAAGTGGAAACCCACCAGCGAAGCCAAGTCCATGAGCAGGGAATGCGAGCGCGGGGCAAGCTCGAGGCCGCAGCCCTGCTTGGCCTTGGCGATGGCCGCCGCGTCGATGCCGGCCAGATGGTCGAGCACGCGCGCACGGGCGCCAGGGGCGGCGTTGTAGACCAGGGCCACGCTGCCGATGCGCGGATAGACGGTTGATTTCGCAATATCGGGGCTTGCGCCCAGCACGCGATACAGCGCATCCAAGTCCGCTGGCGGGACAGGGCCCGCCAGCTTCACGCGCAAACGGCCCGGAAGCTCATTTGCGATTTGATATTTCATAACGACGTCTTCGCGCTATTCGCCGTCGGCCGCGGGCTGCTCGGTCTTAGCGGCCTCGTTGATGTAGCTTGCCTCGGCAACGATGTCGTCCACCTGGGCCTTGGCCTGCTCGACCACGTCCTGATAGGCGGCCTTGGCCTGCAGGCCCTTGGCGACGCCCTGCACGTAGCATTTCTTCGCCGTGGAGCTGCTCAGCGCCTTCAAGCCCAGCGTGCCCAGAGCGAAACCGCCGGCGAGCATCCAACCATCACGTTTCTTGAGTTTCATGATCTTCGTCCTTTCCTGTGCTGACCATCGCCGTGCGTCCAGCGATGTTCAACCCCAATTACTTTTACTCCGTTCGAAAGAGTATGGCGCAGTTGACATGTTGTCAATTATCGGCAACTTTTTCTGCGAAATCATCGCTTTCCGCCATGCGAGGTTATTGCGGATGGCAAATGACGTGGGCATAGCCGCACGGCGAAGCACGCTATCATGGTGCAAATACAACTTCGAACCATTTGGAGCACCGTATGAACTTCAACAACGTAACCTTCGAGCGCTCGTTCGGCATCTCGTCGCAGCTGCCGCCCTCGACGCTTCCGGAAGTGGCGTTCGCCGGCCGCTCGAACGTGGGCAAGTCATCCATGCTCAACGCCCTGTTCGGCCGCAAAAGCCTGGCGAAGGTCTCCCAGAAGCCCGGCAAGACGTCCACCATCAACTTCTTCGCCACCGAAGGCGCCCGCTTCGTCGACCTGCCCGGCTACGGCTACGCGCGCGTGGCGAAATCCGAGAAGGGCCGCTGGGCGGAGCTAATCGAGGGCTATTTCAACCAGGACCGCAACTTCGCACTGGTGGTCAGCCTGGTTGATATCCGCCACGAGGCCCAGCAGCTCGACCTGAACATGATCAACTTCCTCATGGATGCGGGGCTTCCGTTCGCCGTGGTGCTCACGAAGGCCGATAAGCTCTCTCGCAACCAGCAGAACAAGCAGGTGTCCGTGCTGCGACGCCAGCTCGCCCTGCCCGAGGACGTTCCCATGTTGGTGACGTCCAGCGAGAAGCGCGAGGGATTCGACGCCTTGCGCAAGCTCATCACGCAGGCCTGCGAGGGCTAACGCGGTATCGCGAAAGCGCGAGCGCGCGCCGATCGGGGTTGCATGCCCCGCTGCCCATGAGGCCGAATACCCCCTGGGCATGATCGGGTCGGCGCCCTTTCGCCAGCCCCGGCTCCAAGCAGCCATTCCTGCCGAGCCAACACCCCCGCAAACGCGAACGAGCCCCAAGCTGGTGGAACAGCTTGGGGCTCGTTGTTTGCTGCAAGTATTTCGGCGCCGCCGGCTTACATGCTGGTCGATGTGCCGCTAAAGCGTGAAGCGCTACCAGGGGCGAACGATGATCATGTCGGACTGCACGGAGCTGACGCATACCGTTTGACCGAAGGTTGGTGCATGGATCATCTGCCCGCCGCCGATATAGATGCCGCAATGCGACCAGCTGGTGCAGATGTCGCCAGGTTGCGGGTCGGACACCTGGGACATGCCCATGAACGTGTACGTGGTGCCGTAGCGCGAATAGCTGCCGGTCAGCGCATAGCTGACAAGACCGGAGCAGTCGAAGCTGTCAGGGCCGACGCCGCCCCACTCGTACGGCGCGCCGATGCAGCTGTATGCACGGTCGACGATGGCATTGCCCGTAGAGGCGTTGTAAGACGGAGCCCAGCTGCTGGAGCTGCTGGAACCGCCCGAGTTGTCGGTATTACCCGAATTGCCGTTATCGGTCCAACCGGTGTTGCCGGCGTCACCGGAATCGTCGGTCCACGTGTTGCCGCCACCGTTATCGGCAGCGCCGCCGTTACCGCCGTTACCGCCGGCATTGGCGTTGTTGTTCGTGGCACCGGCGATGCCCATACGCTGGGTAGCCTGGGCGGCGGACTGGTCGACGGTCTGCTGAGCGGTTGCGGCAGCGGCAGCGGCCTGTGCGGCACGCTCTTCCTCCACCAGCGTTGCTACCTCGGCCGAAAGGCCGTCATAGGTCTGCTGCATGGAGTTAACGGTGGCCTGAGCCTCGTCCTGAATCTGCTTGGCCTCGGATGCCTTGGCAGCAGCGGTGCGGGACTGCTCGTCGAACGTGGCCTTCTGCTCTTGCGCCTCGGTGCGCAAATCCTTGTTGCGCTGCACGAGCTCGGCATCGTTATCGTTGACCTTGTTCAGCAGGTCCCAGTTCGTGGCGAACTCGCTGAACGAGGTGGAGCCGAGCAGCAAGTCCAAAAACGAGCTGGCGCCCGTGCGGTACATGCTTTGCGCGCGATCGCCCAAACGGGACTGCACATCGGCGATCTCGACGTTGATCTGGTCGATGCGCTCCTGAGCCTGATCGGCGGACTGCTGGGCCTGAGCCTGCTCCTCGAGCGCCTGACCGTAGTCGGCCGATGCCTGATCGAGCTGGTGCTGCATGGAGTTGAGCGAGGCCAGGACCGCCTGGGCCTCGGCCTGCTTGGAAGATGAATCAGGGGTGGCGAATGCCAGCTGCGGGACCATAAGGCCGCAGGATAGGACGCAAGCCATCGCTCCACCGGCGATGCGGCGGCGCAGCTTCATTTCCTGTTGCATGCACGAACCTCCTTCTCGGTTGCAAAATCGCTTACGCCACTGTATCACCCTGGCAACAAGCGCGGTACCTTTTGCACTGAACGGGCATACGCCCAGGTGAGGCTACCTGCATACATGGAGAACGGACAGGTGGGGCGAAACCGGGGTTTCCGCCCCGGCCCGCTCCAGCCACCCGTTCCTCGCGGCGCCTTGCGCCGTCCCCTAGCCGCGGAAGCCCGCGTCCTCCTTATGGCGCGACGGGTCGTCGGCCGCGGAGGTTGCCAGCGCATCGCAGCGCTCGTTCTCGGCATGGCCGGCGTGGCCCTTGACCCAGACGAACTCCACGTCATGAGGCTCCTTGGCCTTGAGCATGCGCTTCCACAGATCGGAGTTCTTCACCGGCTGCTTCTGCGAGTTCTTCCACCCGCGCTTGAGCCAGCCGTCCACCCAGTGCTGGTTGAACGCGTTCACCAGATATTGGGAATCGGAGTACAGCGTCACGTGGCACGGGCGTTTGAGGGCCTCGAGGGCCACGATGGCGCCGAGCAGTTCCATGCGGTTGTTCGTGGTGCAGCGATACCCCTGAGAGAACTCCCGCTCGTGCACCCCGCCCTTGCTGTCGACGAAGCGCAGGATGCTGCCGTACCCGCCCGGCCCGGGGTTGCCCCGCGAGGCGCCGTCGGAATACAAATCAACGTGCATATGCAAACCAACTTTCCGCACCCATGAAAAGGCCGGCCAGCCGCGTTGCCGCAGCTGGCCAGCCTGATCGGATGCCGTGCTTTGATACCTTACTTGAACTGCGAGGGGTGCTTCGAGAAGAAGTCGAAGCGCGGGGGAAGCTCGCGGATGCGATGGCGTCCGTCCTCGAGCTCGGCGCCGTGGCACAGCTCGTCCATGCCCTCGAAATCGAAGTTCCAGCTGAAGAAGTCGTCGAACTCGAAGCTGAGGTAATCGGCGATCTTCTCGCAACCCTTCGGCACCACGGGGTGCATGAGCAGCGTGGATACGCGAAGCAGGTAGAAGCAGTCCACGAGCACCTGACGGCGCAGCTGCTCGTCGCCTTCCTTCTCGGCGGTGCGGATGTTGTCCGTCCAGTACTTGTTCGCCCAGCGGATGAACGTGTCCATAATGGACATGACCGTGTGCAGCTCCGCCTTGTGCATGGTCTTGTCGTACTCGTTCATGCAGGCGTGCACACGCTCACGCACCTCAGGCGACACCTCGCCGAGCGGCATCCAGCCCTCGAAGTTCTTCTGCGCCTCATAGAAGCAGCTGCGGGCAAGGCGGTTGAACACGTTGGTGAGCAGCGTGCCCTCCTTGAGAACCGGGTCTGCCACGCGCGGGTCGTTGCGCTTCGCCTCGTCGGGATCGAAGGGCTTGGGCTTGAAGCCCACGGACTTCTGGTCCAGGCCAAGGGCCAGGAAGTGCGCGCGCAGCTGCTCGACGGTGTAGTGCTCCAGCAGCTCATCGGCCGTCGGCGGCTTGACCGAGCCCGACGACGAGGCCTTCTTGTTCCCGAGCAGAATGTGATGGTTGGCGATGAGGCTGGTCTGGCGCAGGGGCGTGTCCGTCTCGCCAGGCGTGAGGATATCGCCAGGGCGCAGCGCCTCGATGAGCGCCGGCTGGGCAACGCCGTAGAAGTACAGGTTGTCCTGGCCGATGAACTGGTAGACCTGCGCGTCCTCCGAGCACCAGAAGTCGCGCCAGCTGCCGCGCGGCAGGCCCATCTTGTCGTTGACGGCCATGGTGAAGCTCATGGGAGCCCACAGGCTTTCGGGCCAGCACCACACCGTCAGGCCCTCGAGCCCGTCGATGACCGGGGCCTTCACGCCCCACTCGATGTTGCCGGTGATGCGGAAGGGAACGAGCGCCTTGCCCGTGCGGAAGCGGATGCCCGCCGCGGCAAGCACATCGCGCGCTGCATCGCGGTCGTCGATGGTGTCGAACTCGATCTCGAAGGACTGCTTGCCCTTCTCGGCCTCATGGTATTGGTGATGCGCGAGCTTGTCGGCGATTTCCAGGTACTGGTCGTACAGCTCGTTTTTGATGTAGACCACCGGCGGGGCCAAGAACTCCTTGATGGTCTGCGGCACGATGGGGCGCACCTCGGGGTCGGCCTCAAGGGCCTCCACGTGCTTTTTCAGGAAGCCGTTGAACGCCGGCAGGTCGAAGTACCAGTTCTCCACCGGGCGCATCTCGGGCGTGACGCCGGTGAGCGAGGACTTCGGTGCGATAAGGTCCTCAGGCGCGTAGCTGTGGCCCAGGTCGCACTCGTCGGCGTAGGCGTGCTCGGACTTGCAGCCCTGCACGGGGCAGTGGCCCTGTACCTGGCGGCCGTTCAGGAACGTGCCCGCCTCGGGGTCGTAGAACTGCAGCGTCGCGCGCTTCTGCAGCCAGCCGTTCTCATGCAGCTTCTTGATGAAGGCCTCGCTGATGAGCTGGTGGACCTCGCCGGAATGCCCGATGTTGGAGCCTTCGTAGATATCAAGGCTGATGTCATAGGAATCCAGCGTGTCCTTTTGACGGTTGTGGTTGCGCAGCACGTAATCCTCGATGGTGCCGTCGAACTGCCCGGCCTCCACCAGCTTGCGGTAGCCCTCGTTGATGGGCGAGCCGAAGCAGTCCGTGCCGCTGATGAAGCGGACGTTCTCCGCGCCGATGCGGTCACGCAGGAAGCGCGCGAAGCAGTCGGCGGGCACGAACACGCCGGCGATATGCCCGAAATGCAGCGGCTTGTTGCCGTAGGGCATGCCGGCCGTGACCACCGCGCGCTTGGGCCAGACAACCGTTTCGTTATTGTCATGCATTGTCGCCATCTATATATGTCTCCCCTAGAACTCCAGGTTTGCGTTTGCGTTCCCGTTGTTGTGCTGAGCCTTTTTCGCCGTGCGCATGAGGAACTCGTCGTTGTCGTCGGTGCGCTTCAAGGACTTGATGAGCATGTCCATGGCGCGCTCGGTGTTGTTCGTGTTCGCAAGGATGCGGCGAACCGCCCAGATGAGCGGGGCCTTCTGCGGGTCGAGCAGCAGGTCCTCCTTGCGCGTTCCCGACGCCACCGGGTCGATGGCCGGGAAGATGCGGCGATCTGCCAGGTTACGGTCGAGCTTGAGCTCCATGTTGCCCGTGCCCTTGAACTCCTCGAAGATCACCTCGTCCATCTTCGAGCCTGTTTCCACCAGAGCCGAAGCGAGGATGGTCAGGCTGCCGCCGCCCTCGATGTTTCGGGCCGCGCCCAGGAACTTCTTCGGCGGATACAGGGCCGTGGAATCCACGCCGCCGGACAGGATGCGACCGGATGCGGGCTGCGCAAGGTTGTAGGCGCGCGCCAGGCGCGTGAGGCTGTCGAGCAGCACCACGACGTCCTTGCCATCCTCCACCAGGCGCTTTGCGCGCTCGATGACCAGCTCGGAAACCTGGATGTGGTTTTCCGTGGGCATATCGAAGGTGGAGGAGATGACCTCGCCCTTGATGGAGCGCTGCATGTCCGTGACTTCCTCGGGGCGCTCGTCGACCAGAAGGCACATGAGGTGCACCTCGGGGTTGTTGGCGCTGATGGCCGCGGCGATGTCCTTCAGGATGGTGGTCTTGCCGGCCTTCGGCGGGCTGACGATCAGGCCGCGCTGGCCCTTGCCGATGGGGCTGACCAGGTCGATGACGCGAGCCGTGATGGTGGTCTGGCCATGCTCCATGGTCAGGCACTCGTCGGGATAGACCGGCGTGAGGTCGCCGAAGCGCACGCGACGGCCCAGCTCCTCGACGGGCTTGCCGTTGACGGTGGCCACCTTCTGCACGGCAGCGTACTTCTCGTTGGGGCGCGCCGGGCGCGTGGTGCCGGTGAGCTTGTCGCCCTTGCGCAGGCCGTTGCGGCGGATGGTGGAAAGCCCCACGTAGCAGTCCTGCTCGCTGGGCAGATAGCCGTTGGTGCGCAGGAAACCGTAGCCGTCCTGCATGATGTCGAGGATGCCCTCGACCTCCACGAAGCCCTCCGCCTTCAAGGACGCGTCGTATACGGCGTCGATGAGCTCGGCCTTCTTCAGGCCCGCCACGTCGACGTCGAGCTCGGCGGCTTTCGCGCGCAGCTCGGCCACCTTGAGCTTGGCAAGGTCGTCCTTGTTGACGCTGGGGACCACTTCGCGGTTGTTATTGCGTTGATGACGCTGGTGACGGTCGTTGCGGTCGTTGCCGTTCTTGCGGCTGTTGCGATCGCCGCGGTCGTTGCGCTGGTGGCGGTCGGCGCCGGCGTTGCCGGAGCTGCGGCCCTCGGCGCGCTCGGCGCCTTCGCGGGTATCGGATTTGCCGCGGCCCTCATGCTGTTCGGAGCGGCCCTCGCGGTTGGCGCCCTGGGCGCGCACCGATTTGCGCGGGGTGCGCGCGGCGCGTGCCGCACGGCCCGGGGCCATATCCTTCACGGGTGCCTGCTGGTCGGAGCCGGCTGCTTCGGCGGGAGCCTGCACGGCTTCGACGGTTTCCGCGGCTTCGGGGGCCTGCTGCTTGCCGGATGCGTCCTGCGCGGGGACCGCCTGAGCGGCGACGGGCGCAGTGGCGATCTTCTTGTGCGAACGGCCCGGACGGCGCCTTGCCGGCGTGCCGGTTACCGTCTCGGCGGGATGGGCGGCCTCGGCGGTCTGCGCCTTGGATGCGGCGGCCTCGGGCTCGGCAGGAGCCTCCTTCGCCTTTTTCGCCTTCGCCGCGGATGTGGGCTTCGCGGCAGATTCGGCCTTTGCGGCGGCATTTGCCTTCGCAGCAGGGGCGGATTCGGCCTTCTGAGCGGGCGCGGCCTTCTTACGAGGACGGCCCGGACGGCGCTTGGCCGGCGTTTTCGGGACGCTATCGGCCCCATCGACCGGAGCGTCGGATGCGGCGTCGGAGGAAGCCTTGCCCGACGAGGCGGCGCTTTTGCGCGGACGGCCCGGGCGGCGCTTGGGAGCAACCGGCGCCGCATCGGCCGCGGGGGCGCCCTGCTGCGGCGCCTCCGCTACATTCTGCTCGTCGCTCATGCGTTAGCTACCTTCTCCCAGTCCTTCATGAAGGAGTCCAGGCCGCGGTCGGTGAGCGGATGCTGCACCATCTTCTTCAGCACGCCGAACGGGACGGTGGCGATGTCGGCGCCCATGAGCGCGCACTGCGTGACATGGTTGGCGCTGCGCACGGAAGCGGCGATGATCTCGATCTGCTCGCCGTTGGCGGTGTTGGCCGTGAAGTCGTAGTTGTTGATGGCGGTGACGATGTTGCCGACCTGTTCGAGGCCGTCCTCGGAGATGTCATCGAAACGGCCGATGAACGGGCTGATGTAGCGGGCGCCGGCGCGTGCGGCCAGCAGCGCCTGCGGCACGCTGAAGCACAGCGTCATGTTCACCGGGATGCCCTCGGCGGCCAGCGTGTGCGTGGCAGCCAGGCCCTCGACCATGGTGGGGATCTTCACCACGATGTTCGGGGCGATCTCGGCCAGCTTGCGGCCGTCGGCGACGATCTCGTCGCGCGTCATGGCGACGGACTCGGCGGAAACCGGGCAGTCCGGGCCGACGATGTCGCAGATGCGCTTCATGTGGTTATGAAAGTCATCCAACTTGCCGCCGATCTTGGCGTACAGCGACGGGTTGGTGGTTACGCCTGCCAGCGCGCCCCAGCTAGCAGCCTCTTCGATTTCGGCTAGATCTGCCGTGTCCAGAAAGAACTTCACCCTTATTCCTCCTTATATATATGGGTTGTTACCCGCTTTGCGCATAGAAAGAGCGTTGATGGGAAGCGGGAACTTGATGATGGGAAGGGTTTCCTTCGAGAAAATAAAGCTAGGGGCAGAATAGCGCAGGCGCCGGGTGCGCGCAAGCAAGTCACCGCGGATAACCACCCGAAGCGCATGACCGGGCACGATAGAGCAGAAGCAATAGAATAGCCGGGCTGGCACCCGGCTATTGATTCGATAACACTGCGCCGCCCGCCACTCCAGAAGTTTGACAGCCTATGGAGCGAGCTTCGCCGGTATTGCTACTAGCATAACGGCGCTCATTCGTTTTTTCAGGTTATCTATTCAACCGCCATGACTGCACTGCCATGGCCAACGCCCATATCCTTTCATTGCGTTTATTTCGGCTCCGCGCGTTCTCCACCGCCTCGGTTGGGTGCGACCAGACGTCATTCGTCAGCATAGCGGATGACGGCGAAGCAGCTACTCGAACTTGGCCAGCGTGCGAAAGAAACAGCTGGTGGCGCCGGTGTGGCATGCGGGGCCCGCCGGATGCACGAGGGCTAGAAGCGTATCGGCGTCACAATCATAACGAAGCTCAACGACCTTCTGCGTGTTGCCGCTGGTGGCGCCCTTGTGCCACAGCTCCTGGCGGCTGCGGCTCCAAAACACCGTCTCGCCGCGCTCGAGCGTCAGCGCCAGGCTTTCGGCGTTCATCCACGCCATCATGAGCACCTCGCGCGTTTCCACGTCCTGCACGATGCACGGGATCAGCCCGTCGGCGTTGTATTTCAGCTCCGGAAGCTCGGTTCGCATGGATGGTCCTTTCGACAGTGGTTTTCGGCAGCGCGCGTGAACAGGGGACGGAGGTGCGTTCACGACGGCGTTGCCATGTTCCCGAACGGCGAACGTGAACGCACCTCCGTCCCCTGTTCACCGCTCGCCCCCTGTTCACGCTGGCAGCTATTCTACAGGCGCACGGGGATGCCCTGGCTGCGCATGTACTCCTTGACCTGGGTTACCGTGAACTCGCCGAAGTGGAAGACGCTGGCGGCCAGCACCGCGTCGGCCTCGCCGTCGATAATGCCCTCGGCGAAGTGCTCGAGCTTGCCCACGCCGCCGCTGGCGATGACGGGGATATCCACCGCGCGCGCCACCGCGCGGGTGAGCGCGCAGTCGAAGCCGTCCTTACTGCCGTCGCGGTCCATGCTGGTCAGCAAGATCTCGCCCGCGCCGCGGCGAGCCGCTTCGGCCGCCCATTCCACGGCGTCGATGCCCGTTGCGGTGCGGCCGCCGTGCACGTAGACCTCCCACTTGTTGGGGTTGCCGGCAACCTGCTTCGCGTCGATGGCGCACAGGATGGCCTGCGTGCCGAACGCCGCCGCGGCGTCGGAGATGAGCTGCGGGTTGTCCACCGCCGCGCTGTTGACCGACACCTTGTCGGCGCCGGCGGCTATCATGCGGCGGATGTCGGCGACGCTGCGGAAGCCGCCGCCCACGCAGTACGGCAGGTGCAGCTGCGCGCTGGCGCGGCTTGCAAGGTCCACCGTGGTCTCGCGCTTGTCGCTGGTGGCGGTGATATCAAGGAAGATCACCTCGTCGGCGCGCTGCTCGTCGTAGCGCTGCGCCAGCTCGATGGGGTCGCCCGCATCGCGCAGGTTCACGAAGTTGACACCCTTCACCACACGGCCGTCCTTCACGTCCATGCAGGGGATCACGCGTTTTGCCAACATATATCTGCTCCTCAACGGCTCGGGGAAAGGGAAATCGGCGGGAAGGCGCCGGCAGCCGCGTTGCGGGACCGGGAAACGTCGCGCGCAGGTGCGCGCAGCGCCCGGCTTCGCCGCGAAGCAAACGGCAGACGCTCTTGCGTCGTTAAAATCGCGAAGCGGTCAACTCGGCGCAAAGGGCGACGCCGACGGCCACGTCGAGCGTGCCCTCGTACACGGCGCGGCCGGTGATAACGCCCTCGATGCTTTCCGCCACCGGCGCCAGGCGCTCGATGTCGGCGAGGCTTGCCACGCCGCCGCTGGCGATGACGGGGTTGCCGAACGCGTTCGCCATGTCGACGTAGGCCTGCACGTCGATGCCGGTCTGCATGCCGTCGCGCGCGATGTCGGTGTAGACGATGTGCTTGAACCCGGCGGATCCCATCGCGCGCGCCAGGTCGGCGGCGGCCACGCCCGAGCCCTCGATCCAACCGGAAACGGCCACTTCCCCGCCCTTCGCGTCGATGCCGGCGGTCAAGCGGTCGCCGCCCACCGCGGCGATGGCCGCGTGCGCGAGTTCGGGGTCGTTTACGAGCGCGGTACCCAGCACCATGCGCGCCGCACCGGCGTCGGCCAGGCGTTTAAGCGTCTCCAGGCTGCGGATGCCGCCGCCGATCTCGACGGAAAGCGACGTCTCATGCACGATGCGCTCAACGATGGCGATGTTCTCCGGGACGCCGCTGCGCGCGCCGTCCAGGTCGACCACGTGCACCCATTGGGCACCGGCCTGCTCGAAGACGCGCGCCTGCGCCACGGGGTCGTCGTTGTACACGGTCACCTGGTTGTAATCGCCCTTCGCCAAGCGAACGGCCTTGCCGCCCAGGATATCGATTGCGGGGAGCAGGTACATGGCAGCCTCCTAGCCTTGCAAGGCGGGCGATGCCGCCTTGGCGATCTCGACGAAGTTGCGCAACACGGCCGCGCCGGCGTCCGAGCTTTTCTCGGGGTGGAACTGAACGCCGAACGCGTTGCCCTTCTGAACGGCGCACGGGAACGTCACGCTGTGCGTGGTGTGTGCGATGGCGAACGGCCCGTCAGGCGCGATGTAGCTGTGGGTGAAGTAGAAGTACGTGCCCGAGGGAATGCCTGCGAACAGCGGGCTCTCCGCCGCGCCAGCGGGGAAATCGACGGTGTTCCAGCCCACGTGCGGGACCTTGTACGCACGGCCCTCGGCGTCCTGGCGCGGCATGCGCCCCACGCATCCGGGCAGCACGCCCAGGCCGCGCGGGTTGCCGTCGGCGCCGGCGCCTTCCACGCCCTCCTCGAACAGCAGGTGCTCACCCAGGCATATGCCCAGAAACGGCACCTCTTCCGCGATGCGGCGACGAATGACCTCGGTCTGGCCGAGCTCGTCCATGGTTGCCGCCGCGTCGGCGAACGCGCCCACGCCCGGCAAGACGATGGCGTCGGCGGCGGCTATCTCAGCGGCGTCGTCGGTGATGCGGGCATCGGCTCCGGCGGCGCGCAGGCCGCGCTCGACGGAAAGCAGATTGCCCTTCTTGTAGTCAACAACAGCGATCATAGGCGTCTCTTACATCTCGCAGATTCAATAAAAGTCAGTGAGGGCGGTGCGCCCCAAACGAAGCTTGAGCAGTGGCTCACCGCAGCCGCCCGCGACATCGAGCGACCCGGCTGCCGTCAGGCGGCGCTGCCAGGCTTACAGCATCCCCTTCGTGGACGGCAGCGCGTCGCCCATGCGGGGGTCGGGCTCGCAGGCCTGACGCATGGCGCGCGCCACGGCCTTGAACATGCCCTCGATGACGTGGTGCGTGTTCTCGCCTGCCAGCTGGCGGATGTGCAACGTGACGCCGGCGTTGGCGGCGAAGGCGATGAAGAACTCCTTCGCCAGCGTGGCGTCGAAGGCGCCCACCATCACCGCGAGAACTTCGGCGTCCCAGTACAGCTGGCCGCGCCCCGAGATGTCAACGGCCGCCATGATGAGCGCCTCGTCCATGGGCATGGCGATGTCGCCGAAGCGGCGGATGCCGCGCTTGTCGCCGAGCGCCTGCGCGAACGCCTGCCCCATGACGATGCCCGTGTCCTCCACCGAGTGATGGCCGTCCACCTCAAGGTCGCCCTTGCAGCACACCTGCAGGTCGAACAGGCCGTGGCGCCCGAACGCGGTGAGCATGTGATCGAAAAACCCGATGCCCGTCTCCACGTCCGTGGCGCCCGTGCCGTCAAGGTCGATGGACAGGTCGATGTCGGTCTCCTTCGTGGTTCGCGCGATGTGAGCAACGCGTTCGCTCATTGCCGTTCACCTTTCTTTCGTCGTGTGCGCATCGATTCCGGACAGTTGCCGCTACGTCCCCGAAGCCCCCGGCCTTACTTCGACAGGATCTCCCGCAGCGCGGTCAGGAACTCGTCGTTCTCCTCGGGGCTGCCGATGGAGACGCGCAGGCAATCCTGCAGCATGGGCGCACGGCTGAAGTCGCGCACGAGGATGCCGCGGTCGTAGAGCTGCTGCCAAACCTCCCCCGCGCCCTCTGTGCGGAACAGGATGTAGTTGGCGTTCGAGGGGTACGCCGTGATGCCCGGCATCTGCGAGAGCTCGCGGAACACGCGCCCGCGCTCCGAGACGATCTGCATGATGCCGTGCTCGAACTTCGCGCGGTTGCGGAACACCACGCGCGCGATGGCTTGCGACACCGCATCCACCGAGTACGGCTGGCGCACCTTCAAGAACTCGCGGATGACCTCGGGGTTTCCCAGCAGGTAGCCCACGCGCACGCCGGCAAGCGAGAACGCCTTGGAGAACGTGCGCAGGATGACCAGGTTCTTGTGCTGCGCCAGGTAGGGGCGCACCGTGCCGCGCGAGAACTCGAAGTACGCCTCGTCGACCATGACAAGCGCGTCGGTGGCATCGAGCAGGCGCAGGATGAAACGCTCGTCGGCCAGGTCGCCCGTGGGGTTGTTCGGGCTGGTGACGATGACGTAGTCGATGTCGCCGCGCGCCACGCGGGACAGCACCGCCTCCTCGTCGATGGTGTAATCGGCGCGGCGCGGGATGTCGACCACCTCGGTGTTGGTGAGCTCGGCGTTGTTCTGATACACCGAGAACGTGGGCGGCATGTTGAGGAACTTGCGCCCCGGCCCGCCCCAGGCAAGCGCCATATCGAACAGCAGCTCGTCGCCTCCGTTGCCCACGAGCACGCAATCGCGGTCAAGGCCGTTGGCCTCGGCGATCATGTCGCGCAGCTCGTTGGCCAAGGGGTCGGGATAGCGGTTGAAAGCCACCTTGTTGATTTCGCGCTTGATCTCGTTGCGGACCTCGGTCTCCACGTCGCAAGGGTTCTCGTTGGCCGACAGGTACGCGCGCGCCGGGAGGTACTTCGGGTCGTAGGGCGTGATGTCGGCAAGCTGCGGGGCGGATGCTCGGACGCTATTCATCGGCACCGTCCAAACCATAGATGTCGCCGGTCTCCACCAGAGCCTTACGCAGCTCGACGCTGCGGGCATGCGCCCACAGGCCCTCGTGACGGGCGATGGCGATGACGGCGTCTGCGTCGTTTGCCAGCGACTTCGCGGAATACTGGATGACGCTGGAGTGCTTGACGAACTCGTCGGTGGAAAGCGGCGAGGCATAGCGCGCGGTGCCGCCGGTGGGAAGCGTGTGGTTGGGGCCGGCAACGTAGTCGCCCACGGCCTCGGGGGTCCACTCGCCCACGAAGATGGCGCCGGCGTTGCGGATGGCGCCGAGTTGCTCGAACGCGCCGTCGAAGTGCAGCTCCAGGTGCTCGGGGGCGATGACGTTGACGGACTGGATGGCCTGCTCCATGGAGTCGCAGATGACCACAAGGCCCTGATCAGCCAGCGAGGCGGTGGTGATCTCGGCGCGCGTGGAAACCTTCATGTGGCCCTCGATGGCGGCTTCGACCTTATCGGCGTAGCCCTCGTCGAACGTGACCAGGTAGCAGCTTGTCAGCGGGTCGTGCTCGGCCTGGGCCATGAGGTCGATGGCCACCATGGCAGGGTCGGCGGTCTCATCGGCCACGACGCACACCTCGGAGGGGCCGGCGATCATATCGATTCCCACGTCGCCGGAGACGATCTTCTTCGCAGCCGCCACGAACGCGTTGCCAGGGCCTGTGATCTTGCAGACCGGCTCGATGGTCTCGGTGCCGTAGGCCAGCGCCGCCACGGCCTGGGCGCCGCCCACCGTGTAGATCTCGGTGACGCCGGCCAGGCGGCAGGCCTCGAGCACCACCGGGTCGATGCTGCCGTCCTTGGTGGGCGGCGTGACGCACACGATGCGCTCGACGCCGGCGACCGCGGCGGGCAGGGCGTTCATGAGCACCGTGGACGGGTACAGCGCGCGGCCGCCGGGCACGTAGATGCCAACGCTTTCAAGCGGGGTGACCTTCGCGCCGACCAGGGCGCCGTCCTCGCGCACGGAGAACCAGCTCTGCTTGACCTGGCGCTCGTGGAACTCGCGGATCTGCTTGGCAGCCTTCTTGAGCGCCTCCTCGGTTTTGGGATCGACCTTCGCCGCGGCGGCCTCGATGGCCTCGGCCGGCACGCGGAAGTCCTCGATGGCAACGCCGTCGAAGCGCTCGGTCAGCTCGCGCAGGGCCGCATCGCCCTGTTCGCGAACCTGCTCGATGATGTTCGTTGCCGCCTCCATGGCGCGGGCGTTGAACGCGCCCGTGCGCTTGAGGTGCTTGTTGGAGAATTGCTCGCCTTTGTTCAGGATGACGCGACGCATGTTGTCCTTCTTTCCATGTACACGCCGGATGACCCCTCCGGCCTCTTTCACGATGATACCTTGTCGGGGCCGCGCCTGCGAGCAGACGCCTCCTCGGCCTTGACGTTGCGGCGCCCGACCCCTGGGCGCCTGCGGGCGCGAAGCCCTGACCAGCTGTTATTCAGCGGCCGGCTCGGGCGACTGCACGCCGCCGGCGATGACCGTCGCCTCCCACTTGCCCGCCGCGGCGCCGGCGCGCATGGCGTCGGCCAGCTCCACGATACGCGCATCGGTGCGCAGCGAGGTGCCGTTGGCGAAGAATCGGGCCGTCGACGACAGCACATCCTCCACGATGACCAGGTTGTTCTCACGCAACGTGGTGCCCGTTGCCGTGATGTCGACGATACGCTCGGCCAACCCGGTCAATGGTGCCAGCTCAATGTTTCCGTGCAGTTTCACGATCTCGACTTGGGTGCCGGTTTTCGCGTAATGGGCGCGCGTGATGTTGGGATACTTCGTGGCGATGCGGATGAAGCCCAAGCGGCGGTAGTGCTCGGCGGTCTGCTCGGCGGCGCCGGCGGGCTCGGCCACCACGAAGCGGCAGGAGCCGAACTTCAGGTCGGCAAGCTCCACGACCTCAGGCTGCGCCTCGAGCAACGAGTCCTCGCCGCAGATGCCGCAATCGGCCGCACCGAGCTCCACGAAAGCCGGGGCGTCGGAGGGGCGCACGATGATGTACTCCACGCCCGGGTTGCGGATGATGAGCTGACGGCCGGGGTTGTCCAGCCCCGTGACATCCAAACCGCATGCCGCCAGGCACGCGATGGAATCGACGTTGAGCGAGCCCTTCGGCACGGCGATGCGCAGCGGGCGTTGACCGGTGCCCGCTGCGGAGCGCTCGTCGGCGGCCGCGGCGGCAGCCATGGCGCGCTCGAGGAAGAACGCGAAACCGGCGGCGGGGCGGCTTTCGCCGTATGCCCCGATGGTGTTGTCGTAGCGGCCGCCGCTGCCCAGCGGGCTTCCCAACCCCGGCGCGTAGGCTTCGAACACGATGCCGGTGTAGTAATCGAAGCTGCTCATGACGGAGAAGTCGACCTGGATGCTGTCCGCCAGGCCCGCAGCCTCCAGCAGGTCGAACGCCTGCTCCAGGCCGTCAAGGCCCGTCTCGCAGCCCAGCGGGGCCACCAGCGCGCGCACCTCGGCGATGGCGGCGCGCCCGCCGCGGATGCGGGCGAGCTTGCCGATGGCCTGGGCGAACACCGGCGGAACGCCCTGCGCGCCGTCGCCTGAGGTCAGCTCGTCGAGCGTGACGAAGTTCGACGTGTGGTACGCATCGAGCACCGCCTGGCGCCACTGCGGCGCAGCACCGCAGCTTGCGAGCAGCGCGCGCAGCACCGACACCGATGCGAGCGCGATCTTGAAGTCGGCCACGCCGGCAAGCTTGAGCGATTCGGCCAGCAGGCCCACCACCTCGGCGTCGGCCGCCGCGCCCGCCTGGCCGATGAGCTCGACGCCCATCTGCGTGGTCTCGCGCGGCTCGGCGCGTGTCTGGCCCTCGGCCTCGCGGAATACCCGCTGCATGTAACGGAAGCGGAACGGCCCGGGCTGGCCCGCCAGGCGCGTGGCGCACATGCGTGCGATCTGCAGCGTGACGTCGGGACGCATGGCAAGCAAATCGCCGCGCGCGTCGAAGAGCTTGAACGGGGTGCCCGGCAGCCTGCCGCCGGCCTGCAGCACGTCCATCACCTCGAGCGTGGGCGTTTCCACCGGAAGATAGCCCTTGGCCGCCATGTTGGCCTGCACCGCTTGGGCCGCCTGCTCGCGCAGCACCGCCTCATCGGTGAGCACGTCGCGGAAACCCGAAGGCGTCACGAAGTTCATCTGATTCATCCTGCCTTTCATCGTGCGGTTGCGGGCATCGGCCCGTATCGTTTGCAGATGAGGGAACGGGCGCGAGCGCGGGGCGCTTCTGCAGTATCATTCCCAAATGCTGTCCGATACTTTAGCACAGTAGAGTGATAAAGCAAGAAACTTGACCAATTTTTTGCAGAAGCGGGCGAAAGATCCGGAGAACTCCCCTTTTCGAGCACAAAACGTCATAATCGTCTCTATTCGCAGCGCGGGGTGAGCACGCCGCGGGCGAAGCAAGCAAGAATGTCTTCACAGAAAGCGCCGCTATGCCGAACCTGTTCTCAGACCATACCGTCGTCCTTGCCGGCTACGGATTCAGCGCCGACGGGCCCTACCTTACGATCAACGACCTGGACGAGGGCACGGTCGGCTACGTGCCCGTGCTCGGGCGCACGTTCTCGCTGCGCCAGCTGCCGCGCCGGCGCTGCATCGGCCGCATCGACCTTCGAACACACGAGCGGAGCACGTGCCCGCTGAACGCGGAGCTGCTGCCCGACGGCAAGGAGGACATGTGCCCGGCATGCATCGAGGCGACCGGCTTCAACCCCTCGTTTTACTTCAGCAGCTACGTCTCGCCGCAACAACGCGAGTACAACCAAACGCCGCATTACGTGTACCTGGCGTACTTCGCGCCGAGCTATGTGAAGGCGGGTATCTCGAGCGAAACGCGCGGCATCGAGCGCCTGCTCGAGCAAGGCGCCCGCGCGGCGCGCGTGGTCGGGCGCTTCACCTGCGCCGATGACGCTCGCGCGCTTGAGGCGGCGCTGTGCTCGCAGGACGGCGTAGCCGAGACCATGCGCGCATCGCTCAAGGCGAAGCTGCTGGCCGACGCGCCATACAGCTTCGAGGAGGCTTGCCACGAGCTGCGCACGGCGGCCGACAGGCTCGAAGACGTCGACGCGGTGGCGCAGGCCGGTTTCTCGCCCGAGGACGCGTTCGACCTTTCGCCGTACTACTTCGGCGGGCCGTCCCCCGACGCGCACACCATGCAGCTGCCCGAAGGCGAAGGCTTCGCGGACGTGTGCGGCGGCGTGTGCGCGGGCATGGTCGGCGCAAACCTGGTGTTTTGGCAGGACGGGACGAACTTCATCGCGCCGATCAAGGATTGGGAATCCCACGAGATCGAGTTTTTGGACGACGAGATCGCCTGCGAATACGCCAGCGAGCCCCAGCAGATCTCGCTGTTCTAGCGCACCGCGCCGGCGCCCGGCAAACGCAAGAAGCGCCGCCCGGATTTCCGGGCGGCGCTTCGTTTGCGAACCTATGTCATGCGAAATGCACCTTCGCGTGCAGCGGTTTTCGCACGCAATCCACTCGCAACCGCACAACGCAGCTGCGACCGACAGCGGTTACGCCTTGTTGACGTCGGCGTCCACAGCCTCTTCGAAGTACTCCTTCACTGGGCCGGCGCCGAAGTCCTTCACCTCGTCGAGGTGCCAGCAGTCGGTCTGGGGCATGCCCGGGACGTTGTCCGCCACGAACACCGGGTCCTTGCCGGCGGCGCGCTGCTCGGAGTAGTCCTTCAGCGCCGCAAGCGCCCACTTGCCCAGAAGCAGGATGGCGATGAGGTTCATCATGGCCATGAGGCCCATGAAGATGTCGGCCAGGTTCCAAGCCAGATCGAAGCTGTTCACCGCACCGTAGAAGATGACCGCCAGGCACGCCAGACGGAAGATGATCAGCGCCGCCTTGGAGTCGTTCTTGATGAAGCGGAAGTTGCTCTCGGCGTAGAAGTAATTGCCGATAAGGCTGGAGTAGGCGAACATGAAGATAGCGAACGTGATGAAGTGGATGCCCATGGGGCCCACGGAGTTGTTCACGGCCATCTGTACGAGCGGCATGCCGTTGAGGCCCTCGGCCGCGGCGGGATCCTGCACGTAGAACACCAGCACCATCATGGCCGAGCAGGTGCAGATGACGAGCGTGTCGATGTAGACCGACAGGCTTTGCACGAGGCCCTGCTTGACCGGGTGGGAAACGCTGGCGGTGGCGGCGGCGTTAGGAGCCGAGCCCATGCCCGCCTCGTTGGAGTACAGACCGCGCTTGATGCCGAGCATGACCACCGAGCCGGCGAAGCCGCCGAAGATGGACTGGAAGTCGAAGGCGCTCTGGAACATCAGGCCGAACACGGCGGGCAGCCAGGTGATGTTGGCGATGGTGGTCCACAGCGCGATGGCGATATAGGCGATGGCCATAACCGGCACGATGATGGACGTGATCACGCTGATGCGCTTGGAGCCGCCGAAGATGACGCCGGCGGTGAACACCACCAGGCCCAGACCGGCAGCCACGGCCACGCCGTTGGTGGCGTAGTCGGGGATGTAGTACTCAAGCGCGCTGCAAGCGTTGAACGCCTGCAGGCCGTTGAAGCCGAACGCGAAGCACAGGATGAGAAGCACGCTGAACAACACGCCGAGCTTGCGGCTGCCGAGCGCCTGATGGATATAGTAGGCCGGGCCGCCGCGGAACTCGCCGTCGGTGCCGCGCACCTTCCAGATCTGGGCGAGCGTGGACTCGACGAAGGCCGACGCCGCGCCCACCAGGGCCATGAGCCACATCCAGAACACAGCACCCGGGCCGCCCGTGGCGATGGCCGTTGCCACGCCGGCGATGTTGCCCGTGCCCACGCGGCTGGCCGTGGAGACCATAAGCGCCTGGAACGACGAGATGGAGCGCTCGCCCTGCACGTGCTTCTTCTCGGTCAGCTGCTTGAACATGTCCTTGATGAAGCGGATCTGCACGCCCTTGGTGCGGATGGTGAAGTACACGCCCACTGCGACCAGCAGGATGAGCAGGATGTACGTGTACATGAAGCCGTCGATCTCACCCGTGATATCGACAAGCCATGCGTTGAAATCCATGATGGCTTTCCCCTTTCCCCTATATGAAACCGATTCCGTGAATTCTTGTGCGTACGCACAAGAATTCACGGAATCGCCACTATACCTTATTTTGGAACAAATTGGTAACAACCGCGGTTCCCGTGCCTATTCCCTAGCGTTTGTGTTCCTCGTTGTGCTTTTTCACCTTGTCCGGCTTACGACCGCTCAAAGGGCTATCATGGTCACTTACCGAATACTGGGCAACGATGCGTAAGGGGCGCACATGCTTTCAGAACGATTTCTCACGAATCTTGTCAAGGGGATGACCAAACGCCATCTCGACCTTCAGCCTACCGACGAGCACTTCTTTCCCGACCCAAAGCCCGACACCAAGTACATGTTGTACCTGCACGTGCCGTTTTGCCAGGTCCTGTGCCCGTATTGCAGCTTCAACCGCTACGTGTTCCATGAGGACATCGCACGCACGTACTTCAAGAACCTGCGCCGCGAGATGACGATGCTCAAGGAGCGCGGCTGGGATTTTGAGACGCTGTACTTCGGCGGCGGCACCCCCACCATCCTGCTCGACGAGCTGTGCGAGACCATCGACCTTGCCCGCGACAACTTCCACATCAAGGAAGTGGGCGTGGAAACGAACCCGAACCACCTTGCCGAGCCGTGGCTTTCCGAGATGAAGGGCCGCGTGCAGCGCCTGTCCGTGGG
>JAERMT010000448.1_pt1 | contig 23795 bp, 32 predicted proteins | sample 9267081 | NCBI WGS metagenome assembly JAERMT01 (sample SAMN17071939, study PRJNA684904) | human gut metagenome | isolation source: diarrhea sample from child under the age of five | host: Homo sapiens | place: South Africa: Mafikeng, Mafikeng Provincial Hospital | collected 2019-09
ACTCCCTACACAGGGCGCTTTTTATTCATGTCTACTAATCTTGGGGCGGTTCACTACGCCAGCTGACTCCTGTTTTCATTTAACTGCGTTTTCCTCTTCCGCAACGACCTGTTCCGCGCATTTTCGTTGCACTGGCATAGGCAAAATACCGCACCTTGCGACTGTAGCAAGAATACAGCGATAATTAGTAGTTCATAAAAAACGGTTAAGAATTGCTGCCCTATATACAAAAAACGCCGAGGACACCTCTACAATGGGAAGATTCCTCGACGGTATTCGCTTATCGGGTATGCTGCGGTCGGAGATTGCTCTTGTTCTCCGCAAAGAACAACTCCACACTTTTCTGTGCTTTCATCAATTGTTGCATCTCGTCCCGTGCTTTGCGATAGTCTGGGTAGGCTGCTTTCTTCTTGATCAGCAGTTCGGCGTATTCTGCATCCAACTCCTTGACCTTTGGCAGCTTTTTCATCCCGGCTTCGTCAAAGGCAGCTTTCGCTGCCTTGTGCAGAGTAATTTCCTCCCGGTGGGCTTCCAAAAACTTTTTACTGTACCCTGACTTGCGGTAGGCATCATAGGCTGGGCGGGTCTTGGCGTAGTTGATGATATGGGTTTTCAGAACAGCAATTTGTGTCAATCTCGCTTCTGCCGCCTTGATGGAATCCCCCATAGCATGATAGCGCTCGGTTGCCGCTGCTGCACGCTCTCGTAGTTCCTCTGCACTACCGATTTTCTGCTCCTGCAAGAACAGCAGCGTCTTGGACATCTCCTTCAGGTTGAACTTGGTTGCCCACTTTTTGTAGCCAACGCTTTTACCCTCTGCCATTTTCCCCTGAATGTCCACCAGCAACTGGAAGGGCTGCTCTTTGGGCTGCTTTTTCTGGTACGGCTGGTGATTCGCCTTTCCCTCCAACACCGCCTTGATCTCGTCCTCGCCATAGCCGGTACCCAGTGTGCGGAAACGGATAAAGCGTTTCTGTCCCTTGCCCTTCACCGCCGTGTACTTGCCACGCTTCACCTCATAGCCCTGCTGCTCCAGCTTTTGCAGAAACGCTTCGTAATCCCCCGGTTTTTCTGCAAGGATGGTGTCGATGATTCCGCATAGGCGGTCCCTGTTGCTTTCCTTGGGAGGATAGAGAACACGCTTCTGCCGTTCCCGATAAGGCTTCTTCTCAATGACGGACAACTGGTGTTCCAAGCAAATCAGGTCGCTCAACCGCTGCACTGCCAACGCCGAAAAGAAAAAATCCCGGAACTTTCTGGTGCCATCCAGTGCCGTGGAGTTAAAGATCACATGGTTGTGAATGTGCTGCCGGTCCGTGTGTGTTGCCACCACAAAGGCGTGCTTGCCCTTGGTAAAACGCATGGCAAGTTCGTAGCCTACCTTATTGGCCTCCTCCGCGGTGATTTTCCCCGGTCGGAAAGACTGCCGTATCTGATAAGCAATCACATCGCTTTTCTGCCTGCGTCCGTTTACGAGGTCGTACTGCCGCTTGGTAAGCATAAATTCTTCATCTGCTGTCAGGGCGCTGCAAGTATAGCTGCTGACAAACTGCCCCTGCTCGGTCTTGTCCGGGTTTTCAATATAGTCCGTGCGATTTTTCAGGCAGGCCGCAACGGTCATGCCCTTGTTTTTGTGCAGCGCAATCAACCGTGTTGCTGCCAGTATCATCACCTCCTTTGCAACAAAAATGCCGCCCGAAGGCGGCATCGAGATCATTTAGATATTTTTTCGTAATCGGCAGCACCCGCCAGATACATTGCCTTGTATCTGGCGCATTCCAACTCGTTGCAGATCTCATCTAAGGCGAGATATTGCTTCCACGCTTCTTTGCTGATAACGTTCTGCAAGGCTTCCTCAACTGCTCTTTTGGCTTTTTTCAGTCGCAGATACTCTTCATCCTCACCCAGCATCTCAGAAAAAATCGTGCTGTTGTGTTCAAAATAATAATCCTCTATCTTCTGTTTGCTCATAGCATCCCTCACAGTTCTGCAAGCCACTCACTGAAACGCCCGATACCCTCGGTGATGGCAGTTGCACCGAAAAAGAGGATGAAGCAGATGAACTCGGCCACCAGCAGGATAAGAAATTGATCCCAAGTCTGGCGATAGGCAGTGTAGATGCCGCAACCAAAGATGTAGAGCATCAGCGGAGCAACTACATAGTTGGACAGGGTTAGCAGCCACCTTGCCATCAGAGCTAGAAAGGCCACAAAGAGAGAAATCGGGAAAAGAACAATTTTCTTCAGCATAGACATCATATCAAGCACTTCCTTTCTGTTCGCCCTTATTATAAAGGTATCGACTACTACGTTGCAAGGATGACAAGCATTATATGTACTCCCGCAGTCCTCCAACTGCGGGAATTTTTATAGCTCTGCCAGTTTGGAAAGAATTTGCTTGCCAATGTCGATCAGCTCATCCAGCCGTTGCCGCAGGTCCTCCATGTCGGCGGCATAGCCCCGACCATTTTCATTGGCGGCTTTGGCGTACTGGTTCAGATTGTTGCTGCACATCTGCAAGAGATATGCCATCCGCCGCAGTTGCGGCAGGTCAAGGTTCAAGCAGTAGCCATCCAGAGCCATTTTTCGGATATAGGCACTCAGGCTGCGGATGCCCATGCCCAACATCTTCTCATAAATGCGGTTCTTCTCCGACTTTGTGGTTCTCAGGATGATGATCTCGTCCCGCTTTTCCCTCACCGGGCATCACCATCCTTATCATAATAGCTGCGGAACGGCTTGACAGTCTCCGACTGATTGGTCTTTTCCCCCAGTGCAGCCAGCACAGACGGACGAGTTGCAGGTGTTTCAGTTTCCTCGGTTTCTTCGGGAGCATCCTGCGAGGAACTGCGGTCACGGTCGATGTTCAGCAAGGCGTTCAATTCAGCAAGGCGGGCAGACTTTTCGGCCAGTTCTTCCTCCTGTGCAAAGGGCTTTGCTACTTCGACCTCTGCGGCCTGCTTCTGCTGTTCAAGGTTTTGCAGAGCATTATCGGCATCTGCAATACGGTCAGCGAAATTGTCGATGGCATTGTCCAGACGAGTGATGTTGCCGCGCGCATCATCGCCCAGCGACACCGGGTAACTCAACTCTGCCCGGAGTACGGCCTGATGCTCATTTTTGAAGCTGTCGAATCAAATGTTCAGTTCAAAGCCACGGTAGGTGCCCAGTAGCATCATATCAGCATTGGGCATCTCCTGCCGAGCCAGCAGCAGCCGTTCGCCTGCAGCTTTTTTGTCATCGTACACCATTTCCTCGTCATCGTCGGTGATATAGCAGCTATCAGTTCGGGGATAAGTGGTAAGTTTCTTCTCATATAGGCTCTGCACATAGTCTAGCGTCTGCTGTGCGCTGTACCCCAGCAAGCGGTTAGCGTCCCGCTGAAGGGTGGTCAGATCATACAGCGGTGGTGGATTCTCGGACTTTTCCTTGCGGGTGATGCGCTGGATCGTTGCTACCATCTCCTTTCGGCAGGCTTCCAGCAGGTTTTCTGCAACGGATTTTTCGGGAATGCGGCGGCTGGATGCCGTGCAGCCGCTGGTCAGTTCCAAATCTACCGTGTAGAATTTCTCCGGCACAAAGGCGGCAATGGCGGCTTCCCGCACCACCGTCATGGCAAGCACCGGGGTCATAACACGCCCCACCGCCAGCGGTTGCCCGTACAGGCACGAAAAAAGCCGGGACGCATTGATGCCGACCATCCAGTCGGCACGTTCCCTGCAGAGTGCTGCGTTGTACAGCGCATCGTATTCGGTTGACGGTTTGAGATGGGCAAAGCCCTCCCGGATGGCATTTTCCTCCATGCTGGACAGCCATAGGCGCGAAACAGGCTTCTTACATCCAGCCTGTTCATAGACCAGCCGGAAGATCAGTTCTCCCTCCCGTCCGGAATCCGTAGCACAGATCACGCTATCCACATCCGGGCGGTGCATCAGTTTTTGCAGAATGCCAAACTGCTTTTTGGTGCTGGCAGACACCAGATACTGCCACTTTTCCGGCAGGATGGGCAGATCTGCAATGCTCCACTTGACGTATTTGGCATCGTAGACATTAGGCGGTGCCAGTTCCACCAGATGACCAACGCACCAACTGACCAGATAGCCGTTGCCTTCCCAATAACCATCCTGTCGATTGGTCGCACCGAGAACCTTTGCGTAAGCTGCCCCGACTGAGGGTTTCTCGCTGACCACAAGCTGATAAGACAATAAGCATCAACTCCTGTTCTTTTCAGATTTAGATATGTAAGGCGGCAAACGCCGCCAGTAAAATTATTCTTCTGTGTTATCCTCCTCGCCGGTCTCCTCCGGCTCATCCTCCACAGGGATTTCAAAGTCGCCCTTGTCCTCAGTGTAGTTTGCATCGGGGTCAAGGGCTTCTTTTTCTGCCTGCTTTTTCTGCTTCTGCTTCATAAAGGTGTAAATGCCGCCGCCAGCAACCAAACCGACCAGCGCCAGTACGCCTAAGAATGTGGCAGCATACTTCGTAACTTTGTTGCCACCAGTCTGTTCAGAACCGGATGCCGCCGCTTCTTCCGCAGCCTTTTTCGCATCCTCCTCGGTCTGTTTGCGCTCCTGTTCTGCCTGCGCCGCCGCTTCTTTTTCGGCGGTGTACGCTTCGGCATCTTCATCTTCCATCAGGGAAAGAAGGTCGGCTTCATCCACGAGATTCATGAAATGAACGGTGTTTTCACCCTTGGCGTTGCGGTCAATGACCAGATAAAACGTATTGCCAGACTTCGACACCAGCGTGATAAACTGCTGACCGCTGCCATCCGAGTAACTTGTGTGGTAATCGTCCACCAGCGTCAGATTGCCCTCCGGGGTCAGGGCACCGTTTTCCTCATCGGTCACGGTGACCGCATCTTCCTCATCAGTGGTAGAAGTCAGGACAGGCTGTTCCGCTTCCTCCACAGGCTCACCGCCATAGGCAAAAGCGGGAGCCGCCATGCCAGCGCACAGTGCCACCGACAACACCAGCGCACAAACCTTATTCATCATCTTCATTGGAATCGTCCTCCATATTAAAGGTAGCACCGACCGCGGACAGCGCAGCCGGGGTTGGGGTGGCGGTAGTCGACTGCCGCAGCAGGGCGGCAAGCTGTTCCGGCGTAACCTTGGCGGTGCGCACCATCTCATTCACCTCGGCAGCTTCTGCTTCTTGAATCCGTCGTTCAAGGCTTTCAATGCGAGTGTTGATTTTAATGCGACGCTCCCTTTCCTTTTCCAGAGAAGCGCGCAGCTTATCGAGTTTTTCACTCATGTTTTCCTCCAATCATTTTGAGAGCCGCCCAAAACCGGACAGATATTTCTGCCAGTAGGACGAGTGAATGTTTGCGTACTTGATGGGGTCGCCGGCGGACACCATCATCCCGTTTCCAAGGTAGATTCCGACATGACTTTTCCCCGGCGTATCGTAGGTTCCCTCGAAGAAAACAAGGTCACCGGGCTTTGCTTCTGCCTCGCTGATGTGCTGGCTCTTGTTCCACAGGCCGTTGGCGGTGGTGCGTCCCACATCGTAGCCGTTCTGGTTGTAGACCCAACAAACGTAGCCTGAACAGTCAAAGCCGGTTTCCGGGGTAGAGCCGCCCCACACATAGGGCGTACCCACATACTTTTGGGCTTCCTTGTAGATGGCGGCAAATTCCTCATCCGTCAAGGCTTCCGCTGGAACCTGATAATCAATGCCCGGCGCGCCAGAGCCATCGGAGCCACCGGGCGGCAATCCACCTTTGAACAGATATGGCCGACCACCCAACGTATCCTGAAAGATCTCATAGCGTTTCCACTGGTCGTTGTCCAGTTCCTCCCGGATGACCACCTCCAAGCCACGGTTCACCAGCTTGGTGTGGAAGATGCGGTACTCGTAGGGAACCTGCGTGGGAACCGGGATGCCTGCCGGAGTCATGACCCACACAGTCATATACCGGGTCTGCACCTCTACCCATGTGGTCAGCTTGTACTGCTTCTTGAAGGTCTCCTTCAGCTTGCCCTGCACCTCCGACCGGGTGTAATCGTCATACAGAGTCGTGAAAAAAGAGGTCAACTGCCACGGGTCGTGCTCGATGGGGTCAAGGTGATACTGATACTCGTTGTAGCCGGGGTGGTCGGTGGGGGTGCGCTTGATCTTTTTGTCCAGTTCCTTTTCCAACTTCTTGTAGTCCTGCTCTGCACCCCGGATGTCCCTGTCCTCGGCGGAGTACATGGTCTGCCCGGACACCTGTGTGCCGCCGGAAAAGAGGATGCCGCAGGAGGAAAAGCCGGACATCACCATGAGGACGAGCAAAAGAAAAACGCCCACGATCAAAAGAACGTGCGCGTTGCTTTTTGCAAAATTGGCAATGCCGTTGACTGCGGTACTGACCACCGATTTTCCTTTGTCGATGACCCGTTCCATGCCAGACTTCGCAGCAGTGGTGCCATTGGATGCCGCCTTGCTGCCTGCGGTCTGCGCCGCTGTGCCCGAATGGGCGGCGGCATAGTAGCTCTGCCAGATGTCCTGTTTCTGCCGCCATCGGGAGAGCCAGTTGGAGCCGCCCTCGCTGGCGCTGGATGCACCTGCATCTTGTGCCGTAGGCGGCTCCTGTGCAGAAGATTTTGCGGTTTTGGAGCCTTTCTTGCCCTGCATCTTGGCTTTCTTCTTGAGTTTGCGGGCGTATCTGCTCTTGGAAACATCCCGGACATTTCCAGCGGCTCTTTCTCCCTCGCTCAGAGCCTGCGTGCCCACATTGTCATCCTCATACTGGTCAACCTCCCGATGCACCGCAGACCGGGCGGCAGCAGCGGCATACATAGCACGTTTCTGCTGCTTTGTCATGCGGGATGCTTCGTCCGGGGTGATCTCGGCTTTGCCAAAACGCAGGTGCTGCGCCTTTTCCGCTGCCTTGTCTGCATCCTGCTTCAGTTTCTGCTTTTTGGGCTTAGACTGCTCCACTTTGGACTTTTTCGGAGGAGAGCGCGTGGCCGTGCGCTCCTTATCTTCCTCAAATTTCAGCTTTGGCTGTTTCTCACTCATGCTTTTGAGCCTCCGCAACTTCGGAAAGGCGGGTCGTGAGAATGCGGTAGAGTTCAAGGTCTTTCGGGAAGTGGTCAACAAAGGGCAGGATCACGTTACCGAAAAACAGCAGCCCTTCACCTTCGCCGGAGTGGGTAACGTAGGAAAGCTGATGCGGGCTGATATTGAGCTGCTTTGCGAGGATTTGCCGATCACCGTTCGCCTGATTGAGCATATACACAAAGTCCGAGTTCTCAAAAATGTTCGATACTTCGGGACTTGTCAGAAGGTCCTTCACATTCTGTGTTAATCCTGTCGGAATGCCGCCCCATTTGCGGAAGCGCTTCCAGATCTCCACGGAATATGCTGCGGTCTGTTCCTCCTTCAGCAAAAGGTGAAACTCATCGACGTAGTATCGCGTGGATTTTCCGGCTTCACGGTTGGCGGTCACACGCCCCCACACGGCATCCTGCACGATGAGCATACCGAGTTTCTTCAACTGCTTGCCAAGCTGCTTGATGTCAAAGCAGACGATGCGGTTATTGATATCCACGTTGGTGTGGTGGTTAAAAATGTTCAGACTGCCCTTGACGTAGATTTCCAGCGCAGCCGCCACATGGCGGGCTTCCGGTTCATCTTGCGTCAGCAGGGCGTTGTACAGATCTTCCAACAGCGGCATATTTTCCGGGGTGGGATTCTCGAAATACTTGCGATAGATCACATGGACGCAGCGGTCAATGACCGTCTTTTCTACCGGCTGCAAGCCCTCTTTGCCGCCGACCACAAGTTCGCACAGGGACAGCACAAAGTCGGCTTTCAAAGCCAGAGGGTTGTCCTCTTCCGAGTAGTTGCTGTTGATGTCCATAGGATTGACAAATTGGGTACTGTTGGGGCTGATTTTGATGACCTGACCTTTCAGCCGGTTCACCAGCGGCGAGTAATCGGCTGGGTCAGCGGTGTTACCACCGCCTTCCCGCCTAAGAACCGTACGTGACAGTTTCCCGTCATACGGCTCAAGCATTTCATCACTTCTTCAAGCGGTTCTCAGCATAAATTCTCTGACAGGCGCAATGAACGTAGCGCATATTACGAACATCTTCCACGCCAGTCTTTGCCTTTGGTGCAAGGTAGAAGATTTCTCTTTCTTCCGTTACATCCATCGGCATTCCGCAGTGGTAGCACAGCCCGTTCTGGTTTTTCCAAATCGTCTTGAATTTTCCAGTCAGCCGGTGCATTCCTTTATCGAATTTCCTTTTTTGGAAATACGCCTCATCGAGGAACGGATTTGCAGTAGCTTTTATCTTGGTATGTCGCACAATAGCTGTGCTGTCCACCCGTATCAGCTCCTTGTTTTCCGTAGAGAACACCCAGTTCCGGTTACCTACACGATGCCAGTATTTCGTGGAAATCCACCACTTGTTCTTCTTTGGGTGCCGTCTTTTAGCCCATCGCCACAGCAGTTCGTACAGGACATAGTCCAGATGCGCGAACGCATCACTTGCGCATACGGACTGGTGGTAATTAGTCCAACCTCGAATTTGTTCATTCAACTTCATAACCGGGAAAAGATGCTCAAACAGGTGTTGGACAGTGCCAAGCGTGAATACGATTATATCCTGCTGGATTGTACGCCGTCTCTGGGAATGCTGACCGTAGTCGCTCCGCTTCTATGGCTAGCGGTACGCACTATGTGCGAATTTATAATTATCTCCTGCGGAGATACCGCCATCAATGCACTGGCCGCAGCGGATACCACTCTGATTCCGGTGCAGGCGCAGTACCTTTCGGCAAAGGGACTGGAGCAGCTGCTGCAGACCATCCAGAAAGCGCGTCGGCAAATCAACCCGAAGCTGAAAATCGAGGGTATCCTGATGACCATGACGGACAGTCGTACCAATTACGGCAGGGAAATCGATGCACTGATTCGGCAGGTGTACGGCAGCAAAATCCGGGTGTTTGAGCAGCCCATTCCGCACTCTGTCCGTGCGGCGGAAATCAGCGCGGGGGGCAGGAGCATCTTTGCCCATGACCCGAAAGGAAAGGTGGCAGCGGCCTATCAATCTTTGACGAGAGAGGTGCTGGCCGATGCCGAAAAGCAACGCAAACTTGGCGCTGAAAGGTCTCGATGAGATGTTTTCCACCGAAGAATCCCGGCAGGAGCAAAAATGGGAGCAAGTGCAGCAGATTCCCATCGAGGAGCTGTTCCCTTTCAAGGAGCATCCATTCAAGGTGCTGGACGATGAGGCCATGCAGCGTACGGTGGAAAGTGTGGCACAGTACGGCGTACTGGCTCCGCTGATTGCAAGGCCCCGACCGGAAGGCGGATATGAGATCATCTCCGGCCACCGCCGTCAGCACGCCGCCGAGCTTGCCGAGCTGGACACGCTGCCTGTTATCGTCCGGGAAATGACGGACAATGCCGCCGTGATATTGATGGTGGATTCCAACCTTCAGCGCGAAAACATCCTGCCCAGTGAGCGGGCTTTTGCGTACAAAATGAAGCTGGAAGCACTAAAAAATCAAGGTGCTAGGTCGGATTTAACTTCATCACAAGTTGGGATGAAGTTGCAGGCACTTGATATCGTTGGGCAAGAAGCGGGAGATAGTCGCAATCAGGTGCATCGATTTATCCGCCTGACGAATCTCATTCCCGAACTGCTCGACCTTGTAGATGAAAAGAAAATCTCCTTCAATCCCGCTGTGGAACTGTCCTATCTGGACGAGGCTCAACAGCGGGATTTTTTGCAGGCCACGGACGAGACCCAAAACGCGCCGTCCCTGTCGCAGGCGCAGCGAATGAAAAAGCTGGCGCAGGAGGAAAAGTTCACCTATGAAGCCGCCTTTGCCATTATGGGGGAAGCCAAAAAGGATGAACTGGATAAGGTGGTCATCAAAAACGATACCCTGAAAAAGTATTTTCCCCGCAGCTACACGCCCCGGCAGATGGAAGATGTCGTCATCAAGCTGCTGGAACAGTGGCAGCGCAGACAACAGTGTCAGAACGAACGCTGAAAAATCGGAACCGAAAGACCCATGAGGTCTTTTCTTTTTTGCAAAATTTTGGAGGACAACGACTATGAATACCACGATTGATTTCAAGACCGCAAAGACCATTGAGAACATGAGCCGCAAAATCGACGGCATGGAGCGTGCCGTTTCCGGCTTCTTCAACAAGATGAGCGACATTGCGGAGCGCAAGTACGGTGACCCGCAGGTTTATCTGGCGGCAGTCGGCCCGGTGAGGGACCTGAGCGCCATTCTGCTGGAAGAAGCGCCCGGCATTCTGCCCTGTTTTGACGAGACGGATGACACCTTCGGCATTTCCAAGGAGCTGCCCGTGGCGGGCTGCTACAACCCCAAGCAGGTGCTGGAGTTGTCGGGCAAGCGCTACCTGACCGGCCCGGTCGTCTTCGTCCGCTTCAACATGGAAGGCGAGTATGTCTCCCTGACGATGGGCGACCTGCACTGCATTCAGGAGTATCTGGAGCAGCACAGCATGGCGCTTATGGCCGACGGCAAGAATCTGAACTGCATCTGCCTGGACTGAGGAGGCCGCAATGATGAGCTTTTTTGTGGGCTTTGCTTTCTTTGAACTGGGCGTTTTCTGCGGCTTTTTTACCGCTTCCCTGATGCAGGCGGCACGAACCGGAGAAATTGTGATTACGGTAAAGGAGGATACGGATGGAACAGGAAAAGAATACCCTTTCGGTGCTGCAAATCGCACCGGGGCAGCATCCGAAGCCGATTGAGATTGACAATGACCTGAAAGCGCTGCAGCAGACGGTCGGCGGCTCGATTGGTGCGAGCTATCCCTTTGAAGACCCGGTGGCCATCGTTTACAACGATGACGGCAAGCTCATGGGGCTGCCGCAGAACCGCGCTCTGAGGGATGAAAGCGGTGAGGCCTATGATGTGGTTGCCGGAATGTTTCTGGTGGTGGGTCTGGGCGAGGAGGATTTTGCATCCCTCTCCCCGGAACTGACGCAGAAATACGAGGAGATCTTTCATCGGCCGGAAACTTTTATGCGCCTGGGCCGTCAAATGCTGGTGCTGCCCGTTCCGGAGGAAAATGTGCGGACGGAAATAGCAAAAGCAAAGCCCCCGGCGGCGCACGAACGATGAGGAGATATTCCTGCAGAGGGGGTGGTATAAATGCAGGAGGAAGTTGAACACAAGACAGTCAACTTTGCCATTTCAATCACAAAGCTGACGGCCCGGACTTTCCTGAAAGGTGCGCAGTTTCTGCTGCGGCAGTACGACAAGAATGCTTCGCAGGGAAAACAGAGCATGAAGCGCCTGATTCGGCAGAACCGGGGTATGACCAATGTGGAAATCGAGAAAACCGGCATCAAAGGCTTTGCGAAATATGCCAAGCGCTACCACATTGACTATGCGGTTCAAAAGGATATTTCCTGCACGCCGCCCCGCTATATGGTCTATTTCAAGGCACAGGATACGGATGCGTTGAGTGCGGCATTCAAAGAATATTCGGTTTCGGTTTTGAACAAAACCAAGCGGCCTTCTGTGCTGGCAAAACTGCAGGAACTGGTGCAGGCGGTGGCGGCAATTCCCGATAAAGTCCGCAACAAAGATCAGGAGCTTGGCCTATGAAAAAGAATTTTTCCAAGCTGCTGGCTCTGTAGCTGCCCTACCTTCTGCTGGGACTTGCGGCAACGAATTTCGGTGAGGGATGGCGGCTGGCTGAAGGCAAAGAGATGGGAGATAAGATTCTGTCTCTGATGGGCACGATTCCGGCCGCCTTTGCAAATCCGCTGCCGAGCCTTCATCCGCTGGACATTCTGGTGGGCATCTGCTGCGGTGCCGGGCTTCGGCTTGCAGTTTACCTGAAAAGCAAGAATGCAAAGAAATACCGGCATGGCATGGAGTACGGTTCAGCCCGGTGGGGCAATGCCAAGGACATTGAGCCGTTTCAGGCTCCGAAGTTCGAGGACGACATTATTCTGACCAAAACTGAACGTCTGATGATGAGCAACCGTCCGCCCGACCCCAAGAATGCGCGGAACAAAAATGTTCTGGTAGTGGGAGGTTCCGGCAGTGGTAAGACGAGATTTTTTATTAAGCCGAACCTGCTGCAGTGTGATTCCAAGACCTTTCCGGTTTCATTCGTGGTTACGGACCCGAAAGGAAGTCTCATTTACGAGTGCGGACATGCCCTTGCAAAGAAGGGGGACCTCATTAAGACGATGAACACCATCAATTTCCACAAGTCAATGCATTATAATCCCTTCGCTTATATCCACGAAGAAAAGGACATTTTGAAACTGGTTACAACCCTGATGGCCAATACAAAAGGGGAGGGGACCGGAGGAGACCCGTTCTGAGAAAAAATCGAAAAATTGCTCTATACTGCGTTGATTGTGTATCTGCACTATGAGGCACCGGCGGAAGAACAAAACTTTGCAACGCTGCTGCAGCTGCTCAATGCCATGGAAGTCCGAGAGGACGATGAAGAGTATCAGAATCCCGTGGATTTGCTGTTTGAAGAGCTCAGTAAGCGGAAACCGAACTCCTTTGCCGTGCGGCAATACCGTCTTTTCCAGCTGGTTGCCGGCAAGACAGCCAAAAGCATTTTGATTTCCTGCGGTGCAAGACTGGCTCCCTTTGATATTCCCCAGCTCCGGGAGATTATGTCTTATGACGAACTGGAGCTGGATAAGCTGGGGGATGAAAAATCAGCGCTGTTCTTTCTTATCAGCGACACGGACACCACCTACAACTTTTTGGTTGCCCTCGCTTTTTCGCAGATGTTCAACCTTCTGTGTGAACGGGCTGACAACACCTATGGCGGGCGTCTGCCCTACCATGTGCGGGTGCTGTGGGACGAGGCTGCCAACACCGGGCAGGTGCCGGGGCTGGAAAAGATTGTGGCTGTCATCCGCTCCCGTGAGATCAGCCTGACGCTTTTTTATCAGGCAATGAGCCAGTGCAAGGCATTGTACAAAGACCATTCCGAAACCATCATGGGCAACATGGACAGTATCGTATTCCTCGGAGGCCGGGAGGCTTCCACCCTAAAGGATATTTCGGAAAACTGGCTGGGCAAGGCCACCATCTCCATGCAGACCGAGGGCCGAAGCCGTGGACAGTCTGAAAGTTACAGCCAGAATATGCAGCGGCTTGGCCGGGAACTGATGACCACCAGCGAGATCACCACCATGCCCGGAGATAAATGTATCTTGCAGCTTAGGGGGCTCCCGCCTTTCCTGTCCCCGAAGTATGACTTGAAAAAGCACCCGAATTACAAGTACACAGCCGAATTTGATAAAAAGAAAAACGCCTTCCGCTTGGAAAGCCTGTTCCGCCACCGGCCATTGAGACTAAAGCCGGAGGACGAATACACGGTGTACGAAGTGGACGGCTCCGACACAGACGAAGAATCTGACCTATTGAACTTCGATGATCTGGACAGTGACGAGTTCGTGTAACTTCGGGCCATGATGACCCGAAGCGCCGCCGATGTGGGCGGCTTTTTTTGTACCCAAAACCATCAAACAAAATGGAGGAACGTATATGGAATTTTTCAATCAGGCAATCGACATTCTTAAAATTCTGGTTATGGCTCTTGGCGCTGGTCTGGCGGTATGGGGCGTCATCAACCTTCTGGAAGGTTACGGGTCGGATAACCCTTCTGCTAATACTTGTGTACGGTAAAGAAGCATTCAACAAAGATAGACAGTCAGCCCTACTATTCCGATAATTCTGTATTAGCTGCTGTAAAGTTCCAGCGCAAGCATAGATTGTTCAGCACATACTTTTTATTTTCGGTATCACAGATTTTCCGTCCCGAGCTTGACATTATATAGATATGTGTGTATAATGGTTAGCAATAACTAACCGTGTGTATTGGTACGAGTTTTTACACTTCCAAGGTCATTTCTGAGAATTGGTACATTTCGGTTGGTTGGTCTATCATCATAATTTCAAGGAGGAACCTAAAGAATATGAAAAAAGCAAAAAAAATAATTGCTGCTGCTCTTGTTGCTGTTATGGCTCTTCAGTTAGCAGCGTGCCACGGAAATCCAAGCAGCAGTTCGACGAAAACTCCATCTGCGGAGAGTTCGCAGACCTCTGTCACAAGGGACAGGAAAGGACGGGCGGCGGATGAGCTCGTTGTTTCTATGGGCGCAAGGCTGCCCCATGAATTTGACCCCAAAGAGCGTTATGGAATGTATAACGAAGCACATATCACGCACAGTACACTGCTTCGTAGAACAGCGGATCTCGAAATTGTGGGGGATTTTGCAAAGGATTATACAATCTCTGATGACGGCTTGGTTTGGAGCTTCAATTTGCATGACGATTTTAAGTTCTCCAACGGTGAGCCGGTCACAGCTGAGGATGTAAAGTTTTCCTATGAGATGCTAAAAGAGGATGGGAAACACTGGGATCTTGCTTTTATAGATAAGATTGAGATCCCTGCTGAAAATCAGATTGTGTTTACCTTGAAAGAGCCAAGATCTACTTTTGCGATGTCGCAGCTTGTTGAAGTGCCGATCGTTCCGGCAGCACACTACGATGAAAACTATAAATTTAATCCGATTGGATCCGGTCCCTATATGGTAGCTGAGTATAAGCCGGATGAGCAGGCAATTTTTACGGTCAATCCATATTGGCATGGAGATGAGCCATACTTTAAGAAATGGACATGGGTTATGCTGGATGAAAATACGGCACTTGCCGCGCTGGAATCCGGCGATGTGGATATGATCTATGCGACACCGGAACTGGCAGACAAGAAAGTTGATGGTTGTAAGCTCTTCGATATAGAATCCAACGATGTGCGCGGCCTTTCGATGCCGTATGTAAAGACAGGTGTTATCGCGAATTCCCCGGACGGTTATCCGGTAGGGAATGATGTAACCAGCGATCCCGTTATTCGTAAGGCTTTAAATATCGGTGTGGATCGTCAGAAAGTGGTGGATACCGTGCTGAACGGGCACGGAAAACCGGCCTATTCTGTCATTGACGGGACCTCCTTCTGGAATCCGGAATCGGTTATTAAAGACAATGACCCGGAAGCTGCGAAGAAGCTTTTGGAGGAGAACGGATGGCTTGCGGGAGGTGACAGTATCCGTGAGAAAGACGGTATCAGAGCGGAGTTTGAGCTGTATTATCCAACTGCTGATCCGCTCAGAACCAACGTGGCAGTGGAAGCGGCAAGCCAGGCAAAAGAGCTTGGGATCCAGATCAACCTGGTAGGAAGCAACTGGGATGAAATGATTACAAAATCACATGAGGTATCGCTCTTATATGCGGGCGGACGTCACAATCCGAATCAGTTTTATGAATCCCATCATCCGGATTCCGCAGGAAAAGGGTGGACAAATATTACTTTCTATAACAATCCGGCAGTGACGGAATATTTGGAAAAAGCGATGAAAGCGCCCAGCTTGGAAGAGGCGGAAAAATATTGGAAGCTTGCACAGTGGGATGGAAGCACAGGCGCCTCCTCTATGGGAGATTTGGCAAACGTCTGGTTGGTAAGAATCAATCATACTTATATCGGAGACAACAGAATCAATGTGGGTAATCAAGGACTGCACAGCCACGGTCATGACTGGTCTTTGATTGCTAATATAGCGGAATGGACCTGGAACGAAAATGCACAATAATATAATTCTATAATATCATATGCCATAAGGGAGGGCTCCGAAATAGAACCCTCCTTTATAGCTTAGGGGAGAAATATTTTGATGAAAACTATTTGGACTATCATAAGAAAGATTATACGGTGCTTCACACTGCTTTTAGGCATTTCTCTTCTTTCCTTTGTCCTCCTTAAAGCTTCTCCTGTAGATCCTGTAATGGCAAGCGTAAATTATGACACCACTCTGTCAGAGGAACAATATAACGCTATTGCAGAATACTATGGATTAAATGAACCTCCGGTTACGCAGTATCTGCTGTGGATTAAAAATTTCATTCATGGCGATTTCGGAACATCTCTTGTGCACAGAGAACCGGTAATAGAAGTGATAAAGGCAAGAGCCGGGGCTTCCGCATTGCTGATGGGAGTGTCTTGGATATTGTCCGGAATACTGGGATTTGCTCTTGGAACCATCGCCGCGTTTCATCAGGGGAAATTATTTGACAGGTTTGTGAAATGGTTTTCTTATCTGCAGGCGACTGTTCCGACCTTTTGGATCGGACTGATTTTTTTGATTATTTTTGCTGTACAGCTTCGCTGGTTTCCTATCGGTATTTCCTCTCCGATCGGAGTGCTCAGCGAAAATGTAACATTCATGGACAGACTGAGACACCTGATTCTGCCCGCATTCACATTAAGCGTCCTGGGTATTGCCAATGTAACGCTTCACACCCGTGAAAAAATGATTGATGTGCTTCACAGCGAATATGTGACCTTTGCGAAAGCAAGAGGCGAAAACAGCTGGCAGATATTCAAAAACCATGCGTTACGTAATGCGATCGTTCCCGCCATCACAATTCATTTTTCTTATTTCGGTGAATTGTTTGGAGGCTCTGTATTGGCGGAGGAAGTATTCTCATATCCGGGCTTGGGTTCTACGCTGACAGAGGCAGGACTGAAGAGTGATACACCCCTGCTTTTGGCGATTGTAATGATAGGAGCCGTTTTTGTGTTCTGTGGAAACATGACTGCCGATATACTGAACGGATTGTTTAATCCTAATCTGAGGAGAGAAGCATGAAAACAGACGCAAGAATAAAAGTGATTTTTTCAATCACTATATCCGTCCTTATCATAGGCTTGATTCTGATATTGAGCTTTGTCCTGAATGAGCAGGGACTGACTCCGAACGCCGGATTAAAGAACCTGTCTCCCTCTTCGTCCTATTTATTCGGGACCGACAGCATGGGACGGGATATGCTGGTAAGAACCGTCAGGGGATTGAGATTTTCCTTGTTCGTAGGGATCATCGGCTCTGTGATCGGGGTTATGATTGCACTTACACTGGGGATCAGTGCCGCAATTGGCAATAAAACCGTCGATAAAATTGTTCTGTGGACCGTCGATATGTTTATCGGTATGCCGCATTTGGTTTTTATGATTTTGATTTCCTTTGTTGCAGGGAAAGGCGCACAAGGGGTAATTATTGCAACCGCTATTACGCATTGGCCTGCGTTGGCAAGGGTGATAAGGAACGAAGTATATGACATCAAGAACATGGACTACATTAAATTATCAAATAACATGGGGAAAAGCAGATGGTACATCGTGGTGAATCATATTTTGCCGGTGATTTTCCCACAGATTTTCATCGGGTTTATTCTTCTCTTTCCGCATGTTATTTTACACGAAGCGTCCATGACCTTTCTCGGCTTCGGGCTGTCTGCGCAGCAGCCATCCATAGGAATCATATTATCGGAGGCGGCAAAGCACATATCCCTTGGCAACTGGTGGCTTGTTGTCCTGCCGGGGCTTTCCCTGATCCTGCTGGTAAAAAGCTTCGACAATATCGGAGAAGCCCTGAGGAAATTAAATGATCCGCAAATGAGATACATGTAGGAGACGGAATATGAGCGATAGATTACTTTGCGTCAGAGATTTGTCCATTTCATTTTCTCAATATGGAAAAGGACTTAAGCATTTTATAAGCACACCGATAAAGTCCCTGAGTGTAGAAATAAAAAAGGGGGAAATCCTTGCCATAGTAGGAGCAAGCGGTTCAGGGAAAAGTCTGCTGGCGCACGCCATTATGGATATACTTCCCCCGAATGCAATGGTAAAGGGGGAAATCTCCTACAAGGAAAAGGTGCTTGACAAAAAAAACATAGGTGCCCTGCGCGGAACAGAGATCGCCTTTATTCCGCAGTCGGTCAATTATCTTGACCCGTCCATGAAGGTAAAAAACCAAGTAAGGATCGGATTGCATGAAACAAAGGAAAGAAACAGGCAGCTTCAGGAGGCTTTGTTTGAAAAATATGGACTAAAAAAAACAGACGGCGAACTCTACCCTTATCAGCTTTCCGGCGGTATGCTCAGACGAGTGCTGTTCGCAACCTGCGTAAAGCAGGGAATTCAGCTGATTATTGCGGATGAGCCAACTCCGGGAATACACAAAGAAGCATTGGATATGGTTTTGAAGCAGCTGCGCGACTTTGCTGATCAGGGTATGGGAGTTATGCTGATTACACATGATATTATTTCAGCAGTCAGGATCGCCGATTACATTTCTGTATTTAAGGACGGGGCAAATATAGAGACTGCGCCGGCAAATTTTTTTGAAGGAAAGGGAGAGCGATTGAAAGAACAGTATACGCAAAATCTCTGGCTGGCCTTGCCGCAGAATGAGTTTCTGAGAGGAGAAGCAAATGGCATTGGAAGCTAAAAAGCTCGGGTATTACTATACTAAAAACGAGTGGATATTCAGAGATATTGATTTGAAAATTCAACGAGGTGAAATTCTGGGGATTTTCGGATACAGCGGCTGCGGCAAGACAAGTCTGTCCAAGGTGCTGTCAGACTTTTTATCGCCGAAGGAGGGAACTGTTTTTATTGACGGGAAGGCACATGGCTCTCATGGATTTCGAGAGGTACAGCTGATTTGTCAGCACCCCGAAAAAATCATGAACCCGTTATGGAGAATGAAAAAAATCTTGGAAGAGGCGTATATTCCTGAACCGGAGCTGCTGGAGACGTTCGGAATCAGAGAAGAATGGATGGACCGGTATCCGATTGAGCTGTCCGGAGGCGAATTGCAAAGATTTTCAATTGTGAGAGCACTGCATCCGCAGACAGAATATCTGATAGCAGACGAAATGACTACTATGCTGGATGCAATTACGCAGGAATTCATATGGAGAAGCCTTCTTCGGATTGTAAACCGGAGAAATCTGGGGCTGATTGTCATCAGCCACGACCACGATCTGATAGAAAAAATCTGTGATCGCTGCTTTTATATGGAAAGTGGAAAAATGCGTCAGATGAAAGAATAAAATCCGGTCGAAGTTGTCAATGGTCAAGACAAGCGGGTATCGCCTGCCGTTGACAGCTTCTCCCGTCTTTTCAGAACAGCAATCAAAAGGATGCAAGACAAAAAGTGCTACCGTCCTCTTTTTATAAAAACTGAATAACCGTCGCCTATCGCAGCGGCATATAAAACAGTAAGTCTTGAAAAAGATTTGCTGTTTTTTTGCGTTTTATTTGGCATTTCAGGAAGTCACCTGTATTAAGAAGCAGCAGAGGAAACAATCCAAACGCTGATGCAACACGGAAATCAGAAAACTTTTTTCAAAAATCATCTGTTTTGATTGGCAGTTTCATCTTTTCCGGTGTTGTAGGAATTAAAAGAAAAAGCAAAACGGTTTCCGGAAAAGTGAGCAAAACATGCAACACAGATGGTTGTACTGATGAAGGGACGCATAAGAAGCAGAAAGTACCGGTCTTTCAGAGCAAGCAGCTTGAACAGGCGCAGGAACGCATTTCTGAAATCAGCCGCATGATTAAGCGGCTGTATGAGGACAATGTAAACGGCAAAATCAGCGACGAGCGTTTCATGGAACTGTCGGCTGATTATGAAGCCGAGCAAGCGGAACTGAAAAAGAGAGCCACAGCCCTGCAAGCTGAACTGGACAAGTCGCAGGCAGCCACCGTCAACGCCGAGAAATTCATGGGCATTGTCCGCAAGCACCTTGCCTTTGAAGAACTGACCCCGACCCTGTTGCGGGAAATGATTGAAAAAATCGTGGTGCATGAGTGCAGCTACGACGAGAACGGCACCCGCAGGCAGGACATTGAGATTTATTACAGCTTTGTCGGCAAGATTGACTTGCCCGAATAACCGCTCGACCTATCCGACACAATGGCCAAGTGCCGGATAGGAACGGCAAAATTTTTTACACTTCTATTGCTTCTTTATCACACATAAACAAAGAGTCAGGGCATTAAGCAGCTCATGGCAGGCGGCGGTGTCGTTCTGATCGGCCTTCAGCTTACCGAGCTGGGACCGGAGGGCGTTTACCGCTATTATTCCACCCAGCGGCCCGTGGACATAGGCACCTACCCGAAGCCGCCGGATAACCAGCCTCTTTCCATCGTCAACTACGATGATGACAGGCGGCGTCCTGTGGCAGACGGCAGGCTGATGGCATGGGGCGAACTGACCTACGCAAAGCCGCTGACCGAAAAGCAGATGGAGGATTATGAGCTGAAACCAGCACCGGGCAATCCTGACCGGGTGCGCCCATCCATTACCGCCCGGCTCAAAGAAGGAACCAGAGGGCAGGAACCCCCGAAGGAGTCCGGCCAGAAGCGGAGCCATAAAAACCATGAGGAACGATAAAGGAGGATCGCCATGCACGAAAAAGACAACTATCTGAAAACCGCCGAGCTCTCCACAGAGCAGAACTGCAACATGATCGACGGCGTACCCAACAACACGCCCATCCCGCCCACGCCCCCGGAGTTGGACGCAAAACCGCTGGATAAGGTAAAGGAGCCCAAAGAACGCCGGAAAGGCCGGGAGCTGGAACGCTGATGGAGAACCGCAAGCGGAATGTCCATCTGCACGTCATGGTAACGCCGGACGAGCTGGCAGCCATCCATGAGCGGATGGCCGAGGCGGGCATTTCCAACGCCGGGGCTTATGTACGGAAAATGGCTCTGAACGGGTATATCCTGCACATCGACCTTACGCCCGTAAAAGAGCTGATCTCTCTGCAACGGCGCTGTTCCAACAATCTCAATCAGGTCGCCGTACACGCACACACCTATGGCGTGTACCCGGAGGAAATCGACGGATTGAAGCGGGACTATGAAAAGCTGTGGGACGAGGTGTCAAAGGTGCTGCGGGAGCTCTCCGAGCTGGTGGCAAAGTGAGACAAGGGCGGCAGGCTTCCGTTGCGGGGCTTGCCGCCCTGCTCTTTTTTTACCACTTCGGACCAGCATGACCCGAAGCCCGTCATAAAAAATTCAGATTTTCAAGATTGTAGAACCAGCTCTATAATGATATAATAATTCAAGAAGGGAGGCTGATACCATGCTGAAAATGGTTATTCGCATGAATGATGATAAAATCACAGCCGAAAATAAGTACCGGCTGGATGGCATTTACAACACAATCAATCATACATTCCAAACCGTGGGCCTTCCCCGTATGGAGGATGGTTCCGGCGCTTTGGTATTCCGTGACTGCGGCAGAGCGAGGGATTTTAGTCTGTTCGGCCGGATCGTCAATACCTTGAAGCGGCAGACATGGTTCATGGATAATGTTTCTGTGTGGCGTCTTTGTGACAGTGACGATTCTGACAGTCCAGATGATTTCAATGAAGAAGATCTGTTGACCCACTATCAGGAAAAAACAGCAATGAGGGCTTGAGTTTTGGAGAGAAAATATTTCAAAGCCTTAAATTTTGATCTGGACACCCATCAATTAAAAGAGCATTACCCCGGAGCCAATTACCGGCAGGCGTATGACGACTTGCGCCGGTTCTTCAAACGGCATCGTTTTTCTCACCGTCAAGGCTCCGGCTACATATCGGATGATAAGCTGGCAACTGCTGATATATACGACTTGATGGATGAATTAAGCAGACAGTTTCCGTGGATTGGAATATGCGTGAATAAAATTGATGTGACCAACGTGGGACGGCAGCACGATTTGACAGAACTCTTGAAACCAGCAGAGGATATTGTTATCGACACTTCGCTGCTGACAGTTCCCGATTGCCCGCAGCAGGAAACAGAATAACAGAAATTTGGCAGGACATGAATGTGTCCTGCTTTTTCTGTTTTCGGGCCATACCAGCCCGAAGGTTTGGGACAGGATTTACTAATCTTTCGCAACATTTATGTCCCCGGGCAGGCATGATAAAATAGAGGTAGGAAGGATAGATAAAGGAGGTTTTGAAGATGAAGATACTGCTGAAAATATTGGTTGCTCCCTTTGCTTTGGCGTTGTCCCTTCTGGCGGCTCTGCTGGTATTCCTGTTTGATATTTGTGCCGTCCTGCTGACGATTGCCTCTGTGATCCTGGCGGTGCTGGGTGTCGCTCTTTTTTTCACGCCGACGCCCATAGGCGGGATTGTATTTCTGTTTCTTGCCTTCCTTCTTTCGCCGTATGGACTGCAAGCGGCGGCGGGCTCCCTTCTTTGGGCGCTGGACGGAGGCAAATCCGCTCTGTACCGGTTTCTGGCAAGTTAAGCAGCCTCGGGCCATACTGACCCGAAGTCGGGGCGGTCTGAATGGGCCGCCTCTTTCTTATGGAAAGGAGGGATGATTTTTGGCTACCACAACTTTGTTGCAGCGCCATGTGGGCGAAGGCGAAACGATTGCTGAGGCTATCCGGGATTGTCTGGACTATGGCAAGGACCCGGAGAAAACAGAAAGCGGAAAGTATATCTCCGCTTATGAATGTGATCCGGCCACCGTGGCGGACGAGTTCCTTTTGGCAAAGGCCAGCTATGCCGCTATGACGGGCCGGGAACAGAAGAAAGAAAATAATGTGCTGTGCTATCAGATACGACAATCCTTCTATCCGGGCGAGATCACCCCGAAGGAGGCGAACCGTATCGGCTATGAGCTGGCTATGCGCTGGACAAAGGGGCGGCACGCTTTTATCGTTACCACGCACACCGATAAGCAGCACATCCATTGTCACATTTATTACAACTCCACCACTCTTGACTGCACCCGGAAATTCCGAAACTTTTGGGGCTCCAGCTTCGCTCTCCGGCGGCTCTCTGACAGGCTGTGCCTTGAAAACGGGCTGTCCATTGTAGAGAACCCGAAGCCCCGGAGCAAGGGCAAGTATCGGAATTATGGAGAATGGCAGAAAGAACGGAAAGGGCCGCTTTCCTATCAGGACCGACTGCGCCTTGCTATTGATACTGCGCTGGCGGAACGCCCCGCTGATCTGGACGAATTTCTCAATTTGATGAAGCGGGCCGGGTATGAGGTCAAGACGGTTCGGGGCGGCGGTATCAGCTTCCGGCTGACCGGGCAGGGACAGGAACGCTTCACCCGTCTGCGTGCCTCCACGCTGGGGGACGGCTACGACTTGCAAGATGTTCTGTCCGCCATTGAGGGCAAAGAAAAACGCCCCGGGCATTCGGAGCGGAAAATCAGTCTGGCGGTGGATATTCAAGCAAAGCTGGCTGCCGGTAAGGGGCCGGGATATGAACGCTGGGCGAAGGTATTTAACATTAAGCAGATGGCCGCCGCTCTTGCCTATATACAGGACAATAACCTGACCGATTATGAGCAGTTGGCGCAGAAAGCCACCGAGGCGGCAGACCGTTTCCATGCTATTTCCGAGCAGGTCAAGCAGACGGAACAGGCTATGAAAACCAATGCCGGGCTAAAGGCTGCAACGGTTCAGTATGCCAAAACCCGCCCAGTCTTTGAGCAGTATAAGGCGACGAAGTACAGCCGGAAATTCCTTGCGGAGCATGAGGCCGACCTTGAACTGTACCGGGCTGCACAAGCGGAAATGCGCTCTCTGCTGGGCGGGGCGAAGCTCCCCAAAATGGATGTGCTGAAGGAAGAAGGCCGTAAGCTCACAGCAAAGAAAAAACAGCTCTATGGAGAATACCAGAAGGCACGACGGGATATGCAGGAGATCGTCACGATCAAGGCGAACATTGACACTCTGATGGGCTACACCGAGCCGGGAAGAAAGCAGGAAAAGGAGCGTTAAGGTTATGAAATAAGGAGCAAAGCGACGCTGACACTTCGGGCCATGTTGGCCCGAAGATACGGGTTTGGGGCGAGCCCCAACAAGCCGCCTTTGTGCCACTTGTGGCCACAGAGGCATTGCTTGCTACAATGGTGTTGGTTCTGAGAAGCTCACAGCCAGTGAGCTATAC
>JAERMT010000361.1_pt1 | contig 23718 bp, 17 predicted proteins | sample 9267081 | NCBI WGS metagenome assembly JAERMT01 (sample SAMN17071939, study PRJNA684904) | human gut metagenome | isolation source: diarrhea sample from child under the age of five | host: Homo sapiens | place: South Africa: Mafikeng, Mafikeng Provincial Hospital | collected 2019-09
ATACAGAACAATGGCAAGTGCGGATTCTCTTTTGAGGTGTTGCCGCCACTTAAGGGAAAGGGCATTGTGCAGATTTATAATGCAATAGACAAACTGAATGAGTTTGATCCACTATACATAAACATAACGACCCATCGCAGTGAGTACGTGTTTAAGAGCAATGACGACGGGACGTACCAGCGAGTGTCGGAGCGGTCCAGACCGGGCACGGTGGCTGTGGCCGCTGCAATACAACAGAAATATGGCATTCCTGCCGTGCCGCACATCATTTGCAGCGGTTTCTCGAAAGTGGAAACAGAATATGCGTTAATCGACTTGAACTTCCTGGGCATAAACAATTTGCTTTTGCTTAGAGGCGACAAGGCGAAGCATGAGAACCGTTTTGTACCAAATGAAAATGGCCACGCTCATGCAAGTGAATTGCAGGAGCAGGTTAACAATTTCAACAATGGCTATTTTATAGACGGAACAAAAATGGATATAATGACCGACTCGCGGTTCTCGTATGGGGTGGCAGGCTATCCGGAGAAACATGATGAAGCCCCGAATATGGACATCGACTTAATGTTTTTGAAGGATAAAGTCGACAAAGGTGCTCGATATATTGTGACACAAATGTTTTTCGACAACCAAAAATATTTTGATTTCGTCGACAGGTGCCGGGCGATAGGCATAACTGTGCCGATTATCCCAGGCCTGAAACCCATTGTTACCGCTTCGCAGTTGACAATTCTTCCCAAGGTATTCCATGTGGATTTGCCGACAGACCTGGCTACAGAATTGCTGAAATGCAAAGACAATGTGGAGGCAAAGCAGATTGGAGTGGAGTGGTGCACAATGCAAGCGAAAGAATTGATGGATAGGGGTGTGCCAAGTATTCATTTCTATTCGCTCAATGCAACAGAAAGTGTTAGACAAGTAGCAAAATCTATATATTGATAAAAATGAAATTCAGTGATATAAAAGGTCATGACGACGTTAAACGCCGGTTGCGTGACATGGCGGATTCCGATCGGATTCCTCATGCTCTTTTACTGGAAGGAGAGGAGGGAATCGGCAAATTACAGATGGCGCTGACGTTTGCTCAGTATGTGCATTGCGAGCATCGCGTCGGGGGAGAGCCATGTGGCAAATGCCCGTCTTGTTTGCAGCACCAGTCAAACAATCACCCGGATTTGTTTTACGCATTTCCGATATTCAAGAAGGCGAGTGAGACGGTGTTTTGCGATGAATATATCACTGAATGGAACGAATTCTTGGCGCATAGCCGCTACCATTCGTTTGAAGACTGGCTTGGCTTTTTAAATCCCGGGACAAAGCAGCCGGTGATTTACAACTCAGAGGGTAGTCAGATTATACATAAAATCAGCGTGAAGTCATATTCGTCGCGCTATAAGATTATGATAATGTGGTTGCCTGAAAAAATGAAGGAAGAATGTGCAAACCGTCTGCTCAAAATGATAGAAGAGCCTTATGAAAACACGGTTCTGCTGTTTGTCAGCAACAAGCCAAATGAAATATTGCCCACGATATATTCCCGCATTCAACGTGTTGGAATGAAGCGTCTGTCGGACAGACTTGTGGCAGAATGTTTGACGCAATCGCTCGCCGTTGATTCTCAGACGGCAATGTCGTTTGCGGCGTTGTCAGAGGGAAGTGTCACAAAGGCAATGGGGCTTATGGATTCCGCAGCCGACAATGCAATGTTTCTTGACATGTTCAAGCAGTTGACACGAATGGCTTATCTTCGTGATGTGCGTGGATTGAAGGTCTGGTCGGAGGAGGCTGCCGATATGAAACGGGAAAAGAATGTCTTGTTCCTGACATATTTAAGCCGTTTGTTCCGCGAGAATTTCATCTACAACATAGGCAACCGCTCATTGAATTATCTTACTCCGCAAGAAGAGCAATTCAGTGCAAAGTTTTGCCCGTTTGTCAATGAACGCAATGTCGAAGCCATTGAAAACGAAACCGCTCGTGCGGCATCCGACATCGCAAGAAATGCGAATGCAAAAATCGTAATGTTTGATTATGCTGTCAAAATGGTGGTGGCATTAAGAATGTAGATTCTTGTAGATATGAAACCATTCCTTAAGAAAGTTGCCGATGTCTACGCCCTGAATGAGGCTGACAGGTTATATAAATATTGTTTCGTGTTGCCCAATAGGCGCAGCCGTGTGTTCTTTGAGTCGTATTTGTCGGATGCGTTGAACGACAAGCATTCGATATTCCCGGAGTTGACCACTATATCAGATTTTATCGATGAATATTCCGATTTGGTTGAAGCAGGACGTGTGGAGCAGTTGTTTTTGCTGTATCAAGCATATCGCACACTTGCGGAGCGCGACCAAAAGCAGTATGACGACTTTGACCACTTTCTGCATCTTGGCGATATGCTATTGAATGACTTCAATGACATCGACCGTTATATGGTTGATGCGAAGGAGCTGTTTTTCAATATGCGTAATCTGGAAAATATAAAAACGGATTATCTTTCAGACGAACAGATTGCTGTCATCAAGGAATATTGGGGCGTTGACAAAAAAGAGGTGAAAGAAGATTCTCTGTTTGTCCAGTCGTCATATGTAAACCTGTGGGACAATATGTATGAGCTGTACAACTCTTTCCTACAGGCTCTTGAGGGAAAAGGATTGACTTATGGTGGGCAGAGTTACCGCCGCGTCGCTGAGAAAATCAACAAAATGGGTGCGGATGATTTCAATTTTGAAAGGATTATATTCGTTGGATTCAGCACTTTGTCCAATGCGGAAAGAATGATATTCGAGAGGTTTAAAAAACTTGGAATAGCGGATTTTTATTGGGATTTTGAATCGGCATTTCTGGACAAGGACAATAAAGGCTCTTATTTCTTAAATCAATACATTCCGGAGTTCAAGTCGATATATGATATAATGGACAGCAAGCCGACAGTGCCCAACATCAACATATTGTCTGTTCCGTCAGGCTCCGGTCAAGGGCTTGTTGTCAGATCTGTGCTGGAGCAGCTTGTTGCCGAAAACAAACTTAACGTCAGCGATGCTGTAAATACGGCAATTGTCTTGCCCGAGGAAAAATATGTCAATTCGGTGCTCGACTCCGTGCCGGAGATGTTCAAGTCGATCAACATTACTATGGGTATGTCGGTCGGACAGAGTCCTATCGCTTCTTTTTTGACGAATTTGGCCAATCTGGAACATCGCAAGAAGGAGCTTAAAGGGGAATTGTCGTATTTCTATGAGGATGTTGAGATGTTGGCGTCTCATCCGTATGCAGTTATGGTTGGCGGCACAGGAATCAATGACTTGGTAGGAGAAATTCATCGTAAAAATGCATACTTCGTACCAAAGTCGATGATTGCCGAGGGCGGCCGGGATTTGTCTGATTTGTTTGGCATAAATGAAGAAGAGCCAATGGTGTATGTTGAACGGATTCTGACCCGCATCAATAGTGCATTGGAAAAGGATAAGAACAATTTGATTGAGCGTTATTTTGTTGTGCAATACATGCAGGCCCTCAATCAGATAAAGACCGTTATGAATAGATTCAACGTGCATGTAGAAAAGCAATCGTTGTTTTTCCTACTGTCGCGCACAATGTCGGGGGCAATTGTGCCATTTGAAGGAAAACCGCTGCACGGATTGCAGATAATGGGCGTGCTGGAGACGAGGTCGTTGGATTTTAAAAATATCATAGTCCTGTCGATGAACGAGAAGGTGTTTCCGACAAAACATTATACGAAATCGTTTATTCCCAACAGTATTCGCTCGGCATATGGCTTGTCGACGTTTAAATATCAGGACTCGATGTATGCATATTATTTCTTCCGAATGATAAGTCGTGCGGAGAATGTGTTTCTGCTTTACGATTCGCGAGTGCAGGGAGTGTCGAGCGGGGAGGAATCGAGATATATCAAACAGCTTGCTCAGGTTTACAATCGTGGACGCAATCATCAGGTGATTTACGATTATTCGGTTTTCGCCATTGAAGAGCCCTCAATTTCAATCCGCAAAACGGACCGTATAATGAGTATCTTGAATGATTTCAGGTCGACCGAAGACAAAGATAATATAAGATATCTTTCAGCAAGTTCAATTAATACATATTTGGACTGCCAGTTTAAGTTCTATTTGCAGAAGGTGGAGGGCTTTCAAGAGGAGGATTCGGTTACGGATTTCATAGACAGCTCAACATTCGGCACTGTGGTGCATGGTGCAATGGAAAAGCTCTATGGCCGTGAGCCAAGGCACATTGACTCCGCATTCCTTGACCGCTACCTGAGAAATAAAAATAAAACTTATGTTGAGACAATAGAACTTGAGAAGGTTGTGACGTATGCTGTCAATAAATATTATAAGCGCCTTGATGAGTCACGATGCTATGAGAAGCCTACCGACGAAGCTGATTTGATTGCAAAAATTGTAATGTACTATGTAAAAAATGCATTAATTCAAGATCATCGCCTCGGTGCGTTTGACTATGTGGCGAGTGAGAAGGAATTGGCATTTAATTGGGATATGGGCGATGGCGTGTCGTTCAATTTTAAATGCTTTATAGACAGAATCGACTTTGTCGAAGGCAAACTGCGTATTGTTGATTACAAGACCGGCTCGGACGATGTGCAAATAAGCAAGCCTGATGATTTTGAGGACTTGTTTGCTCCGGATTCGAATGGGGCGCATAAAAAAGCTCTTTTGCAACTGCTGCTATACTGCAACGCATATGCAACTCATGAGCATTATGCAGATGACATTACACCTGTTGTATATAAGTTCAGAGATGTGGATAAATGTCTGAATGGAAAGTATGATATACAGCAATCCTATCTTAAGGGCAAGTCAATAAGATATAAACCAGTAGACGGGTATTTGAACGATTTGAAAAATGACAAGTTTTTGGAACGGATCAGAAAAGTCATACGTGATATTTTTGACAAGGATGTGCCGTTTGTGCAAACCGAGCACAAAAATAGATGTTTGTATTGTCAATTCAATAAAATTTGCTCACGCAGTGAAGATTAGACGCAAATATTTTGTGCCATTGCGAAAAAAAGCGTATCTTTGTGCCGCTTTTTAAGGATTCCATGTGTGATGGGAAGTTAAGGAGCAAAGCACTTAATTTTGAGTAACACAAATTTTAAAAAACAATGAAAACTTACAATTTATCAGCTCAGCCAAGAACAGAAATTGGCAAGAAAGCATCAAAATTGTTGCGTAACGCAGATCTTATCCCAGTTGGTTTGATTGGTGGTGAGCGAGTTGACCTTCCATATGCAGGCGCATTGAAAGAAGGCGAGCGTGTAGTAGACCTTGGCAACAACAAGGGTATCATCGTTACAAGCCTTGCTGTAAAGGCAGAGGATGTTCGTAAATTGATCTACACTCCGGAAATCTTCGCAATTGATTTGGATGTTAACGGAGCGAAAAAGACTGCAATTCTTAAGGAAATCCAATTCCACCCAGTAAAGGATGAGATTCTTTATATCGATTTGCTTGAAGTAAATGATAAGAAACCGGTAGTAATCGAGGTTCCTGTTAAGTTGGAAGGTCACGCCGAGGGTGTTAAAGCCGGTGGTAAATTGAGCCTTTCTATGAAGAAACTTAAGGTTAAAGCAGTTTATACAAACATCCCAGAGCGTTTGGTTATCAACGTTGACAACTTGGGTCTTGGTAAGACAATGCAGGTTGGCGATCTTAGCTTTGAAGGTCTTGAATTGACAAATGCAAAGAACGCTGTTGTTTGTGCAGTTCAGTTGACTCGTGCCGCTCGTGGTGCCGCTCAAGCTGCTGCCGCTGCGAAATAAACTAAGCCAGCAAGATGAAATATCTTATTGTAGGATTGGGTAATATTGGTGCTGAGTATCAAGAAACCCGCCACAATATGGGATTTATGATATTGGATGCTTTTGCCAAAGCATCCAATATTGCTTTTGAGACCAAGCGATATGGCGATGTTGCTGAGACTCGGGTCAAGAATAAACAACTGCTGTTGCTTAAACCATCGACCTACATGAACCTAAGTGGCAACGCTGTAAAGTATTGGATGGACAAGGAGAATATCCCATTGGAAAATGTTTTGGTTCTTGTCGACGATCTGGCTTTGCCGCTGGGAACAATACGGATTAAAGGAAAAGGGAGCGATGCGGGGCATAATGGCTTGAAAAACATTGCGCAGATGCTCGGTTCTCAGAATTATGCCAGATTGAGATTCGGCATTGGCAACGATTTCCCCAAAGGCACACAGGTGGATTTTGTTCTCGGGCATTTCTCGGCTGAAGAAAAGAAACTGCTGGAGCCAAGAATTGAAGTGGCGGTGGCGGCGATGAAAACATTCTGCCTGTCAGGTCTTGGCTTTACAATGAACAACTACAACAATAAGTAGAGAATACATGAAATAGGCATAAGCGGGTCGTGGACGTGTTGTCTGCGCACTCGCTTTTATTTATTACACCTTCGAAGAATATAATATCGTTTTCATCGTCTGTGACTTTGCTTCCGTCTCCGACCATTCCGAATCTTCGTCGGAATCAACCGTCAGCCCTCCTCCACAGAATATGATTTGGCTGTCTTTGTCAAATGTCAAAGATCGAAGATTAACAAAGTAGTCAAAGCCAGATGACGTGACCGGTCCAAGGTATCCGCCATAATACGTGCGCGGATGTGATTCTATTTTCGAAATGGCTGTTTTTGCAATGGCGGTAGGCAAACCGCAAAGGGCAGGGGTGGGATGCAGCTCACTGACCAGCAATTCAGCGGCACTCATAGAAACAACGTTTGCGGCAAACCTATTGCAAATGTGTGCCACGCGTCCGGCTGTCAACGTCGTTCTTGGAAATTTTGTGTATGTTATGCCGTTTCTGAGAAATATGTCCTCTATGTAGTCGGCCACATATCCCTGTTCTTGAATCTCTTTTATGCCCCATTCTTTGTCGTTGTCAGCAGCAAGTCTTGTTCCCGCTAACGCCATAGTGGAGAACTGGGAATCATGAAAGCGAGCCAATGTCTCAGGCGAAGCGCCAGTCCATGCTCCTGTTTCTTGGGCATTGAAGATGAAGATAAAAGCCTGAGGGTATTTTTCTGCCATCTGCTGAAAGGCCAATCCCCAATCAATTGTTGGATATTCGCATTTGATCACTTTGGAGAGTACGATTTTTTCAAGAGAGCCATTTCGCAATGCTTTCATGCATTGCTGAAAAGAAGAAGCATATTCTTTGCGTGTTGTTTCTGAGAAATCACCGATGGATTCGGTTGACGCCTTGATGCAAAAATCAGTCCCGCAATTGCAGAAATCGTAAGCATTCAGACCCTTGGGGATGAATACGCTTGGGTGTCGGAAATCGTCGAATGGCGAGACTTTAAAACCTTCAGATTCGTATGTTTGGCTGGTTATAGGTGCCGAAAAATGGTAAAGCCTATCGTCTGGGAGACGATAGGCGTAGAATGTGATATTGTTTTTTATAGCTTTATTTATGGCTTTCCGCAATGTCTCCATCAGAAGTCTTTCAGTTTTGCCATTAGCTCGAAAGGTAGAGCGTCAGTAATCTCAACATCATAGAAATTTCCGACTGTCAACCGGTCATTCTTGTCAATCAGCACTTCAGGATCAACCTCTGGAGAGTCGAACTCTGTACGACCGACAAAATAGTCGGGCTCTTCACGGTCGATGACAACAGTCATAGTCTTACCGATTTTAGATTGGTTGGATTCCAAGGCCACATCTTCCTGTATTGCCATAATTTTTTCAAGGCGACTATCCTTAACTTCTTGCGGAATGCTGTCTGAGAAATTTTTGGCAGCATATGTGTCGTCTTCTTCGCAATAGGCGAAAGCTCCCATACGCTCGAATTTCGCCTCTCTGACAAACTCTTTAAGCTCATTAAACGCGTCCTCTGTTTCTCCAGGGAAGCCCACCATCAGAGTGGTGCGAATGTGTATCCCAGGCACTTTTTCACGAATGGTGCGTATTAGCGCGAGAGTTTCCTCTTTTGTGATGTGGCGGCGCATATTCTTCAATACATCGTTGTTGATGTGCTGAAGGGCGATGTCAAGGTAGTTGCACACATTGGAATGTCTTGCCATTACGTTTAAAATCTCATACGGGAATTCGGAAGGGTAGGCATAGTGCAGCCTAATCCATTTGACTCCGTCAATTTCCGCCATCCTGTCGATAAGTTCCGGAAGGGCAAGCCGCTTGTATATGTCAAGACCGTAGGACGACAAGTCCTGGGCAATGACGTTGAATTCTTTTACTCCTTTTCCCACCAATATTCTTACCTCTTCAAGGATTTCTTCAATGGGACGCGACTTGTATCTGCCAGTAATCAGAGGAATTGCACAGAATGCACAAAAACGATTGCAGCCCTCGGCAATTTTGAGATATGTGTAATGAGAGGGGGTGGTTATGACTCTATCGTAAGGCATTGTCGCAGGATTGCGCTTGATTATGTCGGATACAATGTTTACCCAATCAAACTTGCCATAGATTCTGTCTATTTCAGGAATCTCGGCCAATAAGTCGTCGCGATATCTTTCAGACAAGCATCCCATAACATAGAGCTCCTTTATGCGACCTTCGTTCTTGGCCTCGGCATAGGTCAATATCGTGTTTATTGATTCTTCCTTGGCATCGCCTATAAATCCGCATGTGTTTATGATAACTATGTCGCCATCTACGTTGTCTGAATTGTGGAATGCTTGAAAACCAGAAAGCTCCAATTGCTTAAGAAGGCGTTCTGAATCTACGAGATTTTTTGAGCATCCAAGCGAAATGACATCTATACGTTTTTTATCCATTTCAAACCGTTCTGATTAAGAAAACAAAGAATCAACAAATTCTTTTTTGCGGAAAATCTGCAAATCCTCGAGTCCCTCACCAAGACCGATATATTTGACTGGAATCTTAAACTGGTCGCTTATGCCAATCACTACGCCACCTTTGGCGGTGCCATCGAGTTTGGTTATAGCCAATTCGTTTACCTCTGTCGCAGCAACAAATTGTTTTGCTTGTTCAAATGCATTTTGTCCAGTAGAGCCGTCAAGCACCAGAAGCACTTCGTGAGGTGCGTCTGGAACAACTTTCTGCATAACATTTTTAATTTTCGAGAGCTCCTTCATCAATCCCACTTTGTTGTGCAAGCGTCCGGCTGTGTCGATTATCACAACATCTGCACTGGAGGCTTTGGCCGAGCTTACGGTGTCAAACGCGACCGACGCAGGGTCAGAGCCCATTTGCTGCTTGACGACAGGCACATCTACCCGTTCGCCCCATATCTGCAATTGTTCAATGGCTGCCGCACGGAATGTGTCGGCGGCTCCCAAAACGACTTTGTTGCCCGCCTTCTTGAACTGGTATGCAAGTTTTCCGATAGTAGTCGTTTTTCCAACCCCGTTTACGCCCACAACCATTATTACATATGGCTTTTTGTCGGACGGAACGGAAAAGTCGGGAGTGTCGGCATTGTTGTTTTCCGCAAGCATTTCTGTTATTTCATCACGAAGCAGCGTATTCAGCTCCGATGTCGATACGTATTTATCGCGTGCAGCGCGTTTCTGCAGCCGGTCTATAATCTTGAGAGTCGTTTCCACACCAACATCAGATGTTATAAACACCTCTTCCAGATTGTCCAGAAAATCATCATCGATTTTGGACCTGCCGGCAACCGCCCGCTTAAGCTTGTCAAACAAACCTTGCTTGGTCTTTTCCAAGCCTTTGTCCAACGTTTCTTTCTTTTCCTTGCTGAAGAAATTAAAAAATCCCATATATATTACGTTTTTTATTCAGATTATATTAGCGGCCGCCCTGTATGTTTGTTGCGGTCTGCTTTATTTGCTTACGTGCCAATTGCAGTTTGCGAGCAAATTTAAGTCTCATATTAGCGGCGTCATGGGCTGCCGTTATTGCGGTTGCATAATTGACAACATTCTTAATGGCGCTCTTTTCCTTCTGTGAAAGCACTTGTTTGTAACTCTTTGAACCGTTGACAAATTTAATAGTTATTGGAAGTGCTGTATTCTGAGCGATGAAAGAAAGAAAATCCCCACATTCCTGAGCGTTGAACGTGACAAGCTCAACATTCTGTCCATTGTCGTTGTAATGGTAGTTTCTCGAGTTTGAGGGCGGTACGTTGCCAGTAGCGACGTTGGCGGTGTCGGCTATGGCGCAAATCCGCGTATGTCTGATGCGATGTCCTCTCAATGAAGACAGGAGGGAAATGTCTCCGTGTTCTGCAACCCTGGCAACGATTCCTGTTACAGAAGGGATTCCGTCGTCGGGCATAGTTTTGTCAACAAAATATCCTTCTACCATATCTGCACTCTTTACAAACTTAAGATTGTGCTTTATAGAGTCTGCCGCAGCCATACTTTGCTCAAGGACTTTCTCGTTTGCAATGCTGTCTGCCAAAGTCCTCTTTTCTGTAATCATAGTTTGTATATGCATTGCTTTACGTTGCACATCGATCAAACCAGGATATGTTTTCATCAAAGAATCAATCATCAACATCGCATTGTCGTAGTCCTTTCCGGCATACATACTTTTTATTTCCGACATTATTTGTTCTGCTTTCTCCGAATCCTCTGCCTGCTTGCTGTTGCCACAGGAAAACGAACAAAACAGGCATGCTGAAAGTAGCGTATATTGAAATATATGTTTAATTGTTGCGTCTAACATCTTTTACTCCTTTTATTGCTGTTATTTTCTTTATCAGATTATTGAGTGAAACAGTGTCGTTGACTCCGACGACAAGACGCCCTTGAAACAATCCGTCATTCGAGTCGATGGCAATGCTACGCAAAGATACACTTTTTTCTTTAGTTATTAAAGACGTTATGTTGTTAACAATGCCAATGTCATCATTGCCAATGATGCTTAACGGCACTGCAAATTGGTTGCCGCCGACAATTTCACTCCATGCTGCCTTGATGGTGCGGTATGGATAGCGGCTCATCAGATGGCGTGCATTGGGGCAGCCGCGCTTATGGATTTTTATGGCGCCGTCGCTTGCTATAAATCCCATAATATCGTCACCTTGAATAGGCATACAGCATTTTGAAAGCTTGAAATTTATTCCCTTTATGCCTTCTCCAATAATCACCACGTCGCTGGATTCGGAGCTTGACAGTGCAGGCGGTTGCATAACAAATTCTTGCGCGGAGCGACTGGATGCAATCTGTTGGGTCTCGTCTTCTTTTTCTTTTAAAGCGACATAACTGTCCACAATTTGCCCGATGTCAAGTTTTTCACTTGATATCTCGTTATAGAAGTCTGTGGCGGTTTTGTATCCAAGCCGTTTTATTACTTTTGTCAGAATGGCTTCTTCTATTTCGATTTTCCGATTCTTGAAACGTCGTTGGAGCAATTCCTTAGCAAACTCCGCTGAACGGTTGCTTATTTCGTTAAGCGATTGGCGGATTTTATTTTTTGCCTTGGAGGTCGTCACTATGGAAAGCCATTGCTGCTTTGGCTGCTGTGTGGATGATGTCAGGACTTCGACGGTGTCGCCGTTTTTCAACTCATAATTAATCTTATGTGTTTTGCCGTTGACTTTCCCGCCAATGCAGGTGCAGCCAATCTTTGAATGTATGGCGAATGCAAAGTCAAGAATTGTGGCTCCAAGAGGCAGTCTGAACAAGTCGCCCTTAGGAGTAAATATAAATACTTCCTTATCGTAGACGTCCATATTCATCTTTTTCATTATTTCGGGAGTGTCTTTTCCCGATGTTTCAAGAAGATCGCGAACGTTTGCCATCCAATCATCGAGACTTTTCTCGCTCTTCACACCTTTATACTTGAAATGGGCAGCCAAACCCTTCTCTGCAATTTCATCCATACGCTGCGTGCGTATTTGAACCTCAACCCAGCGTTGGCCTGGACCGGTTACCGTAGTATGCAGCGATTCGTATCCGTTCGATTTTGGAATGGATATCCAATCCTTCAATCTCGAAGGGTTTGGCTTGAACATGTCTGTCACAATGGCAAAGGCTTTCCAACAGTCGCTTCTCTCGTTTTTAAGAGGGGTGTCGATAATGATTCGTATGGCAAACAGATCATAGATGTCTTTGAGTTCCGCATTCTGTTTCCTCATCTTGTTCCAAATGGAATAGATGGACTTGGTGCGCCCTTTTATCTCAAATTTGAAGCCGTCATCCTCAAGCTTCTTTTTAATCGGAGCGATAAATTCGGCAATATATTTGTCTCGTTCCTGCTTTGACTCATTGAGCTTATGGGCGATTTGTGTATATAAATCTCTGTTTGTGTATTTCAGAGACATGTCTTCTAATTCCGACTTGATTTTATAAAGGCCCAAGCGGTGTGCCAATGGGGCATAAAGATAGAGAGACTCCGATGCGATGTCAAACACGAACTTCTGATTGGGATGGTGGTTGATTGCTTTCATCAACGCAAGACGATCGACAATCATTATTATAATCACACGGATATTTTCAGCAAATGCCATCATAAGTTTGCTGAAATTCTCATCGCGTTGTGTTGTCTGTTTCTTGTAAAGATCAGCAACGTTCTTCAGTCCATGTATAATCGAGCGGACGTCATCTCCGAATTCCGCCTTGACATCCTCAAGGGAAAAGTAGTCGTCGGAACATATTTGATAAAGCAATGTGGCTATAATCATATTCCTGTCGGCTCCCACATATCGGGATAGGAGCAGTGCTGTGTTCAAGTGTCTGACCGACGGATTTATCCCATATTTGTCACGGTGGGCTTTGCCTGCCGCAATCCCGCCCTTTATAATGTCTTCAATTCTTCGGATCTCTGGATACGATAAATCATCGGCAAGCGCGATTCTTAACTCTCGAAAGGCACTGATTACAAATTTCCGCTCTTTGTCTGTATAATATGTTTCCATCATCTTTATTTCCATAAAGTTTTCCAAACTTACTAATTTTTTGTCAATTTATAGCCTTTGTTACGGTAAAAATTAGTAAGTTTGAGTGCCTAATATAACAATTTATTCAAAACTATGTTTACAGAACACGATTTACAACAAATTAAAGACCATAGCTTGAGCGTGGAACAAATTGAAAGGCAGTTAGATGCGTTCAAAAAAGGGTTCCCTTTCCTTAAATTGTCGGCAGCAGCGACGGTGGGCAATGGAATTTTGCGCTTAGGCGCGGCCGAGGAGGAAAAATTTATTAACGAATGGGAGAGTTACTTGGCTGCGGGCGGACATATCTTGAAATTTGTGCCGGCATCGGGTGCGGCAAGTAGAATGTTTAAGAATCTTTTCTCCTTCGTTGATGGTGACAGAGATGTCCCAACCGACAGTTTTATGAATAATTTCTTCGATGGGATTCATAAATTTGCTTTCTATGACAGGCTGAATGCAAAACTGGAGGAAATCGAGGGCGCGACAATCGATCAATTGATGAAAGACGGGAAATACAAAACCATCGTTTCTTATCTTTTGATGCCGAAAGGTTTGAACTACGGAAGCCTTCCAAAAGCGATGCTCGATTTTCACAAGGTCGGCTCGGAAGTGCATACTGCCATGGAAGAGCATCTTGAGGAAGGCGCTCAATATGCTAAAAATTCCTCAAACGAGGTGAATCTGCATTTTACTGTATCGGAGGAGCACAAGTCACTTTTCAACGATAAACTGAAAGAAGCTATGCCTGTGATGGCATCAAAATTCGGATGTGAGTACAACGTGACTTTGTCAACACAAAAACCTTCCACCGACACGATTGCCGTCAACAAAGACAATACACTTTTCCGAGAGAACGGAGAATTATTGTTCCGTCCAGGAGGGCATGGTGCATTGATAGAAAATCTTAACGATGTAGACACAGATGTCGTATTTATTAAGAATATTGACAATGTGGTGCCAAGCACTTCGAGGAAAGCGACAATTAGATATAAGAAAATTATTGGAGGTGTTCTTGTTGAAGTGCAGAAAAAAATTGCTGAATATCTTGAACTCCTTGACAGCGGAAAATACACAATGGAGCAAGTGCTTGAGATTGTAAGATTTCTACAGCGCAGATTGTGTGTCAGATATGAAAACGTAAAACACCTTGAAGACTCTGAACTGGTCGTGTATTTGAAGCACAAATTAAACAGACCTATCCGCGTTTGCGGTGTGGTTAAAAACGAAGGAGAGCCAGGCGGCGGCCCTTATATCGCATTCAGCCAAGATGGCACGACGGCTCCGCAGATTCTAGAAAGCTCACAGATAGACACTAATAATTCAGAATCTATGGAACTGATGAGAGGCGCTACGCATTTCAACCCGGTAGATCTTGTTTGCTTTATAAGAGACTATAAAGGGAATAAGTTTGACTTGACAAAATTCGTGGACCACAATACTGGGTTCATCTCCGAAAAGTCAAAATCCGGACACGAGATAAAGGCGTTGGAGCTGCCTGGATTATGGAACGGAGCGATGAGTGACTGGAACACCGTTTTTGTAGAGGTCCCGGTAGAAACATTTAATCCGGTGAAAACTGTAAACGATTTGCTTCGTCCTGCACACCAAGCATAAACTTTGCTTAATGTGGTGAATTTCACTGATATAAAAAAATCTCAGCAAAAGTATGTTGTAAAGCATATAAAATAAATGGCATAAAATTTGGCGAGACTACAAATAATGCCTAAATTTATGACATCGAATTAAACAACAGAATTTTTAACATTAAAAATTATAGTATCATGACGAAGACTATTTCTTTTAACGAGTTGAGAAAAATCAAAGATTGCTTGCCAGACGGTTCTATGCACAAAATTGCAGACCGTCTGAACATCAACGTGCAAACAGTGAGAAACTATTTTGGTGGCACTAATTATTCCTTCGGAAAGAACTGTGGGCTTCACATTGAGCCAGGTCCTGATGGGGGAATCGTTGTTTTGGATGACACCACAATATATGATATGGCATTGGATATTTTGCGTGAGCAAGAATAGTACAAACAGGAAATAAATTCCAAGACAAAAAATATGGTTGCTTTCTAATTCAGAAGGCAACCTATTTTTTCCTTAGGAAAAGGACAGAACTAAAAGGCAACGAGGAAATCGCTCATGATTTCCTCGTTGCCTTTTTTCTTATTAACGCGAGTTAGGAATAAGACTGGTCAGGCAACTATAATTGATTGCCTGACCAGTTCGTTTTCTTATGAATCACGTATCTCTATTTAAGATTTATAATAATTTGGCGTTATCTCCATTGATGGAAATGTTTCCTATTATGTAAATAACTAAGATTCTGACCATTCATATAAGCTTCTTTTTCAAAGGAGATGTGTTTTAATCATTTCTATTTATTGCACCAATATTTTCATAACGTCTGTTCCGGATTTCACTAAATATACTCCTGCCGGCAGTGAGACATTGACAACGCCTGATTCTGAATGCACCAAAGTGCCGGATATTGAATAAATGCGAATAACCGATGCCGCTGTGGCATAAAGACATCCATGAATGCACTCAACGTGAAGCTCTGCCGGCGCTTTGCCAACCGTCACTCCTGATGTCTGTCCAGGCTCCATCTCTACAAATGTCAATTCGCTGAACGTACTCCATTTGCTCCGATAGTCTTCCGACGTGCCATATGGGACAAATACCTTTGCCTTATAGCCATTAGAAGAGAAGGCATATTTACTAATTTTGGGAGGAGTTACCGCATCGATATGTATTTCAGCATTGTTCGCAATGTCGCGGAATGCGTCATCCCAAATCTCAATCACACCATTGCCCAAATTAATGCTTTTTAAATTTACACAATGATCAAACGTTTCTCTATAGATATTTTTGACAGCGTTAGGGATTGCAACCTGCTCAAACTTGGCATACTTAAATGCACCTGCACCAATCTCCGTTACGTTGCCGGGAATTGTCAAGGATTTACATCCCAATCCATATCCATCCTTGAGACTACCGGAAAACGCTAAAGGCCAGATTGTTTTAACAGATTCAGGTATAGTCACACTTTTTATGTAGTTGGGATAATCGTAGACAACTCCAAAAATGCTGGTACACTGACCCATATAGCTAAAGTCGATGTCTTTGTCGTTGTAATTCGTTTTATACAATTGACCAATTGCAGTGACTTTAAATTCATATCCATAAGTGTCCTTTACTACCGATGGGATTACAATCTCAGTATCGTATTTGTCTATGTTCAATTGCATCAAACGCGCTTCATTATCATTAATTTGCTTAAAGTAAAGCGTATATCCAGTGTGATTTTCCTTGAAGTCGTAGTTTGCAACAACTCCTGCCAATAAAGTAGGGCTCGACATGGTCAAAGCCAGTACCATTAATGATAATCGATTCATTATTCCTATATTATCATTATTGTTTAAAAATTTATTGCAAATTTAGCATAAAAAACTCGGCATCCTTCAATTGCGGCAATATTTTTTATCCACAATCGCAATATTGTCCTAAACGATTTTTAGGTACGATGAATATGAAGTTGTTATAGATAACAACCCTTTCAAAGCTTTTGTCCCTACTTATTCCTCTTCTGCCAGCTCTGGCGGAGGTGTAAATGGCTCGTTCAACACTTGTTGAGTTCAATATTCGTGAATATGTTCAATCTAAGTGATACGACAAGATTGGCAAGCCACCATTTGTACTTTACAACGTGCTTTAGCCAGCAGGGTAGTAGCATCGTTGACAAAGCAGTCCATATCTGCGTCTCAACAGCATTGCGCGATGTTCCAATGAAACTCTTTATTTTCAACAACTGCTTGATGTTTCTGAAAAATATCTCAATCATCCATCTTGCCTTGTAGAGTTACGCGATTGTGGGAGCAGACAACTTGAAGTTGTTAGTGAGCAACTGTACCACATAGCCATGTTCGTCATTCCAGATAGCTATGCGTCTGAGCGGTTTGGTGTATTTTTTCTTTGTCTGTTCACCTGTCGGCTCAATAATCTCGTCGATGAGCACATTTTGCGCCCTCGTTTCGGGCAATAAACGTTCTTCTATTTGTGAGTGCAGGTTGTCCCTGTGTCTGACAACAAAAAACACATTCCTGTTGTCTCAATCGTCAAGAAGGGAAAAATCGCAATAGCCACGATCTGCAATGACTACAGAATGAGGTGAAACGGGGATATCCAAAGCACCCATATTGCCACCGCATTTGCCATCGGTAATGTTTACGAATACAGGAAGAAGACTGTCCCTTTCTTTGTTGTGTAATGTGCCATTCGTAGAGCGACATATCAGCGTGATGGTAGATGAACCCAGCCATTTGGTTGGCATCTTGAAACGGAATTTGGTGCGTTGCCATATCGCCTGCTGTCCAAAATGAGTAAGCAGTGTATAGTCGTCGGAACACGGTACTGTTCCTTTTTGCATTCTGATAAGCTACTGTTGCCATTGGCTGAATTCAGCCCATAGGAGATATCACACACAGAGTCGCATCCAGAGAACTGGCAGAACATTTTAGTGGGAGCGCGACAGATTTAGAGGTGGTCCAGTATGCGCAAAGAAAATGAAAGATTTTGAGATTCCAAAATTTAGGATGAAGAATATCAAACTAAACAACCATTCAGTTAATGCAAATTAGGTTGTCGGATTCTGATAATTATTAAAGGACCTGCAGAATTTTAAAATCTGAAAGCCTCTAACATTTGACTGAGAAAGGTTAAGTGCTTGGAAATTAAAAGTTTTTGAAATGTGGTAGGGGAGAATCTGTGGAGCCAAAACTGAGAGGGAATAGGATAGGGGATAATTTGAGGCGATTTGATGTGTTGTTGCATCCTGATGATTTCATTTCTTAAATTAAAATTTGAAAAAACATAGCAGCGATATTCAAAAGCCAATTGGGAGCAGATGGATAATGTGCGTGATTTGGGAAGATGAAATGGATATACAATAGAGTGGAAACAAATTTTAGCTATTATCATAATATGTTATAAATCAGAATATGTATAGAGTAAAACCAAAAGTAAATATTTAGCATACGGAAAGATTGTCATCAGATAATTGTTGCCAAGAATAGCAATGCGTAATAATTTGGTTTGCAATAAATAAATAATATAAATATGAAGTGTTTGTTTACGTCACGCTGATTACGCCGTCGCGCCGATTTGTATATTGGAACAGCCAGATTCGTGATTCTAAATTTAAGAAACCAAATCCTAAATTTGAATTTTAAAACAGTTTTTTCTACCTTTGTATTTAGAAAATTGAACAATAATGAACGAATCAGACAACATAATCGACCGGATAAATTCATTTATAGAAGAAAGCAATTTGACTCGATCTCAATTTGCGGATGCCTGTGGCATACCACGTCCTACAATTTCACAAATGTTGAGTGGAAAAAACAAAAAAATTGGTGACGATGTGATTTCTGTTATTCATAAAACATATCCGGAAATTCCAATGATGTGGCTTTTGTTTGGCGAAGGCGAAAAACCTAAGTTTTGCGCGTCTGATCAAGCGTGTGAGAATCTATTATTCCCGCATGACAGTCCAAATCCTGTGGAAAATGAGATTCTCAAGGGTGTAGAGTCCAGGTCAATTGCCCAGAATATGCCTATTGTCAACCAGTTGCCACAAGAAAAGAAGATTTCAAAGATTGTCGTGTTTTTTACAGATAACAGTTTTGAGGAGTATTATCTGAAAAAATAGCTTAAAACGTCTCTGTTTTTATCCTTCACGCGCATGGCTGTGTTTTGAAGGCGGAATCTCTTAGATTGGTATTTGCTTTAACGCTTCCATTTGTAAATCTTGCCATGTGCGATATGGCTCGGATGAGGTTCAATGCCCTCTCGGCTTATTTGGCATAAGCCGAGAGGCAGCTTATGCCGCAGAGTTTGTATTCAAGTTTTTTACGAGGCAGATATAGCCGCTCCAGTTTGATGTGTTATAAAACCATTGGTGTTTAGAAGTCGCAATGGCTACATGCTGGCATGTTGAATATGTCTCATTTGTTCTAAAAAAGGTGTATTTTTTCAGCTTTTTGTTTTTTCCTATAATTTGTAGTATGATAAATATCAATGTCGGTCAAGCCATTTGCAAACAGACCAAGCGACACGAGCAAGGATAATCAATAATATGAACAGAAATATTAATCCCATGGCACAAAGGTAGAATGCGTTTTTTAAATAAACAAACTTTTTTATATGTTTTACAACATAATCCGCAAAGAGCCTACAGAAAGCCACCGCTTTCTATGTCATTAGTAATAATGATAAATGAATAGTTACAAATTATTTAGAAAATCAAATTGTGATAAATTAGTATTATATTTTTTTGTATATTCACACACTTGCACTATGTACACACATGCACACACGTAAACGCGCGCGCATGCGCGTACATAGTGCAAGTGTGTGAATGGACGCTACTCGCAGAAATGCGCGTTGCGCATTATCCTGCTCCGTTGCTATGGTTGCTACCGCACCAAGTACGTTTCTGTCACTTTGCCAATTTAGGGCGAGAGATAAGGAATTTTTGGCGGCAAAAATTCACTTCGTGCAAAGTAGACAGATAGATACACAAAGCGTGCGGAAGCCGTTGAAACTGACTTCCGCACGAGGATTATCCGTTTAAATAGCGGCTAAAGGAAGAGCCGCTACCTCAGAGGACTTCGGTATTGTGTTAGGGTAAACCCTAACAACCCATGAACTTTTAAGGCTTACGCTAATCTACTAAGGGATGTCCTTTTTTTACAAAGCGGTAACCTCCTTGTGAATCCTTATCGCCAAGACGCTCATAGTTAGGCGCATCCCATTTCTTCATAAAATCAGATGAAGTTTGAACAACTGGATGCTCCGAGTTATAAGTATCAGCCTTATTTTTCTCTGTACCGCTGTGTTTGAGGTCAATATCAGCTTCAAAAGACATATCGCCCTTAGAGCGTACACCGAACGCTTTTTTAAGAGCGCCGAGAATGCTGTTATCATCACCGAAATAATCGGAATAGTAACGATTCTCAGACTTAATTCTATCGACCATAGTATCGTAAGTGTCAAGCAATTGACGTTTTTCAATGCCTTTTATATCTTTCGTGACATCAGCGAGAGCAGATTGGGCGTCATAGTACCGACCTTGTGATACCATAAGAGCAATTTGAACAACAAGTTGTTCGGGGAGAAACTTAAGTAATATTTCTTTCTCCTTGATAGACAACAAGTTAAGAGCGTTTTGAGTCTTTTTCAAATCAATATCAGCAATAATACTCGCAACTTCTTGAGGTAGGCGCAGGGTTGCCATAAGATGAGAAACGTGTCTGTCGTTGTCATAATAAGCACGTTGTGCGTCCCATAAGTCTAACTGCTGACGCATCTTCCTATCAAACCAATCATTTTCTTTACGAAGATTATTGACTTTCTCATCTTGATAAGGTTGCTCAAAATTAAACTCATTTTGTTGCTTATCTCGTTCCCAAGCAAGTGCTTTAGCCTGCATATCCAAAGCCAAATCAGATTGACGCTTATCGTGCAAATACTGGCTAAGGCTATCACCAAGAGCAGCGAAAGGCTTATCACCAAAACTAAAAGGAGCATTAGGCAAGCCTGCACCTTGTGCTTGACTGCCTTGCGGTGTAGATTGGGCATTACCTGTACTACCACCATTAAGCATCATATACGGGTTTAGACCTGCTTCTTTAAGTCGTTGACGTTGAGCAAGAGGTGTATTATAAGCATTCTGCTTATGCCACATCTCTGTTTGATAGTCTCTATTTTTTTGGGCTTCTTGTGCATTAAAAGCATTCTGTTCACGCATAGTTTTCCGTTGGATGCGTCCATTGATAAGACTGCCAATAGCATTAGAAGCCATATCCATGACAGAGGAAGCGCCACCTGCGATAATGGAACTTCCAAGTGAACCAAGTGCCATAACTATTCAATTTTAGATTCAGTTTTAGCAGATTGCCGCCAAGCATCAATTTTTTGCTTATCTTTCAAATAAGTTTCATATCGATCAGCGAATCGCTTCATGTCTTCTTGACGCTCATCAATAGCATCAAGCCACGACTGCAACTCAGACGGGGTTTGGATATTGCGAGATTTGATAAAACTCATAAGTTGTGTATCATCATAGTTAGACATATCGGCAACAGGGCGACCGAGATTTTCACGAGCGGCATCAATGACAGCACGTGCGGTGTCAATACCAAGCAAGTTGCCAAGGCGTTCACCATTAAGAATGAGTTTATCAAAAGAACTGATTATGACAGAGCCATTACTATCAGTATCAAACATTAAGTCCTCATAAACGGGACGTTCATACAATTTACTCTCAGGGGGAGTATCTGGCGAAAGTTGATGAGTAGATTTAGGTAAAGTTACCTTTGATGTTATTGTATTCATAGAATCAATGTTAAATGGTTAATAAGGCATTCCACTGAAATCAAGGTTGCGAACAAACTTGACATCAAAATTAGAGTTAATCAACAGATTATCACTATCAATAGTAGCATCAGCGGCTACACCGAAAATAGGATTGAGAATGGCAGGGTCAACTTTAAAATATCGATAATCAAGGCCTGCAATGGCGAACTTGTTGAGATATTCACGAGATACAGGTGCTACCCATGACTGCAACTCTCCTTGCAGAAATCCTCCGTTAACTTTATCAAGCGATGTCTTGAAATCGATGTATCGTGAGCAATAGCCGAGGTTAGCAGTCCAACCGAGTTTAGTCTCATTAGTGTTCTGAAGAGCGTAAGCAGGCAAAACATCAAGTCCGAGGCGGTCAAACTCAGGAGTAGGATAGTCAGAAACATCAACTTTGACAAGTTGTGGGTCAGTGCCTATACTCTCATAATCAAGCAATGGAACAGCGTGATAAATGCACATCAAAATACCATGTTCCTTAGCATCAAAATCAAAACAGAAAGAGGTATCTGAACCAGTGCCTTTGCCTGCAATAGTGGCTTTACCATTATTATCAGCGCCATACAAATTGGTATTTACAACCTCATTAATATCTATATTATTATCACATCCGCCGAGATACAAACATTCCTGCGAAAGAACGTCGGGAACATCTACAGACCAATGCGCATAGGTTTGACCTTTTATAGTAAGGTCATGCGCTTGTGTAATTTCCTTAAGTTTCTGAAGAGCCTGCGCTTTGCGAAGTGTCAGAATATCAAATTGACCTTGCAATTTAGCGGTGAAAGGTACAGTTTTAGAGGAAGATTCACCACTTGTGCGTACAACATTACCCGCTTGAAAATAAGAGCCGTCCGTAGGAGATAGCATAGAAGCAGAGTTACCAGTGGCATTATGAAATTTGGCATCAACATAAGCGCCACTATCATTAGGACCTTGAACAGAACCAGTGAAAGAGATAGACGGAATATTCAATTTGCCATTAGCATCTGAATTGACATCAACAAGAGAAACGGAACCATACTGCGAAGAGGGCAAGATACCTTGAAGCATATCCTTGCGCCAATTGGCATATCGCAAAGTAAACATACCATTCATATAAAAAGGCTGTGTAGCAGTACTCCACGGCTGAACATCGACAACCATAGTACTATCAGAGGTAATATAATCAACGTTGAAAGCGTTTGGGGTTAACGTCTCCCATTGTGAATCTCTGAAGAAGTCTTGATAAATCTTTTGGTAAGCAAGCAGGGGGAAAATAGATACCTTCAAATTTTGCTTATAAGGCGGTGTAGTAGTAGAAGGGGTCTGACCATGTAAAGCCTTAACATAGGAGTCTGGAATGTAGCAATACCCAAGATAGTTGAAAAGTTTAGCGGTCTTATAGGACAAGTCATAACCGCAAGCGTCAACAGCATTAGACTGAACAGCAAGGGTGCGGAGGATAGAGTTTTTGGGGTCACAAAGATTGCTCAAAGTAGTTTGAGGTAACATAGTGCTCAAATTAGGACGAGAAATTTGAGACGTAGATGAATTTAACTGACCTTGAAGTGAGTTGATAACATTAGGAAAAAATCTCCACATCAAACGATAAGGAACGAAGTACCATGAGAAATTTTCACGAATACGAGTGAAAGCAGCAGTCTGAACCGATTGTGTGCGAGTGAAATGTTGAATTGAACCTTTAATCTTATCTCCTGGGAGAACTTGTTTCCAGTAGACGGGCAAAAGTTCACCGACTTTAGCGGTGAAAGCGTTTTTAGAAGACATGTCAAAACCATTACGCGAAACATGATTACGAGTGTCTTTCAATTGAAATAAAGAATTTTTTGACATAATGAACTATTTAGAAATTAGTAAGTTATACAAATCATTTTGTGCTTTATGTTTTTCAGAGTTTACAAAATCTATAGATTGTAGATTAAGCGAAGATTGTATGTGCTGATTACGATTATAGGCATCGACATTAAGGGACTGAGCATAAACGAACGGAAGTAAATCCAAACAGTCGGAGAAGTCCTCATTAATCATATCAAGATACATATTTGTAAGAGATTGTTGAGCGGAGGAACTAAGGTAAACGAGGTATTCCCTTGCTTTACCGAGAACGGAAGTAGAGAGCCAAAGCGAAAAAGATAAAACTTTGTCAATAGCACGAAGCACGGACGACATACGATTTATATGAGTGGTATAAGGCAGATAGGTGGCAGTGTCACACGTAGTAGGATGAACATCGCAGTAGGATAGGAAATAGTCAAGATGATACCGCAGAGAAATAGGCATATCGGAATTGTACAAAATACGGCAGTACTCTGTTATGGAAATGTCTTGTGGTTTTTGATTGAGGAGTTGCGAAGCAGAAACAAATAATTGTAGTATTCCTCGGTCATCATGCCGAGAAATAAAGGG
>JAERMT010000266.1_pt1 | contig 23605 bp, 16 predicted proteins | sample 9267081 | NCBI WGS metagenome assembly JAERMT01 (sample SAMN17071939, study PRJNA684904) | human gut metagenome | isolation source: diarrhea sample from child under the age of five | host: Homo sapiens | place: South Africa: Mafikeng, Mafikeng Provincial Hospital | collected 2019-09
AGCGAATCTTCCATGCCCCAGCCCATCAACACGCTCGACGCCCGCAGGCGCGAGCGCACGGGGTCAGCCGGCGCGCGTCCCGGTACATCAATCGCATCCTGCACCGCCAGCACCGTGCGGCCGCGGCGCAAAAACTGTGGGATAAGCCGCATGCACATCGAGATCATGAGCGCGATCACCGGCGCGGCGTTGCCCAAAAGCGCAAGCACCTTGTCGTATTCGAGCATCGACGCCGCGGCCTCAAACCACAGCACGCTCGCCACAAACAGCCCGCCCATGCACAGGCCGTACATCATGCTCTCCAAATACACCACGCGCATGCCAATATGAAACAGCTCCGTCGAGCCCGATGCACTAAACAGCGGGTTGACCAGTGCAATGATCAAAATCACCGGCAGCTGCCAGCGAAGCGCGCCCAACGTGCGGGCAGCCCCGCGCGTCGCAAATCCATACGCCAACCCGCCCGCGAGCGACAGCGCGATCAGCACCGGTTGCATCGAGAACATAGTGAGCCCCAACGTCAGCACCATGTAGAGTGCCGGCACCGCCGGATGCGACATCGAGAATGCCGCGACGGGCTCGTTGCCCGATTTCTCTCGCATGATATCCACGGGCACCTCCCATCCCCTTGCGCAAACGCCAACGCCGCAGCGCCGCCGCCATGCACAACCAGCGCAAACGCCACGCCGGCGGCGCAAGCCTCAACCGCCGCAAACCAATCGTTACGCGCTCATCATATGCCTGCGGTATCATATTGCGCCGTGTATCGTTTCCAAACACACGTCTCTATAACGTAACAGGAGATCACATGGACGCAACCGCGATTATCCTCGCCGCCGGCGAGGGCACCCGCATGAAGTCGAACCACTGCAAGGTTTCGCACAAGATCCTGGGCAAGCCCATGGTTCAGTGGATCGTCGACGCCACCATCAAGGCCGGCTGCAGCCGCGTCGTGGTCGTCATCGGCAGCCACGCCGACGAGATGCGTGCCCTCATCGATGGCGCCTACGCCAACAGCGCCACCAAGGTCGAGTGCGTCGAGCAGACCGAGCGCCTGGGCACCGGCCATGCCGTCAAGGTCGCGCTCGAGGCCTGCGGCATCACGCAAGGCCCCGTCGTCGTGCTCAACGGCGACCTGCCGCTCATCACCGCCGACACCGTCGCCAAGTTCGCGCAGACCGTCGCTACCGGCGAGCTCGCCTGCACCGTCATGACCATGACCCCGCCCGATCCTTTTGGCTACGGCCGCATCAAGCTGGGCGCCGACGGGCAGATCGAGCGCATCATCGAGCAGAAGGACTGCACGCCCGAGCAGGCCGCCACACTGCTGGAGTGCAACGCCGGCTGCTACGCCTTCGACGGCGCGCAGCTCGCCGCCCACATTAACGAGATCGGCAACGACAACGCGCAGTCCGAGTACTACCTGCCCGACATGCTCGAAATCCTCAAGGGTCACGGCCAGGCAGTCTCCATCTTCCACTGCGACGACTACCGCGACGGCCTGGGCGTCAACAGCCGCATCCAGCTCGCGCAGCTCACCGCCATCGCGCGCGACCGCATCAACGAGCACTGGATGGCCGAGGGCGTTACCTTCATCGACCCCACGCAGGCCTGGATCGGCCCCGATGCCACCATCGGCCGCGATACCGTCGTGTGGCCGCAGACGCACCTGATCGGCCACGTCACCGTGGGCGAGGAGTGTCAGCTTGGCCCCAACAGCCGCCTCACCGACACTACCGTCGGCAGCGGCTGCACCATCGATGAGACCATCGCCATCGAGGCCGTCATCGAGAACGGCGTCGACTGCGGCCCGCGCGCCTACCTGCGTCCGGGCACCCACATGCTCGACGGCTCCAAGGCCGGTACGCACGTGGAGATCAAGAAGTCCACGATCGGCGAGGGCTCCAAGGTGCCGCACCTGTCCTACATCGGCGACACCACCATGGGCTCCGGCGTCAACGTAGGCGCGGGCTCCATCACCTGCAACTACGACGGCGTCCACAAGCACAAGACCGTCATCGGCAAGGATGCCTTCATCGGTTCCGACACCATGATGGTCGCGCCCGCCCAGATTGGCGACGGTGCACTCGTGGCCGCCGGCTCCGTCATCACCGAGCCGGTCCCGGCCGACGCACTCGGTCTGGGCCGCGCCCGCCAGGTAAATATTGAGGGCTGGGCCGCCGATTATCGCCGCCGTCTGCACGAGGACGACGAGGTATAACGTTTTATCAAGCACAAAAGGAGCTGTTCCATGGGGACGGCTCCTTTTTTCTATCGTGACCTGCGCGACCGGATGAGTGGTCGGTTCGTGTCCGTTGACGGTAAAGACGTTATCAGGACCCGATAAACCCCGCCGCGCGGTTACAATGCAACAAGGCATCTATATGGCATTCGATATAAAGGAGAAGGGTAATGCCGATTAATGATCCCGAGAAGTCGGAGAATATGCGCAAGTCCATCCGCGTGTATTCCGGTTCCTCCAACCGTCCCCTCGCTCAGAAGATCGCTGAGTACCTTGGGGTCGAGCTTTCGGGCCTTACGCTAAAGCAGTTCGCCAATGGTGAGATTTACGCCCGCTACGACGAGACTGTCCGCGGCGCCGACGTCTTCCTGATTCAGTCCGTGGCCGGCGGCAACGTCAACGACATGCTCATGGAGCTGCTCATCGCCACCGACGCTGCCAAGCGTGCATCCGCCCGCTCCATCACCGCCGTTATCACCCACTACGGCTATGCCCGCCAGGACCGCAAGGCCGGCCCGCGCGAGCCCATCACCGCCCGCCTCGTCGCCAACCTGCTCGAGCGCGCCGGCGTCGACCGCATCATCACCCTCGACCTGCACCAGGGTCAGATCCAGGGCTTCTTTGATATCCCGGTCAACCACCTGTCCGCACTGCCGCTGTTTGGCCAGTACTACAACGCCATGAACTTCGACACCGACAACCTGGTTGTCGTCTCCCCCGACGTGGGTCGTGCCAAGGCCGCCAAGAAGCTGTCCGACATGCTCGGCTGCGACCTGGCCATCGCCCACAAGGGCCGTCCGCGCCACAACGCCGCCGAGGTCATGGGCATCATCGGTGACATCAAGGGCAAGACCTGCGTCATCAATGACGACATGATCGACACCGCTGGCACCCTGTGCGCCAACGTCAAGGAGCTCAAGGCTATGGGCGCTGGCGACATCTACGTCTGCGCCACCCACGGCATCTTCTCCGGTCCGGCCATCGAGCGCCTGAACGACGCCCCCATCGTCGAGTGCGTCGTCACCGACGCCATTCCCGTCGAGGTCGGCGGCAAGATCAAGACCATCTCGGTCGCCGAGGAGTTCGCTCAGGCCATCTCCGCCGTTTACCACGAGGAGCCCGTCTCCACGCTCGTCGGCGGCGACTTCGCGCTGTAGTCGCTTGACCCTCGCATCTCACCGGAAGCCCGGTAGGCCTGCGGGGTTATCACGCCGACGTCCTCGCCGCTTCGCGGCTGCGGGATGTCGGCTTAGATAACCCCTCCCGGCCTACCGGGCTTCCTGCTGTCTCGGGGCAGCTGTTTTCTGAAATGACTTTGCCGTACCCTTTCCTCGCCTTCGACGGGCGTGGTAGCCTTTGTCGTTGATTAAACTGTTTACGTAACGGAGGACAAACATGGCAGCTGCACAGCCGCTTAAGATTCGCATGGTTGCCGGACTTGGCAACCCTGGCGAGGAATATGCCGAAACCCGCCACAACGCTGGCTTTAAGGCAATCGACGAGCTGGCCCGTCAGGCCGGTGTCACGTACTGGAAAAACCAGGCCGGCGCCGAGGTCGCACTCATCAACATCAACGATCCCGAGGAAGAGGGTGGCAAGCGCCAGATCGTGCTGGTCAAGCCGCAGTCGTATATGAATACCTCGGGTGGCCCCATCTCCAAGCTCTGCCGCGAGTACAAGATCAAGGCCGAGGAGCTACTCGTGATTCACGACGAGCTCGACATCCCCGCCGGTGACGTGCGCGTCAAGGTGGGCGGTGGCCACGCCGGGCACAACGGCCTGCGCTCCATCATCGACAAGATGGGCAGCCGCGACTTTAGCCGTATCCGCACCGGCATCGGCAACCCTCCCGGCAAGATGGCCGTGGCAGACTATGTGCTCAAACAGCTGCGCGCCCGCGAGGCCGATGACTTCCAGGACACCTGCGCCCGCGCCGCCGACGCCGCGGGTCTCGCCATCGTGCACGGCGTGATCTATGCCCGCGACCACGTCAACGGCGCCGCCTCCGCCAACGGCAAGCACTAAAACCTATCATTTAGGGACAGGTTTATTTTGGCAGGTTTTATCTGCGGAAACGCCCCAGTTGCGGCATCACGATAAACCGCGCGCCGCCATACACGCATAGCACCCCAAAGGGGGCCGGCCTCATCACAACCCGAGGCCGGCCCCCTTTGCCGTTTTGCCTGATAAAACCGACCAAAATAAACCTGTCCCTTTTTGGTAGGTCGAACCGGATAAACCCTTTTCCCACCTGCCGAAGATACACGTAAGCGACATGCCCATGAGGGTATAATTTGTACCGTATGTCTGCACAACGCCTGTGCGCGTACGGTTTTATTCGGGCTACCGTCCATTTCCGTGGAGGCACGGTTCGGCGGCCCTAACAAGAGAGGGGTTCTATGTATAAGATCCTGGAGAAGACGCAGTTCTCGGAGAAGGTGTTCAAGTTCCGCATCGAGGCGCCCGCAATCGCCAAGCATGCGCACGCTGGACAGTTCCTCATGGTCCGCGCCAACGAGACGGGCGAGCGCGTCCCGTTTACCCTGGCCGGCTGGAACGGTGACGAGGGCTGGGTCGAGTTCATCTTCATGGTGATCGGCAAGACCACCGAGATGCTGTCCACCTACGAGGCCGGCGAGTCGCTGCGCGACGTCGTGGGCCCGCTGGGCGTTCCCACCGAGATGGCCGAGGGCCCCTGCGCCGTCATTGGCGGCGGCGTCGGCCTGGCAATTGCCTTCCCGGTCGCCAAGCACCTGGTCGAGACCGGCCACGAGGTGCACGCCATCATGGGCGCCCGCACCAAGGACCTCCTGCTCATGGAGGACCAGTTCCGCGAGCTCCTCGACGAGGACCACATCCACATCACCACTGACGACGGCTCCTACGGCGAGCAGGGCGTTGTCACCGCTCCGCTGGAGCGCCTGCTGCAGGACAAGGCCGTGAGCCAGGTCTTCTGCGTCGGCCCCGTTCCGATGATGAAGTTCTCGACCCTCACCGCCCAGAAGTACGACACCCCCATCACCGCGTCGCTCAACCCCATCATGGTTGACGGCACCGGTATGTGCGGCTGCTGCCGCGTCGAGGTGGGCGGCGTGACCAAGTTTGCTTGCGTCGACGGCCCCGACTTCGATGCCACCCTGGTCGACTGGGATGACCTTCGTGCCCGCCAGGCCGCTTACCGTTCCGAAGAGGGCGAGTCCCTCAAGGCCTATGAGGAAAAGAGCTGCGCATGCCACTAGTTAACGGTCGTTTCGTTGCCGATATGAAGTCGCCCCGCACCCCCGATAACGAGGAGCCGGCCGCCGAGCGCGCCTGCGACTTCCGCCCCGTCGACAAGGGCTTCACCGAGGAGATGGCGCTGGCCGAGGCCGAGCGCTGCCTCAACTGCAAGAAGCCGTTCTGTGTTGAGGGCTGCCCCGTCAACATCAACATCCCCCGCTTTATCGAGCAAATCCGCGCGAAGGACTTCGGCGGCGCTCTCGATACCATCCGCGAGGACTCCATGCTTCCCGCCATCTGCGGCCGCGTCTGCCCGCAGGAGAACCAGTGCGAGGGCAAGTGCATCCGTGGCAAGAAGTCCGAGCCCGTGGCCATCGGCCAGCTCGAGCGCTTCCTGGGTGACCGCCCCGAGCTCGCCTCCACGCCCAAGATGGCTCCCAAGAACGGCAAGAAGGTCGCCGTCGTCGGCTCTGGCCCGTCCGGCATCACCTGCGCCGGCGAGCTCGCCCGCAACGGCTTTGACGTCACCGTCTTCGAGGCATTCTTCACCGGCGGCGGCGTACTGGTCTACGGCATCCCCGAGTTCCGTCTGCCCAAGGCAGTCGTCAAGCGCGAGATCGACGGCCTGGAGGACATGGGCGTCAAGTTTGAGTACAACTCCGTCGTGGGCAACATGGCCACGGCCGAGGAGCTGTTCGAGCAGGGCTTCGACGCCATCTACGTGGCAACCGGCGCTGGCCTGCCCAAGTTCCTCAACGTCCCCGGCGAGAACCTGCCCAACGTCTTCTTCGCTAACGAGTACCTCACCCGCGTGAACCTGATGAAGGCCAACAAGTTCCCTGAGTACGACACCCCCACCAAGCACGGCAAGAACGTCGTCGTCTTTGGCGGCGGCAACGTGGCTATGGACGCCGTCCGTACCGCCAAGCGCTTGGGCGCCGAGCACGCCATCATCGCCTACCGCCGTACCGAGGACGAGATGCCCTGCCGTCGCGCCGAGCTGCACCATGCTAAGGCCGAGGGCGTCGAGGTTCTGCCGCTCGTCTCCCCGCTCGAGTTTGTCGCTGGCGAGGACGGCTCCGTGTGCGCCGTCAAGGTCCAGAAGATGGAGCTCGGCGAGCCCGACGAGTCCGGCCGCCGTCGCCCGGTGCCCATCGAGGGCGCCATCGAGGAAATCCCCTGCGACGTCGCAATCTCGGCTATCGGCACCAACGCCAATCCCTTCGCTGCCAAGATCGGCGGCAAGATGGAGCTCAACAAGTGGGGCTACATCGTCGCCGACGAGGAGACCGGCCAGACCACCGATCCCCGCATCTGGGCCGGCGGCGACATCGTCACCGGTGCCGCTACGGTCATTCTGGCGATGGGCGCCGGCAAGAAGGCCGCCGCTTCCATCACCAAGAGCCTGCTGGGCGAGTAATCACCTGCAGCGCTAGCCATCAAACGGCAAAGTCCCCGTCGAGCACACGCCCGGCGGGGACTTTTTCTATGCCGGTCGCCCCAACCACCACGATGGGGACAGGCACCTTTGTGGTGGCTGGGGACTTGCCCGGTCGTTTTGTCTCAATCTGTAACAGTTAGGCCCCGTTGAGCATCGTAGTTGTTACAGATCGAGATATTGCGCCAGCCGCCCCCGCTTTGTCTCGATCTGTAACAGTTAGAGGTCAAATTCCCCACCTGGTGTTACAGATCGAGACATTAGGTTGGCGGCCGAACAGTTCATCTCAATCTGTAACACCTGGAGCCCAAATATCTGGCTTGGTGTTACAGATTGAGATTTTTCTAAAGACGAGGATGGGTGCCGTCACCAAAACCTAGCGCTTGCGACGCTTGGTTGCGGCGATGCCGGCCGCGGCAACGGTTGCGCCGGCGATGCCCAGAACAGCGACCGTCATCGCGGCGGAGTCACCCGTGCTGGCAAGCTCCGCGCCGCCGGATTTCTTGCCGTTCTCGCCCTTACCCTTGGACTTGTCCGTCGTCACCGTGGTCGTCGTCGAAGTCGAACCGCCCGCAGGAGCCCCGGTACCGCCGGAGCCATCCGTACCGCCGCCCTGCTCGCCGCCACCAGGCGTCGGCTTGGGCTCAGGCACCGCCTCATCGGTCACCGTAATCGTAATGTTCAGACGCTCGGAATACTCGCTGTACGACATGCCAGGGCGCTGTGCCGCAATGCGCACATACATGTTGCTATCGAGCGCAATAGGCTCGGTGTACTTTACGCGGCCTTCGTCACGGCAGGGGCAGGTGTCGTTGGTGGTGTACCAAATCGTCGCGCCATCCTCAGCCGAAAGCTCCAGCTTCGTACCCTTGGGCACCGTAATGTAGTTCTCCTTGGGCGACCATGCGCCAAACGTCGTCGCACCAATCGTCGCCACCGGTCGCGCCGGTCGCACTGCCTCGGCAGACACGCGAACGTCGACCTGCTTGGACAGCGCCGTACCGTCCACCGCCACCGTCAACGTCGTCAAACCGGGCAGAGCACCATGTAGCACAAACGTCGCCGCGCCGTCCTCGCCCGTCACGGCCTGAGCAGAATCAACGGAGCAGATAGCCGAGGACTCCAGCCCAACACTAACCTTGGCGCCCGCAAACGGCTTGCCCGCCCTATCGGTCACATGCGCCACCAGCTCAAAATCACTGCCCTCAAGCATGGTCACGGCCTGCTCCACGTTGAGCTTGAGCTTGTCGGCGCGAACGCCCACGACAAGCTCGCCACTTGTCCAGCGCGCCATGGCCGTGCCGGCGTAGTTGCGAGCACCGTCGAGCTCAAACGCCACCGTCGAGCCCGCCTCACGCGCATCGGCATAGCAAATACGCAGCACGCGCGACAACGGCTTGCCATTGGGATCGTCCTGCTTGTCGAGCCACGCATACGTCACGTCGCCCAAGCCCTGCGCGCACAATGCGACCAGGGCATCGTCGCTCGCATCCATATACTGCGCAAACTCAACCTCGACGCAATCGGTATAGGCATGGGCCGAAGCCACCTCGGGCGCCGCCGTCGACACCAAACCAATGTTCACCTCAGTCTGAATCGGCGGCACGCGCAGCCAAGCCGAACGCGCCTCCTCATACCCGTCCTTGATCACGCGCACCTGATACCAGCCGGTCGGCGTATTCCAGTTGTAAGCACCGTCCGCACCCGTCGCAAGCGGATTGTCCTGCTCATACTCCTCGGCATCCCAACGCACGGCATTGGTACCGGCCGCATCGTCGGCACGCCACAGCTCAACCGTCGCGTCCTTCACCGCGTTGGACAGCAGTCCCTCGTACACCACACCCGAGGGATCGGGTGCCGTCTTGGCCGCCACGTGACGATAGCGCGCCTCAAAGATCGACTGCATCTTCTCGTCCGAAATCAAACCATCCTTGTTGGCGTTATAGACCTCGGCATCGGTCAGCTCGCCCCAGTTGACCGTAATACGATTCTGGCATGCGCGCTCCACCTGCTCGCAGGCAACATCGTAGGCGCATTCGGCATTGGTCAGCTTAATCGCGCGCTCCGAACCTACGCTGGTCGAAGCTGCGTCATAGGCAGCGCCCACCACGGTACCCGCCGAACCGGCCGTCAGCACGCCGGCGATTGTCATAATGGAGCCCACCGCCACATCGGTGCTGTCGTGGCAGAGTTGGCGATACAGCAGATCCTCAAACGCACGCGCCTTCTCCATGGCGTCACGCAGCGCGTAAATGCACTTCCAGTCATCCTCGGTCTTCTCGGGCTTGGCAAGCAAGCGCGTATGCTGAAGCTCATAGCCCTCGCGCTCGCCCTTCACCTTCTGCATGCGGACGTTCACGTTCTCCCAGTTCTTGCTGGCATCGTTCACGCCGTAAATGCCGGTAAAGATGCCGATACCCTGGGTTGCCGCGGGAAACGCCTGTCCGGCTGCCTTCCACGCATCGGTCTTAAAGACCTGGCCGAACATCTCGCACTCGATCTTATAGCTCTTGAGCGAACGGATCGTGCGGATGAGCTTCATATGGGCGCTCACGTCGCCGTTGCGCTTCCAAGCCATAAGCCAGCCGCGAATCGTAGAGTTATTGAGGCTATGGACCACATTCCAGTTGTCGTACAGGTTGTCCAGAATGTCGCACTGCATGGCGATCGAGTTAAACAGAAGCGCCTGATTCTTGTTGTTATTGGAGTTCTCGATAAATTCCGACTCTATATAGGCCGTCTGCTCGCCATCGGGCGCGGCGACCTTAAAGCCCTTGACGGTATCGTCGTCAGCCGCCTTGTAGCTCAGCGAGCTGCCGAGCGCCTGGCCCAAATCGTTAAACCCGCTCGTCGACTGGCCGTTGTACTCGCTGGCCTTAATGCCCGCACACTTGTTGAGCGCCGCGGCGGTCGCGTCGTTCCAGCTGGCATATTGGTCGAGCTTGCCAATACCCATCGACTGGCCCACCAGATCCTCGGCCTGCTGGGCAATAAACTCCGCTCGCGACGCATGGTCGACAAGTTCCTTGATGGCCGCCGCATCCGCAGCGTTCGCGCCCTGGGCCGCCGCAAGTTCCTGATACCAATCCTCGCTGGTACCATAAGCATCCTCAAAGATCATCTTGTCCACATTGACGCCGTAGCTGTCGCCCTGCTGGGTTAACAGCGCCGACGACCCGCCGACCGCAGCCTTGAGTTCGGCCGCAAACTGCGCGGCCTCGTCGTTGCCAGCATCATCACCCTCGCCGTCGCGGGCGGCAGGGGCGCGACGAGCCTTACGGGCGGCTCCACCTTGTGCTTCGCCCTCTTTGCCGTCCCCGTCCTCCTCGGCAAACGCATCGGCGACCATCTGATCAATCGCGTCGTTAAAGGCCTCGTCGACATCATTAAACGAGTTATCCATCATATACTCGTGCCACTGCTGCACGGCATTCGAGAACTCCTGCTGGCGCTCCTCGGCCGCGGCGGAATGCTTTTTGGCCGAAGCGTTGGCGTCAAAACTCAGCATGGTCATAAGTTGAGCGTTGGAGATGCGGTAGGTCTGCGGCATAAAGATCTGCTCAAAGTTTCCGCAGTTCACATAGGTTGAATCATTCGCCTTGTTAAACTCGTCGAGCAGCTTAAGGTAACCCTCGTCCACATACTCCGCTACATAGCGCACATGGGTACCCTCGCGCGACTTTTGAGTCAGAGGAATCGTCACCGTCTTGCCATCCACGCAGTCCACGTACAGGTCGAGCGTGTCGGCAGCCTCTTCGTTTCCCACCTCGAGTGTGATATCGAACGTCCAGTAGGCGTTCTTCTTTTGCGGCAGATGATGGAAGGTCCACAGACTCTTGCCGGTGTCCTTGCCGTCCTTGACCAGGTTTTGCGTACCGCCACGATACGTCACATCAAAGTTCCAAACCGAAGCGCCCGGAACATAGCGCACATAATTGCGAGCCGTTACCTCGGCAGCAGCGGCGGCAACATCGGTCGAGCCCACGCGCGCTTCGAGCGTCACACGCTCGGCAGCAAGCGTATCCTGCGGCAGGTCGTATTCAATCTTGGCACGGCCGAGTTTATTGGTCTTGCCGGTGTACTTTGCAGCCGAGACACCCGTCCCCACGGTAAACTGCACGCTCTTGCCGGGCGCTGCGTACACGTAGGCCACATTGCCCAGCAAGCTATGGACGTTGGTGTTGTCGACCTCGATGCGCGAGGCGTTGACCTCGAGCGTCGTGCTCCCCAGTGGCAATGTCACCTCGCCCAGTGTAATAAGCGGCGAGATGGCATAGATACCCGCGGCCTTAGGCTTAAAGCGCACAAACACATCGGCGCCCTTGCCCTTCCTCATATCGAGAACGAGGTTGTCGCCTTCCCATGTCGCATCAGTCCACCATGTACGGGAGCTATCACCGGGGTCGCGAGAGCCTGCGGACACATCCTCGACGGCATCCTTTGCCAGCGGAATCTCAATCTTGGCAGCCTGGCCGTCCTTGAGCTCGTAATGAATGCGCAGCTCGGTCTCCACGCCAACGACCGCGGACGAATCAGCGATAACCGAGCCCGCCGTCAGCCCGCGCTCGGCACGATACGTCTCCACGTCAAACGTCGGCACGTCGAGTGTCACGTCGAGCTGTTTGCCGTCCTCAATCTTCACCTGCTTTTGCGCGATATGCTTACCCACGGTCAGCCCTAGGCGGCTAAACGTGGAATAGCTCGTCGCCTGGATGTCGTAGCTCGTCTTGTTAAAGGCGACGATGGTGTACGAACCGGCCTTAAGGCGCGGCGTCTCGGCCTTCATGATAGGCGTGGTGCCATCGTCTTCGTAACCCATCAAATAGGTGACGCCGTCGGCGACCAGCTTGCCGTCGGACGTACGGAACACCAGCACGCGGTTGGCTCCCTGGTAGTCGCCCTTGGTCGTGACCGTCGCCGTGCCCCAAGGCTTCAAGTCGATATCGACCTTGCCGGCCGAAGGCTTCACCGTCGCCGTCGCCCCACCCAGCTTGAGGCTGTCTTTGGGCACGAGCGTTATCTCCAGATCCTGGTCCGCGTCGGCAATGGCCTGCGACACCACGAGCGCTGTACCCTGGATACGGTAGTCGTTTTCCTTGTCGCCCTTGGCAGGTTTGAGCGTCTTGCCGCCGCTCTTCACCGTCAGATCGATGTTATCGAGACTATCGAGCCCAATGCGTTCGGTCTTATCCTGGCCCACAATCGGTTCAAGATAGCCCACGTTGAGCTCAATCGCGCGCGAGGCCGGAATCTTGGTAAAGTCCTCCGCCTTAATCTCTCCGATATTCCATGTGCCCGTCATCTGGTCGCCCGGGCGCGCCAGCACCATGTCATAGTAACCGCTGAGCGAAATGCGCAGGGTGGCTGCTGTCTTGGAGAGAGCGTCCGCTGTAAAGCTGCCGTCATCGCCAACCGCCAGCGGCGTGGACTGCCCCGCCTGCGCGAGTGTAGCCGTCGCGCCCTGGGGAAGTTTGCCCGTCACCTGGGCCGCCTCGCCCATCCACTCAAACGCGTAGGCAGGCTTCGAGGAATCGATGGAGTCCTTGCGATCAGCCACGGCATCGGCAAGCTTTTTGACCATCGAGGGGTTGCCAGCCGAATCGGTCGCATAGGCATAGATGGTCTGGCCTTCACTAAAGGGAATCGCATACGTTACGCCATCGATTGTCACGCGCTCATTATAGTCGCCCGAATAGCCCGCCTCACCAAACTGAAGATCGGGGTTCATCACGCGCAGGGCAACGGCATTATGGTTCGTCTCGTTTCCGTATCTCGTGTTCTCAAAAGCTCCCCACTCTATCATTTCCACGCTTTTGGGTAGCACAATCTCTTTGCCGGCAATCGCAGGATCAAGAGAGGCGAACGCGTGCGCTCCGATATATTTAACGCCGTCGCCGATCGTCACCGATGACACATGCGAGCACCCGTCAAAGGCATTGCGCTCAATCCGCTCCACCGTGCCCGGCACATTGATCTGCGTAAAGGTGAGCACTGTTGTGTCCGAGACATAGAACTGTGGCACGCCGCAATAGGCGAATGCAAGATAGTCGATAGTTTTGACCGAAGGCGGCAGCGTTGCCACCACCTTGTCGTCAAGTTGTTCACATTCCTTAAAGGCCTGCTCGGGAATCGAGGTAAAGGCCGCGTTGTTGGGCCAGGTTACCGTTTGGAGCGTCTTGCTTTTGTAGAATGCATAGCTCTTGAGCTCCTCGACCGAATCGGGCAGTGCGATCTCTTTGATGCTGCTGCCGCCCAAGCCTCCAACCGAGCGGACATGCGAATTAGGGGCGAAGGTGATCGATGTGAGCGCAGCGCTTCCCATGCCCGTAAGGCTTACGACATTTTTGTCGTCGATGGTCGAGGGCACCTCCAACGTGGTAATGCCCGCGTCGCCATACTCGATAGAAATTTCGTTGGTGAGGCTATCGATCGAGAAGTAGTACTGCGCGGGGGTCTGCTCGCCGGCCACGTAGCCATCGTCGTATTCGTCCTTTACGCCCGTGGCGCCCTTCGAGGTCATCCAGAGCCCAAGATCCTCATTCCAGGTTGCTTCGGCTTCGGCGGTCTCCTCCTGCTTCTGCTGTTCGGCGAGCTCCTTGCCCTCGACAAGATCGGTGGCAAGCGTACCCGCAGGTGTGCTCTCGGCCTGCCCGGCGCCCGTCAGGCCCGCCGCCGATGCAATCTCGGAGGCCGGGGGCGTAGGGGCGTCACCGGTATCGAGCACTGTGGGGTCGGCAGCGCCGGCATCGGGCGCGGGGTCGGCGGAAGCAGAGTCTGACGTTTGGGCGTCAGCCGAATCGGCGGAAGCGGCGTCGTCCGCTTGGCCGTTATCCGTCTGCACAAAAGTGCTATCGGTGTTGAGGGCCTCGGCAAACGCGCCCGCGGGAAACGAACCCGTCACCATCGCGAGGGTCACCGTGGCAACCGTCAGCCGGCGGCAAAGCGCTCGAGCAGTAGTCCACCTCATGGTCGTTCCTTTCTTGCAAACCTAAAGTCATCCAGCGTAATCGTCGTCCAAAAACAAAGCGAACGGTAGGTTCATATATACGAACCTACCGTTCTACCTGCACAAACCACCACAAAGGGGACAGGCATCTTTGTGGTGGTTTTGGACTTAGCCGGCCGGTTTGTCTCGATCTGTAACAGTTAGAGGTCAGATTCCCCGCTTGGTGTTACAGGTCGAGACATTAGATTGGCGGCCATTCGGTTCATCTAAATCTGTAACATCTAGGGTCGTTTTGGGCAGCCAGGTGTTACAGATTGAGATCTTGCTGAGGCCGAGAACGAGAGCCGTCACCCAGCTCTAGCGCTTGCGACGCTTGGTTGCGGCGAGGCCGGCGGCGGCTACGGTTGCGCCGGCGATGCCTAAGGCGGCGACCGTCATCGCGGTGGTATCCCCCGTGGTAGCCAGGACAGCATCGCCCTTCTTGGCCGGCGCGGTTTTCTCAACCGTCTTGGTCGTGGCGGTTGTCGTGGCCGGCTTGGCCGCGGGCTTCACCTCAGGCTGGGGTGTCGGCTTGGGATCCGGCATAGGCTGCGGATCGGGGGCCGGCGTGGCCTCGGGCGTAAACGTCAGATTGGTACTCAACCATAGCGTGTAGATCCAACCGCTGTCGGGATCGATCTCGCTTGCCTCGCTCGCCTGATATCCGCATTCCACGCCATTGACCATCAGCTTAGTGTTCGGCGTAAAGTAGAAACCGCGCGCCGGCTTAAAGTACAGGCCGTAACGATAGGTCACACCAGGCTTAAAGGCATCGATGTGGTTGGTGATGTTCTGGTCCCAGAACTCAACGGAATTTACGTCGCTGCCGTCGCTGCCCGTCCAGAACTCACACTGGAGAATAGAGTCGGAACCCGCCGGAGTGCCCGCCGTAAAGACCGGCTTATCGCCTGCCTTGAAGGTGGTCGTGGCGCCGTTGATCTCGATAACGTCGATGGCCCGCCATTCGTCGATCGGCTGCTCGCACACCATATTGTCAGCGTTTGGCGCGAAGACTCCGTTGACGGTCTTTACGTGGTGCACCCAATGACCGTTGACGTTCATATTGCAGTCATCGGCCACGGTATTGTCGCCCTTGAGCCTCAGCTCAACGGAGTACATGTAGAACTTACCATCTTCGAAGTGTTCAATCCTCCTCGCGCCCGTCGGATACTTGGCAGGGTCGGAATACCAGAAGGCAACGGGCGTGAGCCCCGTAGGGTCGCTGGCATCCATCTCTTCCCAGCACTCGTAGGCGATCTCGTACTTGTCGGCATCGGCGGCGGGGATTGTCGCGGTCGCGCGCGGCGCCTCGCCGGGCGCGTAGTCGGTCTTCACGTCGTTGACGTTCAGGTTATGGAGGGCTTCGTTTTCCGACGCAACGAGCGTAATTTCGCTATTGATGACGTAGCGGAGGTAATAATCGTACCTGGTTTCGTTGACGATAGTCGAGCTGCCTTCATAGTCAGTTCCGGTATACTCCAGTGCCGAGCCAATATAGAGAGCCTCATTGCGCGTGAGTCGATACGAGCCGCCTGCCGCGCCACCCGTAAAGGTCAGCGTCAGCCTCATGTGATTGCCAACGGGTTCGAAGCGAGCCGTCACGTCGGACATGGATGCATCCTGAACTTCGACCAGAGTGCCCGAAGCGGCATCGGCCCTGTAGTACTTGGTTTCGGAAATCCTACTGTAGAGACCTTCCTTTATGCCACCCTCTACATCGAGAAAATCGTGGGTATACGGCTGGCCATTTTCGAGCGTGATGTTGTCCGAAAGCACACAGTCCGCATAATGATCGACCACGGTCGTATTGACCCTAACGCCGCTCCCGCCTGTCACATCGGTCACGCCACAGGGCATGATAGCGTCGTTTGCCGACGAGCTGTCGGTGCCGCCAAGAGAGCCGCCTTGGTCAGCAGCGCCCGCATCGTTCACCGTTGCCGCCGGTGCGCCCTGCTGATCTTGCTGAGCTTCTGGCGTGGACGGTGCCGCCGGAGCCGCGTCAGTCATCGGCGCAGCCGGAGCCACCGGTACCGGTGCCGGAGCCGCCGTATCCTCCGCAACCGTCGGCGTCACCGGAGCTGCGGCAACCTCATCCGTCCCAGCGGCGGGATCGGCGCATTCCGTCGCCAGCGCCACGCTCGGCAGCAGCAGCTGACCGACCATAAGCGCGCACGCACCGACGCTGGCGACCCTCACACCCGCGCAACGCCAAGTACCGTGAACGAGCGAGCAAGCGCGCTCGCGCTGCGTCTGCTTGGCAAAATGTTGTCCTTGCATGTCGTCCTCCTTAATCGAGGTTTGTTTCCATGACATCACAGTGCGGCAAACCGGGCGCCACGCCTAGGTTCGTACATGCGAACCCGCGTCCCTACCTGCGCAAACGCAAAAGCCGCCACGCGGGGACGCAAATCCCTGCGCGGCGGCTCAATCAAGCGCACCGAGGTTTTATGCCCTGCATGCCCTAGGCAAAATTGCTATTCCTCGCGACGACGCGCGGCGGCGATGCCGGCGGCTGCAACCGTGGCACCAGCGACGCTCATGGCGGCAACACTCAACGCGGCGCTATCGCCCGTGGCCGCGAGAGTAGAGGCCGTCGCCTTCGAAGCCGTGACGGACACCTTGGCGGCAGCAGGCTTTACATTCACGGCCGAACCAGTCTGTGTCGAAGTTTGGGTCGTCGCCCCCGTCGTGCCCGTCGAGCCCTCGCCTCCCGGCTGCGGCTTGGGAGTCGGTGCCGGATCGGGAGTAGGCATAGCACCTCCGTCGAATGCGATATGCGCGACCTTGGCGATCTTGTCCGCATCGCGATCGGCCCTCAGGACGCCTTCGCCGGGCTCGCCAATCGTCTGTCCCCAAAAATCAGCATATTCAAATCGGTTGCCCAGCGCCATGGGGCGGGCACCCAGTTTTTGGTAGTCGCGCACCACGCCATTGGCAGGAAGCACGACCTTCCCGCCCTCGCCGATAACAATCATGCCGGCAGGACCGTTGGCGGTCGTGTAGTTGTCGGCGACGATTGCCCCGTCGCTGCCCTCGGCAACAACGGAGCCGTTTTTAATTTGGATGCTTCCGCCCTCGACCGCACTCCCCGAGCTGGTATGCAGACCATACGTGTCCTTGGAATACCGATCTTTCGAGGCGCTGGCAATCGCAGTCACAAACGTGTTCTTTCCATCGATGATGATATCGGAAGTGGCATCGTTGCCCATTCCGGCCGCCTCGATACCCACGGCACCCCAGTTGCCGCCCGAAGCGTCGGCAATCGCGGTCACGAGCGAATCGCCTGCAATCTCGACACGCGCGGCGCCGTTGTTGACACGGGACACAATTCCCTGAGATTCCAGGGTGGATTCGGCCTTGACCGTCACCTTTGAGCCAGAGCCAATTGACACGCGACCGCCCTTGTTGCTCTGTCCGTCATGCTCCCATGTAAACTCGCCATCTCCCCTGGGTGCGCCGTTAGTGGCATAGATGCCCGTCACGTAACCGTAATACCCGTCACCGGACCCCGCCGCGCGCCCTGCCTTCACATCGACAGTCGCACCGTTTTTAATGGTCACGTCTCCGCCAAACGCAGTTATGGCCTCGGCGTTCTCGCACTCCTCGCCATTTGCATCCGTACCCGTCGCCGCCACGTTGACCGTGGCCCCGTCGACGGTGACGTCGCCACCGGTAATACCGTTACCCGCGGCCGTGATGACATCGGTCTGGCCCGTCGCATTGAGTGTGCCGTCGCCCGTGATGGAAAGGTTGCCGCCTGAGATCTCGATGGCGCTCTGACCGGCATCGGCCGTAACGGTGTTGGTGTTGGTCACACCGATGTTGAGGTTGCCCTCGGCGCTGATGCCGCCGCCGTTATAGCCATTGAGCTGCATGTCGTCGGCGCCGTTCCAGGACCACGTGCCCGCCTCGTCGCTGACGGCAGCACCCCCGTTGTACTGCGTGCCACCCACGTTGATCCAATCTGCTGCCAAGGCAACGCTTGGCAGCAGCAGCTGACCGACCATGAGCGCACACGCTCCGACGCATGCCAGCCTGGCACCCGCCCGTTTCCACGAACCGTGAACCAGCGAGCAAGTGCGCTCGCGCTGCGTTTGCTTGGCAAAATGACTTCCGTTCATAGGTGCCTCCCTCGGTCGATGGACCATACCACCACAAAGGTGCCTGTCCCCTTTGTGGTGGTTTTCCTAGTCTCACCATGCGTCAAGCAATCCCATGTGCCTAGGTTCGTAGATGCGAACCCCTATGACTACCTGCGGTTTAATTCGAATTGATTTCGTTACCGCCACGCTCGTCCCAGGGACGCTACAATCGAGGTCACGCCCATTCCGTCCACCCAAAGGACCGTTCTTGAACCTGAGTAAGCCTAAAATCAACGCGCTTCTGGCACTCGCGCTCTTTACCTTTGTCTTTCTTGCCGCCGAGTTTCGCTTCGACATCAATGTCGGGTTGCTCGCCGGTGCCGAACGCGTCGTCCTTGCACAGGGCTTTATCCTGGGCGCCAGCGTCATCGGCTTTATCGGATATGCGCCGCTGCTGACCCTCGCCCAGCGCAAAGGCCAGCCCAAGGCAATCGCCGCCGCTGTCCCTATCGCCATAGTTGGGCTAACCCAGATTCAATCCCCGACGGGTCCGCTTGCACTCGAGATTCTGGGGTGCATTGCATTCCTTGGACTCGGCCTGCTGGGCGCCGCCGCTCACCACGCCTTTTCGTTGGCATTCCAAGACGATCCCAAACTCGCCACCGGCGCGGGAGCGGCCTATGCCGCGGGCATCCTGATGCAGTTCGCCGTCAACCTGCTCAATTGCGGCGGTATCGCAGAGCTTATCGTTCTCGGCACAGCGACGATCGCCATCTCTGCCCTCAGCGCTGCTCCTCAAAACACGGACACAGCCGCGAACCCCGCCATCAATCCCTTTGTTGAGCCCTCTCACGCCCTCGCCAAACAGGCATGCTGGAGCATCGCGCTCGTCATGATTCTGGCCTGCCTGTTCTCGACCCTCGACAACGTGGTCACGCTCTCCAACGCTCATGGCACCATTGCCGTGCAGACCTGGCCGCGCCTCTTTTTGGCGGCAAGCGGCCTTGCCGCCGGTGTTATCTTTGATCTTGCCGAGCGCCGCTACATGGGACTTGTCATGCTCGGCATCGCCGTACTCTCGACCATTTCCATCCTGGCCGTGGAGGCCGGCGCCGATCCCAACCTGGGCCTTGTCGTCTTTTACCTGAGCTCGGGCTTTTTCGTCACGTTCTTTACCGCCACCTTTACACAGCTGGCACCGCGCACGCATGCGCCCGCCCTCTGGGCCGGCATGGGACGCGCCGCCAACAATGCATGCGCATTCACTACATCAGGCATCTCGCTTGCTCTCGTGACCTCGGGCAACGTTGCCCTCATCATGATCGGTGCGCTCGTTTTGCTCGTCGCCGCCTGCGCGGCATTCGTGGCAGCCGGCCTGTTCCGCCTACCCCAAACCGAGCAGGAGCGCGAACACGAGCAGCTGGCAGAAGAAGCGCTCGCCGCCCCCACCATCGAGGAGCAACGCCAGGCCTTCATCGCCAACCACGCTCTCACCCCGCGCGAAGTCGACGTGCTCATGGCTGTGACCCAGGATGAACGCCCACTCAAGCAGGTCGCCGAGGAACTCGGCATCTCGATGCGCATGGTGCAGCGCCACCTAAGCTCTATCTACCAAAAGACCGACACGCAGACGCGCGCCGGCCTCACCAAGGCCTTCCCCTCCGCCTAAAACAAAAACCGCCACAAAGGTGTCTGTCCCTTTGTGGCGGTTTTGGTCGGTTAGCCTTCGAGCTGAGCCACCTTGTAGCGGTAGGCAGCGGCGATGACGTCCTTGCAGCCTTCGCGGCCCAGCTTGGCGCGGTTGACGACGATGTCTTTACCGCTCGTCATCTTCCACTTTCCGGCGCTATAGCGCTTATAGAACGCCTCGCGCGCCTTCTGCTGCTGCTTGACCAGCTTGGCACCCTTCTTTTTGTTAAGGCCGCGCTTCTTGCGCACGATCTCGACGCGGTCCTCAAAGGGTGCGGTCACCAACACGGCAATGTGGTTGGGGTTATTACGCAGCAGGTAATCGGACAGACGGCCCTCGATAATGCAGCTCTCGGTCTCGCCCAGATCCAAAATCACCTGGCTCATCTTTTGGAACAACTTGTCCGAGTACGAGCGTGCATCATAACGGTCGGGCAGAAACGCCATATTCTCCACGGCCAAACGTTCGTCATAGGCGGCCATCTTGTCGAGCGACTCGCCCGCGCGCAGCGAAGCACGTACCAGCAGCTCGTTATCGTACAGTGGAATCCCCAATTCGTTGGCGAGGATGCGTCCGATCTCGTGGCCCTCGGCACCAAAGTCGCGCGCGATGGTAATGACCACAGGACTCTTCTTGTTCTCCAGATCGCTCATCGCGATTCCTTTCTAACAAATGAGAAATAGGCGATTCCTGATTCCCATTTTGTCACTTACGACCGTCCTGGTTTCCCAAGTGCGGCAGATTGCCCCGAAAGAGGAGCGTCGCGTACTAAATGTACGCAAGCGACGATTGAGGGGCAAGGTGCCGTGCTTGGGGAAGCAGGACTATGCGGCTACGATACGGCGTTGATACGCTCGTACCAGCAGCGAGATACCAAAGTTGAGCACAAAGTACATCGCAAACACCAGGCCGTAGAGCATAAGCACCTGCGACAGATCGATCGCGTGGGCCATCACGACGTTTGCCGTGTACATGAGTTCGGCCACGTTAATGCCCGAAAGATACGAGCTGTCCTTAATGACGGTCGTGCATTGGCTAAACAGCGCCGGAATGATCGTCTTGAACGTCTGCGGCAGAATGATGTAGCGCATGGTGGCAAAGAAGCCGAAGCCCTGGCTCTGCGCCGCCTCAAACTGGCCGCGCGGAATCGAGTTGAGGCCGCCGCGCACAATCTCGGCCATAACAGCGCTGGTAAACAGCGTAAAGGCGATGGTCGAAATCACAATGTCCAAACCCTGCACCGTAAAGTAGATAAACAGAATCCACAGCAGGTTCGGCGTGCAACGGAACAGCTCGATATAGGCGCTCACCAAAATACGGAACGGACGGGGCGCATAGCTTTTAACGAGCGCCAGCACCGTGCCAAAGATGAGCGAGAAAAAGATCGACAGCGCCGAAATCTCGATTGTCTTAACAAAGCCGCCCCAAATGTAGAGCAGGTTGGTCGCGTTGAAGATTTCCATGCGCTAGGCCTCCTCTACGTTGTCGAGCCCCAGCTCGGCCAGGCTCACGCCGCGCGGACGCTCCTTGGAGCGGCGCTCGAGCCACTGCACCAGCATGGCGAGCGGAAAGCAAATGATGAAGTACATAAGGCAGCAGACGATGTATCCCTGCAGGTAACCGTACAGACTCACAAAGTTGTCGGAACGGTACATAAGGTCGCCGCCGGCCACAAGCGCCAGTACCGACGTGTTCTTGACCAGGTTGAGCGCCTGGTTACACAGCGGCGGCAGAATGATCTTGAATGTCTGGGGCAGCACGATGTACCAGTACGCCTGCGCACGGGTGAAGCCCTGGCTCTGCGCCGCCTCCATCTGACCGCGCGGAACGGCCTCAATACCGGTACGGATGACCTCCGAGATGTAGGCCGCGTGATACAGGCCCACGCCCAAGAAGCCCAGCACGAACGGCGCGATGCGCACCGGCTGGTCGGCACCGGTTATGGCCTGCAAAAACTGCGGACCGGCCATGTACATAAAGAGCACCTGCACGGGCAACGGGGTGTTCTGGTAAAACTCCACGTACACGCGGCTTATGGCGCGCAGCACGCGCGAGCGAGTGGTAGAGAACACGCCCAGCAGCGTGCCCAGCACCAGCGACAGCAGCAGACCGGCAACGACTACCTGCAGCGTCACGCCAAAGCCCTCCCAGAAGGGCCCCATGTTTTGAAATGTCGTCGACCAACGGTCGGCGTCAAATAATCCTTCGAGCATTTGATTCCTTCCTTGGACGATGCGCCTATACAAGACCCCAGGTCTTGACCTCTTGGTCGAGCCAGCCATCGGCCAGGCGATCGCAAATCACCTGATCGACCACGGCCGAAAGGTCGCAGCCCTTCTTGGTCGCCACGCCGTAGCCCTGCTCGCCAAACTTGACCTCGGGCTGCAACAGCTCAACGGTCTCATTCATGTAACCGGCCAGCGTGGAGCGGTCCATGGCAAAGACGTCGATATTGCCGGCGTCGAGCGAACTCTTGATGATGGGGTAGCCGCTAAAGGCCCTAAACTCGGGCTTGCAGCTAAAGCCGTTGTCCTCGATCATCTGCTCGATCAGGCCCTGCGTGGTGGCACCCTGGCTCACGCCAATGACCTTGCCGTCCAGATCCTCAATCGAGGTAAAGCCCGAACGCTTCTTGACCATGAGTCCAACGTAGTCGGTGCGGTACGGCGTCGAGAAATCCCAGCTCTTCTTGCGCTCGTCGGTGATGGTGTAGGTCGCCACGACCACGTCGAGTTGGCCGTTATCGATTAGCGGGCCGCGCGTCTTGGGCGTTACGTCGGTAAACTCGACAAGCTCCTGGGCGCGGGCCTCCTTATAGCTCACGCCAAAGACGGCAGCGGCGATCTGATAGCACAAATCGACTTCCATGCCCTCAAAGCGGCCCTTGGCGGTATCGTAATAACCGTAGCCGGGAACGTCCTTCTTAACGCCGGCGTTCAGATGGCCACGCGACTTGATGGCCGCAAGCTTGGACCCCTTGTCGGAGCCCTCTCCGCTGGTGGAGTTGCCGCAACCGGTAAGCGCGGTCCCCGTCAGCGCAAGCATGCCGGCGCCCGCCAGCTGCAAAAAGTGACGGCGCGACACGGCCGCCCTCGTCATATCCGTCATGTCCATCACCGCGCCTAGTGCAAAATCTTGGACAGGAACTCGCGGCAGCGCGGGTTCTCGGGGTTATCGAAGAAGTGCTCGGGCGTGCCCTCCTCAAGAATGCGGCCGTCCTCCATAAAGATGACGCGGTCGGCCACCTGGCGCGCAAAGCCCATCTCGTGCGTCACGCAGATCATGGTGATGTCCTCCTGCGCGAGCTCAATCATAACGTCCAGAACCTCCTGGACCATCTCGGGGTCGAGCGCCGAGGTCGGCTCGTCAAACAGGATGATGGGCTGCTTGGTGCACAGGGCACGGGCGATGGCGATGCGCTGCTGCTGACCACCCGAGAGATTCTGCGGATACTCGCCGGCCTTATGCGCCATGCCAACGCGCTTGAGCGCGGCGATGGCGATCTCGGTCGCCTCCTCCTTGCTCTTCTTTTGTAGCTTGATGGGCGCGAGCGTCAGGTTGCCCAGTACCGTCATGTTGGGATACAGGTTGAACTGCTGAAACACCATGGAGCTATACTTGCGAGCCATTTCCAGGTGGTTCTTTTTGGTGAGCGGCGTACCGTCGATGACGACCTCGCCCGACGTGGGCTCCTCCAGATAATCGACGCAACGGATGAGCGTCGACTTGCCCGAGCCGGAAGGCCCGATCATTACGAGCTTCTCGCCGCGCTTGACGGTAAGGTTGATATCTTTGAGCACATGCAGGTCGCCAAAGTACTTGTTGAGATGCTTGATCTCGATCATGTCTGCCATGAATGTCCCTTCCCTGCGTTTACACGAGTTGAACTATTGTACGGAAAGAACCACGTTTCCGCAGCCCACACTGCATTCCCGTAAAGAACCCGCAA
>JAERMT010000176.1_pt1 | contig 23255 bp, 21 predicted proteins | sample 9267081 | NCBI WGS metagenome assembly JAERMT01 (sample SAMN17071939, study PRJNA684904) | human gut metagenome | isolation source: diarrhea sample from child under the age of five | host: Homo sapiens | place: South Africa: Mafikeng, Mafikeng Provincial Hospital | collected 2019-09
CAGTGGGGTGGTTCTGGAGCTGGCTTATGAGTTTTTTAATGTGACCAGAAGTGAGGTTTGTACAGAGGCTTCCTCGAAGCATTGTTTTACCAGGAATGGGGAGCTGGTTTCTCTGAAAAAAGAGATTCCGGAACTGGATGTGCTGTTCAGAAGCTGTGTGAAGGGGGATTGAGTCTGATGGAAGTTGTGGAGATGCTTGATAATCTGAAGGAAAAGGCCCGCAGGGACCCGGCGCTTCGGGAGATGTTGCTTGCTACCCGCAGGGAGAAAGCGCCGCTGGCTGCTTTCTGTAAGAAGTGCCGGGAGCTTGGGGTTCCGGTTTATGAGATGGATCTGATCGCAGCTGGTGAGGAATTTTATGCAGCGATGAAGAGGAGTACCAATGGCGGCGGAGAGAATTCTCCGATGCTTGAGGGTGAGGATGATTTTTATGAACTGTTTTTTGCTGGGTTGGAGTGAAAAAATAGTTTCAAAATTCCGCATCAATATACTTCTCCAGCACCGGGAACTGTACACCACCAATCTTCAGTACCTGGCTGTGGAAAGCTTTCAGATCAAAGTCCTGGCCAAGGCGGTTCTGTTCGGAAGTGCATAAGTCCAGAAGACTTAAGTAGCCCCAGTAGTATTTCAGATAATTTCCCGGGGTTTCCAGGATATACTGGTAGATCTCGGAGACAACGGCGCTGTCTTCGATACCAAAGGCTTTCAGAAAGCTGGCGGCTTCGGCCTGAGTCCAGCCGTTGTAATGGATCTCAATGTCCAGAAGGGAGTACATGCATAAATTGATGCTTCGGTTCAGCCAGGAGATCCTGGCAAGCTCTGTGGCAGAAGGATCCTGAATATAATCGGCGGCGTACTGGTAGGCATAGGGTTCGATGTAGGTGGCCCATCCTTCTGCAAAGCCGGAGGTGCAGAGAAGATTTCGGATGTTGGAGGATTTTTGGCGTTGGAAGGTGACAGTCTGGTAAAGATGCCCCGGGAATCCTTCATGTGCCAGTGTGGTAAAAAGCTCCAGACCCTGGTAGTTGGCAGCCGGATTTATGTAGATCACATTGGGGGTTCCGGTATCCATAGGTGGGGTGAGATAAAAGGCGGGGCTTAGATATTCTTTCATGGAATCGTGGACTGTGCGGAGCTCAAAGGTGACATCTGTGAGAGGTGGGAAGTCTGTTTGGATCTTCTGCTGCAAGGCATTCAGCATCTGGGCAGGCTTTATTTCTCTGAAAGTGATTCCCCGGCTGAGAGTAGTCAGAAGCTCCGGGTTTTGTCGAAGTATGGTTCCTGCGATGCCGATCTCGTCGGAAAGCTGTCCGGAGAGTCGTTTTTCCATTTGCTTTATAGGAACGTAAGAGCCGGTCTGACTCTGAAGAAGATAGAGATAGTAGGCTTTTCCTCCCTTGAAATAAGTCAGGCCACGAGTGTTTTTTCCTGTGCCACGCAAAGCTTCCAGACCGGTCATAAGTTCCTGATAGGCTGGGATGACTTCTGTTTTCATAAGATTTTGGTGGGTCAGGACCAGAGCGTTCTGCTCTGAGGAAGGAAGTTTTCCATATTCGGATAGCTTTTTCTGGAAAATTTCCAGCATATAGCTGCTGTCGGGATTCCGGATAAAAGAACTGCATTGTTCCAGGATCCGATCCAGTGTGGTGTCACTCATAAAAAAACCAGCTTCGGATTTCTTTTTCTCAAATTCCAGGATGCTCCGAAAGTATGGGCGGATGGTGGTGAGAAGAGTGAGATAGTCGGTGATATCATGATCTTCATAAAAGGCATATTCCGCCAGAAGAACCGGAAGCTGAGCCTGAATACCAAGACTTGGGCCAAGAGGCTCCTGAAGCAGATAATTGTCGCCCAGTGATTTTTCCGTGTGGTAATAGAGGAGCATGGAGTCCAGCGTCAGCTGATTTTCCGTGGAAAGGCGGCTGTAGCGGAAGGATTTCAGCTTTTTTTCGTACTGGCTGCAGATCTGGTATGTATTTTTCATATCTGTGGGGACAGTGCCAAGAGAAGCTTTTTTTCGCCGGATACCCTGTTTTTCCGGATGTGCCAGGGTATAATGGAGGGTAAGGGTGCTGCCGGAAACTTCATTTTGAAAAACTTTTCCGGAAAAGGCTTCGAATTTTCCGTTTTCTGTGATCCCGTGAGTGGAAAAATAACCGGCAGTGAGGCCGGTGAGAAGTGCCAGGATAAGAAGCAGAGTGATGAAAATAGGAGATTTATTTTTCCTGATTTTAAGAGACATAAGACAGTCTTTCATTACTGTTTACAGACATATACCATGTGGAGAGTGCTGATGGTCTCGAAGCAAACAGTAACGTCCTTTCAGAGTGGCGCTTTGTTCTATCATATTGGAAAATTACGGAATCTATGATATTATGTGAGCGGAAATATACAAAAATGGAGAAATAACATGAGTGATATTTATGATCTTGCAATTTTAGGCGGAGGTCCGGCAGGGATCACGGCAGCGATCTATGCGTCCAGGGCCAGGTTAAATACCATATGGATCGATAAAAACTTTGCACCGGGCGGTCAGGTCACAGCTACCTATGCGGTGGATAATTATCCGGGAATGCCGGGGATATCGGGCATGGATATCGGAGAAGCCTTTGGGGCGCATGCCCGGAAGCTGGGATTGGAACCGCAGCGAGAGAAGATACTTTCCCTGGAAAATATTTCCGGAGAGATCAAGACGATTCGTACAAAAAAGCATGAATATCAGGCGAAAGCCCTGATCCTTGCATTTGGGGCAGAGCACCGGAAGCTGGATATCCCGGGAGAGGATGATCTGAGCGGCCTTGGTGTTTCCTACTGCGCTACCTGTGACGGAGCTTTTTATAAGGATCGGACCGCAGTGGTAGTGGGGGGAGGAAACGTGGCAGCAGAGGATGCAGTTTTTCTTTCCGGCCTCTGTGAAAGGGTATATCTTGTTCATCGCCGTGATGCGCTTCGAGCAGATCAGGCACTTCAGGAGAAGGTCTTTGCTTGTGAGAATATAGAAATGGTGTGGGACAGTGTTCCCCTTGAGATCCTGGGACAGGATGAAGTGACCGGTCTTAAGATCCGTAATATAAAAACAAATGAAGAGAGGGAATTGACCGCAGAAGGTGTTTTCATTGCTGTGGGGATCGTTCCTAATACGACACTTGTAAAGGACCAGCTCAAGCTGGATGAAAATGGATATATCTGTGCAGGAGAAGAAGGTGTTACCAGCGCACCTGGGGTTTTTGCAGCGGGGGATATTCGTACCAAGGCACTTCGCCAGATAGTAACTGCTGTTTCAGACGGAGCCAATGCAGTGGCTTCCGCACAGAAATATCTCTGGAGGAAAGATAATGGCAACGATTAAGGAAATCGCGCAAAGAGCAGGCGTGAGTACAACAACTGTTTCCAACGTCATACATGGAAAAACAAAAAAAGTATCTCCTGCCAATATTCAGAAGATCGAGAATCTTATCCGGGAGATGGGGTATGTCCAGAAAATGGGACTGAGAGTTCTGAATAAAGAAAAATCCCAACTGATCGCAGTTGTGATCAATTATCATAAAGACTTCAAGGATTCTATCATCGGAGATCCTTTTTATGGAAAGATCATCGGTTTTATCGAGAAATACGTGCAGGAACTGGGATATTATCTGATGCTGTATTCCGCAAAGGATACAGATAAGATATTCCAGATGGTCATGGGGTGGGATGTAGATGGTGTTATTGCCATTTCCTTCAGCAAAAGCAACTGCGAAAAAATCTATCAGCTGATCAACAAACCGATCGTTTCTATTGATGCATATGGTGAGCTTGATGCAGGCCAGGAAAACCATGTCCTGAATATCGGACTGGACGACGAAAGTGGCGGCTATCTTATGACAAAATATCTTCTGGAATGCGGCTATGAGCATATCCAGGTTTGTGCAGGCCGTGATAATGGTGTGGATCATCTTCGTTACATGGGCGCTCAGCGGGCGGCGAAGGATTTTGCAAAGAAAAAGCAGAAGGTGCAGTTTACCGCTCTTGGAATGAACTACGCCAAACGAAAAGAAAGCTATGCGTGGCTGCTCCAGCGGAAAAAACCAAAGGCCGCACTGTTTTTCCTGTCGGACCTCTATGCATTGGAGGCTATCAGCTTTTTCAGCAGTCGTGGAGTAAAGATTCCGGAGGAGATCGGAATTGCAGGATACGATAACATCAGCTATGCGGAATTTTCCGTGCCTCGTCTGACTACTATCAGCCAGAATGTGGAGCAGAAGGCGTCTCTTGCAGTGGAAATTCTGATGGAACGGATCAATGGAGTGGAAAAAGAGCGTGAAAATGAGATCATGCTTCCGGTCACGCTGATCCCCAGGAGATCTGTACAGCCGCAGCATGAGGAAAAGTAAGTCTGCAGAGAATGTACCTGATCTGATCAGGGGTAGATACGAGAAGTCACTGCAGAACTGTGAAAAACAGAAAATCGGGACTTTCAATATAGTAAGAGTACAGAGAAAGAGTATAGAGAATCTGAGATATAAAGATATCAAAAGCCGAAATATACGGGAACTGTCAGTGTCTGACAGTCAGAGTATTTTCGGCTTTTTGTAAATTTACCTGAAATCGTAAAAGAGTTATCCTGTGTAGGTTCGTGCTGAAGATGTGGATAATAAGCATTTGCTGTTCTATGTGAAACCTGCACAAAACCATGATTTTGAACTTGTTGCAATAATAGGTTATGTACATAACCTATTTACACAGCCTAACTTTGATGCTATAGTGTGAACATAAAAGGTTATGTACATAACCAAAGGGAAAGAGTACAGAAGGAGTGAATACCAGATGAAACAGATTCTGATCGCCACACATGGAAAAATGGCCTCCGGCATTCGTTATACAGCAGAGCTGATCGTTGGAAAAATGGCTGAGATCACAACCATTGATGCTTATGTGACACCGGAAGACAATGTGGAGAAAAAGTTTGAAGAATATTTCGCACAGCATGAAAACGACAGGATTTTCGTTTTCACAGATCTGATGGGAGGAAGCGTAAATCAGAAGCTTCTGGGATACAGCCAGAAAGAAAATGTTACGCTGATCACAGGAACCAACCTTCCGGTCCTGATGCAGGTCATGATGGCAGATGACGATGTGACAGAGGATGAGATCCAGGAGTTTATCGATGATGCCAGAGAAGAGCTTCAGGTAGTGGACTTTGGTGGTGGAAAGAAATCCACATCTGAAAAAAATGCTGAAGAAGATACTGCACAGGGTATCGAAAATACTGCGCAGATTTCAGAAGGTGCTGCATCGTATGCAAAAAAATCCGCACCGAAAAAAGCTCTGGCTCCCCAGTTCTATGACAATTCCACAGCAAAGATCACCGCACTTCGTGTAGATGACCGTCTGATCCACGGACAGGTTGCCATGACCTGGACCAAACAGCTGGCTGTACAGGGAATCGTGGTAGCTAACGACGAGGCAGCTAACGATAACACCCAGAAGATGGCATTGAAAATGGCCGTACCGGGCGGAATCAAATCGCTGATCAAACCGGTGGATGAAGCCATTCGTATCTTAAACAATCCGAAGGCATCCAGGATGCGTATTCTGGTTCTGACAAGAACGGTAAAGGATGCTCTGAAGATAAGACAAAGTGTTGGTGAGATTGGATTCCTCAATGTAGGAAATACGGGACGTTTTGATGGGATCGATGTTTCCGAGAAGCTTGTCCTGACCCCGACTATCATGCTGACAAAAGCAGAACAGCAGGCACTGAAAGAGCTGGTGGCTCTTGATCCGAAGGCCTGTATGCAGCAGGTACCCAATGATGAGCAGAAGCTTGTGAAGGATATACTGGACAAGCTTGACTGACATCCACTGAATAAATAAAACGTAGCACAAAAAAGGGAGGAAAGAAAAAAATGTTAAACGCATTTCTTGTAGCACTTGCCGTATTTATCTGTGTCGGCGGTGCAGAGCTGGTCGGATTTACCATGCTGAACCGTCCGATCGTCATCGGGCCACTGGTAGGTCTGTTCCTTGGAGATCTTCACACAGGAGTTATTATCGGAGCTTCATTGGAAGCTGTGTTCATGGGAGTTGTAAATATCGGCGGAGCTTCTGCAGCAGAACCCGGAATTGCCACAGCTGTAGGAACTGCCTTTGCCATCATGCTTGGCAAAGGCTCTGAGGTTGCCCTGACACTTGCACTTCCAATCGGTATCCTTGGTCTTCAGATCAAGACCGTTCTCTACATTTTTATTGTAGGTATGTTTGCAAAAACCTTCGACCGTCTGTCGGCAGAAGGAAAAGAAAAACAGATCGTTGCTCTTCACTATGGGCTATGGGCTGTAAACTGGTTTTTATATTCCTTGTTCGCATTTTTCGGGATCCTGTTCGGATCTGATGCAGTCAGTGCACTTCTGGATGCCATCCCGGATGTTGTTATGAATGGTCTGACAGTTTGCGGCGGACTTCTTCCGGCAGTAGGTATGGCAATGTTGATGAAGATGCTCTGGGATAACAAGATCTGTATGTTTTATTTCCTGGGCTTTGTCCTTGCAGCATACTTAAAGCTTCCGCTGATCGCTCTTGCCGTGATCGGTGTGATCATTGCCATTTCCATTGGTATGAATGATTACAAGCTGAACCAGCTTGCGGCGCAGAGAGTGGCAGCTTCACCGGCCGGTGGTTCTGACGAATATCTTGATGAAGAAGAGGAGGAATTTTTCTCATGAGTAATTTAACGAAATCCATTCCAGCAGATGAAAGAAAAATGCTGAGAAAAGCGTTCTGGCGTTCCTTCACTCTGTATGCGGCAGTAAGCCCGGCAAAACAGGGAGCTTCCGGTTTCTGCTATTCCCTGATGCCATTTATCAACAAATTTTACAAAAACGATGAGAAAGGCAAAAAAGCTGCCCTCACAAGAAGTATGTCCTACTTCAATACAACCATCACCTGTTCCACTTTCATCATGGGTCTTGTAGCTTCCATGGAGAAGAAAAACAGCGAGCAGAAGGATTTTGACGCGAGCTCTATCAATGCAGTTAAATCCTCTCTGATGGGACCTCTGGCCGGTATCGGTGATTCCATTTTCTGGGGCGTTCTCCGTGTGATCGCAGCCGGGATCGCAGTAGGTCTTGGTGCATCCGGAAATATTCTGGCACCGATCGTATTCCTGCTTCTTTTCAACATTCCGTCTATTCTTGTGAAATATTATGGAACATTCCTGGGCTACAAGCTTGGTTCCGAATATATTCAGAAGGTTTATGCAAGCGGTCTTATGAACATCCTGACAAAAGCTGCCAGCATTGTAGGTCTGATCATGGTCGGCGGCATGACTGCCAGCATGGTAACCTTTAATTCCACTTATGAGCTCACCATGAAGGGTGAATCTGTTCTGAACCTCCAGAACATGCTGGACCAGATTTTTATCGGCATTGTTCCTCTTGGACTGACTCTTCTGTGCTACTATCTGCTGAAAAAGAAAAATATCAGCATTACAGTTCTGATCATCGGTGTTATCATCCTGAGCATCCTTCTCTCTCTTCTTGGAATTGCATAAACCTTAAGGATAAAGATCAGAACTATGAAAAGGCGGACCCCAGGTGGTCCGCCTATAAAAAACCTATAAAAAAGTTATATTGAAATAACTGGCCGCAAAAAGGGCAGTTGAAGAGTATCTGACGGATATAAATAAGCGGCAAATACGGATTATAAATATCTGCTCAATGCAAAATAAAGGAGATATAAGAAATGAAAGATTGGTGGAAGAATTCCGTTGTATATCAGATTTATCCAAGAAGCTTTAAGGACTCCAACGGAGACGGCTTCGGCGATCTCAAGGGTATTATTGAAAAACTCCCTTACCTTCAGAACCTTGGGATCGATGTGATCTGGCTCAGTCCTGTTTTTGACTCCCCACAGGACGACAACGGTTACGATATCAGTGATTACCGGAAGATCTACGCGGGTTTCGGAAGTAACGAGGACATGGATGAGCTGATCGGAAAAGCTCATGAGCATGGTATCAAGATCATTCTGGATCTTGTTGTCAACCATACTTCCGATGAGCATGCATGGTTTGTGGAAAGCCGGAAATCAAAAGACAGCAAATACAGTGATTATTATATCTGGAAGGATCCGAAAGCAGACGGCAGTGAGCCAAACAACTGGGGCTCCAGCTTCTGTGGAAGTGCCTGGGAATATGACGAAGAGCGCGGCCAGTATTACCTTCATTTTTACAGCAGAAAACAGCCGGATCTCAACTGGGAAAATGAAACCGTCCGTAAGGAAATCTATGATCTGATGAAGTTCTGGATGGACAAAGGTGCTGACGGATGGCGCATGGATGTGATTGCATCTATCTCCAAGGATCAGTCCTTCCCGGATTACCCGAAAACGGATGGCCGCAAGTATTATACAGGAAAATATCACAGCAACGGACCAAGACTTCATGAGTTTATCCATGAGATGAACCGGGAGGTGCTTTCAAAATATGACTGTATGACGGTAGGTGAGGCGCCGGGCTCCACACCGGAGGTTGCAAGACTGTTTACAGATCCGGAGCGTGAGGAGCTGAATATGATCTTCACATTTGAGCATATGAACATCGACCGCATTCCGGGCTCTGTAAACCGCAAGTGGGAATTGAAGCCTTTTGATCTCCGTGATCTGAAACGTGTTATGAGTGAGTGGCAGAACAAGCTTTATAACAAGGGCTGGAATGCTCTGTATTTTGAAAATCATGACCAGCCACGTGTGATCTCCAGATGGGGAAATGACACTACTTACCGCGAGGAATGTGCAAAGGCTTATGCTACCGTTCTCCATGGTATGCAGGGAACTCCTTATGTATATCAGGGAGAGGAGATCGGTATGACAAACGTGCAGTTCCCGCTGGAGGAGTACGAGGATATCGAGGTTCGTAATGCATATCAGGATCTTGTCGTTAAGAACAAAACCATTTCTGAGGATGATTTCCGCAAGGCAGTATGGAACAAGAGTCGTGACAATGCCAGGGTTCCTATGCAGTGGGATGACAGCGAAAATGCAGGATTTACAACCGGTAAGCCATGGTTCCGCCTTTCTGATCGTTACCAGGAGATCAATGTAAAAAAAGCTCTGGAAAAAAATGATTCCGTGTTTTATTATTATAAGGATCTGATCTGTCTTCGTCATGAGGAAGAGCTTCTCACAGAAGGTGACTATCAGCTCCTTCTTCCGGAAGACGAGAAGATCTTTGCATATTTAAGAACTTCCGACAAAGAGCAGTGGATCGTGGTGGCAAACCTTTCTGAGGATACGGTAAGTACAGAAGGTCTTGCGAAATATGTGTCCGATAAAGAGGATATTAAGATTGCAAATTATAAGGACAGAACAGGGATCAAAGCGGACTTAAGACCGTACGAGGCGTTTATGATGAGGATCCGGTAATTCCTGAGCTGTTGTATATGTAGTAGTAAAGTGGAAGAAAAGTCTCCGCTTTACAGAGAGCAGGTATGAGTATTTGTGCGTATCTGTACTGCCAAAGGATATCTGGGTGCAGTGCAGATGCGCTTTTTGCCTGTGGGGAAAAGACAAACGGGAGGAAATTATGGAAAAATATATCATTGCAGTGGATATGGATGGAACTCTTCTGAACAGTGAGAATAAGATTTCTGAAAGGAATAGAAATATTCTGCAGCGTCTGATCGATGACGGACATTATGTGGTGCCGGCAACCGGAAGGACCAGAGAACTGATCCCCCGGGAGTTTTCTGTGCTCCGGGGTGTGAAATGGGGAATCGTGGAAAACGGCTGTGTTGTCTGGGATTACGATAAAAATGAGATGATCTGGCGAAAAACCATGCCAAAAGGAATGGTAAGTAAAATCCTGAAGGATGTGGAAAACAGCGACGCAAAAGGCTGGATCGCAGAGGCTTATGCAAACGGAATCGCCTATTCTGATGCGGATGCCAGAGATTATGTGGCATCTGTAGCGGATAAAGCTCTGCTGGAAAAAACTTTTGTAGATTATTTTCTCAGCAGACATGAATATGTTAAGGATTTTTATCATCAGAAAGATATTCTGGATCAGGCAGAGAAGATCAATATTTATTTTGATGATATGGAGACCAGCAGGGCACTTCGTGAGAAATGGAAGGATCTGGATGATGTAGCAGTGACTACTTCCATCAGCGGCAATGCGGAGTTTAATGCAGCAGGCGTGGACAAGGGTGTGGGTCTTGCCATGCTCCGCACAAAGCTTGGTATTGACCGGATGCATGTGATCGCTTTCGGAGATAATGAGAATGATCTGGAAATGCTGGAGGGTGCAGGTATCGGTGTTGCTATGGGCAATTCCAAACAGTATGTAAAGGATGCAGCGAATGAGGTGACCGGAGATAACGATCATGATGGTGTGGCGGAATTTCTGGAGAGGTTTTTCGGGCTGTAAGCGGTGGTTGATCGTGATCGTTGATATAAGGGACAGGGAAATGTATTTTTCTCTGTCTTTTTTTATTTGCATTTTTGGTGATATAAGGTATGATAAACGAAGAGGATGCGGGGATTGCTGGTTTTGACCGGTAGTTACCGGTGAAAATTATTTGAGGAGATCAGGAGGATATTTTTTAATGAAAAATCTGATACCAAAGCGTGTGATGGAGTATATCATTATCACATTTGCTGTTGTTCTGATGGATGTGGGAATTTATGTATTTAAGTTTCCGAATAATTTTTCCTTTGGTGGTGTTTCGGGTATGGCGGTTGTGTTTTCGCATTTTATTCCGATGACGTCTGCGCAGATCAACCTGGTGATCAATCTGATTTTGCTGGTGATCGGATTTATTGTTCTTGGCCGGGATTTTGGAGTGAAGACGGCTTATGTTACGGTTGTTTCTTCTTTGCTTCTGAATGTGTTTGAGAAGGTTTTTCCTATGAACAGGGCGCTGACGGGGAATATTATGCTGGAGCTTTGCTTTGCGATCATTTTGCCGGCGCTGGCTGCGGCGCTGCTGTTTTTTGAGAATGCTTCGGGTGGTGGCACGGATATTGTGGCGATGATCATTAAGAAGTATTCTACGATGAATATTTCGGGTGCATTGTTTGCGGTGGATTGTGTGATCGTTGTTGTTTCGTTTATGGTGTTTGATCTTACTACGGGGCTTTGTTCTGTGCTGGGGCTTATGGCTAAGACGTTGATGATCGATAAGTCTATTGAGAGGATGAAGCTGAATAAGTATTTTACGATCATTTCCAGTAAGCCGGATGAGATCTGTGAGTTTATTATGAATGGGCTGGATCGGAGTGCTACGGTTTATCATGGGGAGGGTGTTTATTCGCATAAGGATAAGAAGATTATTCTGACGGTTGTTGATGTGAGACAGGCGGTGCTTCTGCAGAGGTTTATTGATGAGGTGGATCCGCAGGCGTTTTTGATGGTTACTAAGAGTAGTGAGGTTGTTGGGAAGGGGTTTATGAGTTATATTTGATGCGATTGTATGGGATTGTATGATGATCGTAGGTGATTGTGTATGATTGTAAGCTGATGGAAATTAGGAGAGCGTTCTTTGCGGGCTGGATGGGCTGCGGGGCGCTCTTTTTTGTGGTGGATGGTGGATGGTGGATGGCGGATGGCGGACGCAGGGGAGACGGGTGCCGGTTTGCTCCGGGCTTCGTCGGGGGCTGGCTTCTAGGCTGCCGGAATTCTGCTAAAACCGTTTTTAAAAAGTCCGAACTCGCGGCTTGCTGCCGCTCAGACAGCGGACTTTTGAAAAACAACGCAGATTTCCGCCAGCCAAGAATCAGCTCCCCTCCTGCAGAGTCGTAGCCAACCGGCACCCATCTCCCCGGCTGTTCGGTTCCGGGCGGGAGGTAGTGGTGGGGGTGTGGGGCGACTGGCGGAAGTGGGGATTGATGAGGGCTGGAGGATTGAGTGGATTCCCGGGAGTTGGATGAGCCATCAGCGCTGCGCTGGATGACTGGGAGGAAAGGCTGAGTTTCCTGTGGTCTGAAGGTGAGGGATGAGCCATCGTCGCTGCGCTGGATGGCTGGGAGGAAGGGCTGAATTTCTTGTGGAAGCCATCGTCGCTGTGCTGGATGGCTGGGAGAAAGGTTGAGTTTCCTGTGGTGAAGGTGATGGCTGGGGCATCGTCGCTGTGTTGGATGGCTGATTGGTGTGTGAAGGTTTTGTGAAAGGGGTTTGACAGGTGGGGGTTTTTATGGTAGGATACACACTTGCGTAACAAATTTAATAAAAATGTAACAAAATGGCGAATGAGGAGCGTGGCGAAGTGGATTGTGAATGTCTGCCTGAATGGGTGGGTGCTGCTGCGTGGTTTTCTGAGAGGAGTTTTATTGTTTATGTTTTATAAGAAATTTGCTGCTGTTGTTCTGAGTGCTGTTCTTGTGGGTGTGGTTCCTTCTGTTGTTTTTGCGGATGTGGATGGTGTCAGTGCTGTGTCTGATGGAGATGTGGAGGAGCTTTCTATTGAGGATGATTTTTCGGATGGTGCGGATTCTATTTCTGCTTTTGCCAGTGCTCTGGCGGATAAGACGGTTTCTGAGGTTCAGGGGTATCAGGAGGCGAAGGCTGAGGCTGAGATGATCGCACAGGAGAGGCTTGAGGCTGAAGCGGCTGCTGAGGCTGCGCGTAAGGCGGAAGAGGAGCGGAAGGCTGCTGAGGCTGCGCGTCTGGAGAAGCGGCAGGGGATTGTGGATTTTGCGCTGCAGTTTGTGGGGAATCCTTATGTTTATGGTGGTACGAGTCTGACTAACGGGGCGGATTGTTCGGGGTTTGTGATGTCTGTGTTTGCGGAGTTTGGGTATGAGCTTCCTCGTGTTGCTGCAGCTCAGTGTTCGGCTTCTGAGAAGAAGAGTGTTGCGGATATTGAGGCTGGTGATCTGGTTTTTTATGGTGAGGGTTGTATTGATCATGTGGCTCTTTATATTGGTGATGGTAAGATCGTTCACGCCAGTACAGCGGCTACAGGGATCAAGGTTTCCGACTATGATTACCGTGCTCCGGCTGCGGTTGGTTCGTTTGTGGAGTAGGATAAAGATACGGTTGATTTATAGATGTGAAATATAAACTGTCTGCGGAGATTTTTTGGCCGGGTAGGCTGAAAAATAGCTGCAGGCAGTTTTTTTGCAGAAAAATAGTGTATAATTTAACCGAATCAAGTAAGTCTCCTGCGGGTTGCGAAAAGCAATAAGCAGTGGGTGGGACTTGGAAAAAATTTAGAAAGGTTGTGGGGGTATGAATACGAAGGAAATCAGTGGCAAGCGGCAGATGGAGTTTTTGACGGGGTTTGATTTTGTCAGAGAAGCGGGTACTGCGGGGGAAGTGAAGGCGGCGAAGATGATCCGGGATACTTTGGACAGCTTCGGAGTGAAGAATCAGATGGAGGAGTTTGATTTTTGGGGTTTTCGGATTAACAGAGCGGTGCTTAAGGTTGTGGAGCCTTATCAGAAGGAGTATGTGGTGACCGGGTATGGAAGATGTGGAAATACTGGGGCAGAAGGTCTGAAAGCGGATTTTTTGTATGTGGAGAATGGAGATGCTGTCAGTCTTTCACGGGCGAAGGGTAAGATCGTTATGGTGAATGGCCGGGTGAGTGGTGATGTGTATCAGAGACTGGTGAGCGCCGGAGCTGTTGGTTTTATCAGTGTGGAGGGTTCTCCGCTGGATGAAGGAGTGGACAGGGTTCCCTGTCAGCGCAGCCTGCCGATGATCTTTCCGGGGGATGCAGCAGAAGAGACAGAAGGATTGTCGGAGTCTGCAGAGGATATTCACAAGATGCAGGAAAAATATAGTGGCAGGATTCCGGGGGCGAATCTTCATTATAAGGATGCAGTGGAGCTGGTGACGGAGGGTGCGTCTGAGGTGTGCCTGGTTGTGGAACAGGATGTGATGGCGTGCAGATCCCGTAATGTAGTGGCGAGGATCGAAGGTACGGATAAGAAAGATGAGATCTTGACGATTACGGCGCATTATGATTCGGTGCCGGAGGGACCGGGGGCCTATGATAATATGGCTGGGGCAGCAATCATCATGGAGCTTTGCAGATATTTTCAGCAGTATAGACCGCGCAGGACTATGGAATTTGTGTGGTTTGGTGCTGAGGAGAAGGGTTTGCTGGGCAGCCGGGATTATATCAGAGTTCATGAGAGTGAGCTTGGAGCGCATCGTTTTAATATGAATGTAGATCTGGCCGGGCAGCTGATCGGAGGAAATGTTCTGGGAGTGACGGGAGAGGCTTCTGTTTGTGATAAGCTTCTTGAGATCGCTGACGGAGCAGGGATCGGAGCGTCTGTGAAGAATCAGATCTGGGGAAGTGATTCCAATTCTTTTGCATGGAAGGGAATTCCGGCCATGACTCTGAACCGGGATGGTTTTGGCATGCATACTCGTTATGATACGATTGATCTGCTGTCTGCCTGGTCGCTGGAGAGAAGTGCGATTCTTCTGGGATGTATTGCGGATGCGCTTGGGAATGCGGAGGTTTTCCCGTTTGAGAGAAAGATGCCGGAGAAATTTATCGGAGAGCTGGATGAATATATGTGCAGATAGTAAAAATCTGATTTTATCTGCTCATAACTGGATATTTGTTATGGAACTGTGGGGACTTGTCTGTTTCGGGAAGAGTACAGACAAGTCCTCATAATTTATTCAATATTTTCAATGTTTATTGACCTTTATAATTCCGCAAGGGAACATGTGGCTTTGAGTCAGGGGGATATTTGCAGCTTTGTAAGGGATTCCCGGAACAGGGGGCAAGCGGAGGTTCGCAATTGAACCAGTGGAATTACTTGATTTGATCAAAATACGATAAAACAATAAAAAATAATACAAAATAATTGACAGTAAGATATCGAACTGTTATACTGAAATCACAGGCTTTCCAGGGATCAATGCGCCGGATATTGTTTTGCGGAGTATTGATTTCTGGAACTTTTATCACAGAAAAATCAGGAATGAGGAGATAGGACCATGTTTACAGAAGAACGACAGAATGCAATAGAGAAATGTCTCCGCGAAAAAGGAAAAGTCAGGGTCAAAGAATTAAGCGAGATGTTTCAGGTTACGGAGGACTGTATCCGCAAGGATCTCAAGATCCTTGAAAATGCAGGCAGATTAAAGAGGACTTACGGCGGAGCGATCCTGTCACAGGAGTATCCTCTGGAGAGAAACGTAGTAGACAGGCGTATGTACAATCTTGATAAGAAGAAAGTGATTGCTGCGAAAGCCTTCAAGCTGATTAAAAATAACGAAACGATCTTTCTGGATGTTTCCACTACAAATATAGAGCTGGCAAGGCTTATCGCTTCGTCGGGTATGCATGTTGTGGTTGTCAGCAATATGATCGATATCCTGCAGATCCTTGCTGCGAATCCGTCCATTACGGCTATAGGCACAGGGGGAACTATGTACCGTTCGGTGAACGGATTTATGGGAGCTGCGGCCATTGAGGTGATCAAGCAGTACAGCTTTGACCGGGCATTTTTGGGAAGCTGTGGCGTGGATATGACAGATTTTGCAGTTACTACATCCGGAGTGGAGGATGGATTGACCAAGAAGGCGGCAGTGCAGAGCAGCAGACATAAATATGTGGTTATGGAGAGAGAGAAGTTTTATTTTAACGAATCTTATAAATATACACATTTTGATGATATCAGCGGGATCATTACCGATGAATTTCCGGATGATACCATTGTGAACATACTGAGGAATACCGGAGTGAAATTACTCTGAGCAGACAGTAACAAAGGGGGATTTTTACATGAAAGACTATATTCTGGAAACCTGTGTGGATTCTGTGGAATCCGCCATGGCAGCAGCCGAGGGTGGTGCGGACAGATTGGAGCTTTGCAGCAATCTGATCATCGGGGGAACAACTCCCGGCCCATGGCTTTTTGAGGAAATAAGGAAGCGTTCGGATATCCGGATCCATGCGCTGATCCGTCCGCGGTTTGGAGATTTCTGTTATACAGATGCGGAATTTTCTATGATAAGGAATGCAGTAAAGGATTTCCGCAAAATGGGAGCGGAGGGTGTCGTGGTAGGTATCCTGAAACCGGATGGCACCTTGAATATGGAACAGATGAAAGAACTGATGGATGCTGCGGGAGATATGTCTGTTACGCTGCACAGGGCTTTTGATGTGTGCGCAGATCCGATCGAGGCTATGGAACAGGCAATCTCGCTGGGAATCGATACGATCCTTACCTCCGGACAGAAGAATACCTGCCTTCAGGGTGCGGAGCTTCTGAAGGAACTGGAAACCAGGAGTCAGGGACGTATCACCATCCAGGCGGGGAGTGGCGTCGGTGCGGAAGTGATCCGCCAGCTTTATCCCCTTACCGGGATTAAGGCTTATCATATGAGCGGCAAGGTTGTAACGGACAGTGCGATGCAGTTTCGCAAGGAAGGTGTCAATATGGGACTTCCGACATTCAGTGAATATGAGATATGGCGTACAGATATTGAAAATGTTCGTGCTGCAAAGAAAGTTCTGGAGGAATTATAATGGCTGAGGGGAAGATTTTTCTGAAAGAAAACCGTGATCGGATCGAAAAAAAATATCGGGAGCAGGTGATGGGGTTACCGCAGGCTTTTGCGGAGATTGATAAAAAGCTTGCGGAATGCACAGACGAAGTGGCTCTGGCGTGCAAATATTTATATGCGTTCATGCCGTACAGTGATATCGGAAATTACGCGTTTGAAGTATTTCTGGATTATGCGGAGAATGGCGTACATTTATGGAAGGAAAACTCCGGGGTGGCAGAGCTACCGGAGGAAATCTTTTTGAATTATGTGCTGTTTCACAGAGTAAATGAGGAGGAGATCGCACCCTGCCGCACATTTTTCCGCAGGGAGATCGGAGAGAGAACTGAGGGAATGAGCTTCCGGGAAGCTGCCCTGGAGGTGAACTACTGGTGTGCACAGGAGGCTACCTATCATTGTACAGATGATCGTACCCTGTCTGCACTTGCCGTATACCGCAGAGGAAACGGAAGATGCGGAGAGGAATCTGTATTTACCGTTAATGCACTGAGAAGTGTTGGTGTACCTGCCCGGCAGGTATATGCACCAAAGTGGTCTCATTGTGATGACAATCATGCCTGGGTGGAAATCTGGTGTGATGGAAGCTGGTATTTTCTGGGAGCCTGTGAGCCGGAGGAGATCCTGAATAAGGGATGGTTTACCAACGCTTCCTCAAGGGCCATGATGGTCCATTCAAGAGTTTTTGATACCATGATCCCGGAGGGAGAAGTGATCGGCAAAGATGGTATGGTGACTATGCTCAACGAGCTGAAACGATATGCACTGACAAAAGAGATCACTGTGTCCGTAAAGGATTCGCATGGAAAACCGGCAGAAGGTGCAGAAGTTTCTTTTGAGGTGCTGAATTATTCGGAATATGCCCCGATCGCAGAACTGAAAACCGACAGTTTGGGAAAAGTCTGCCTGACAACAGGGCTTGGAAGTATCCATATTTCTGCAAGGATGTATGCAGATGGAGAATGGCTGCATGCAGAAAACAGCATGGATACAAAAACAGAGGATTGTTGTGAGATCTGTCTGATGCCCGTAGGAAAGGAAAAGGGTATTTTTTATGAGGAGTGGACGGAGATCGATATGATCGCACCTCATGATGCACCTGTAAATAAAGATATGCCAACACCGGAGCAGAAGGAAAGAGGCAGCAGACGTCTGGCAGAGGCAAACGCTTACAGGGAACAGAAGGTAAGAAACCTGAGCAATCTGGAGTGTCGGAAATTCCTGGAAAAAGAAACTGGAGATTCTTCAATGAGAAAAAAGCTCCTTGAAGTCCTCACAGAGAAAGACAGAACAGACTGTATCAGCCAGGTTCTGGAGGAGCACCTGAAATTTGCATTACCGTATGAAAAAAACATGGATGCAGATATTTTTGTACCATATGTACTGAACCCGAGAGTTGACGATGAAGTTTTGCAGAAATACAGAAAAGCGATTCTTGAGCAGCTGTCGGAAGAAGAAAAAAATATGCTGCAAAAGGAGCCGGCGAAGATCTGGAAGTGGATTGAGGATAAGATCGTTTCCAGCCCGGAGAAAGAACGCAGCAGTGTGATCACCACGCCGTCCGGATGTCTGAAAACGGGAACAGGAAGCCTTCTGTCAAAGAAGATCCTTTTTGTGGCAATGGCGAGAACACTGGGGATTCCGGCACGCCTGAACCCTCATGACCGTTCCATGGAGTATATGAAAAACGGAAAATTCATCCCGGTATCTGAGGAAACGGAGAAAAAGGCATCGATCCTTCTGAAGGCAAGTGCGGATACACAGTGGAAATATTTCCAGAACTGGAGCATCGCAAAACTGGAAGCCGGAAAATATATCACACGGAAGCTGGAAGCCGAAAATTTCAGAGATCAGGTGATGAAGCTGCCGCTGGAAGCGGGAAATTACAGGATCCTTACCTCAAACAGACTGCCAAATGGAAATATATTTGCAGCGGAGTATTATTTTGAGGTTCAGATCGGAGAAATGAAGAGGGTGGAGCTGGCATTTCGGAATGCAAACCTGGAAGACATGCTGGAGAATATTTCCATACCGGAATTAACTCTCAGAAAAGAAGATGGAAGCACCGTGAAGGCGTCAGAACTGACGGCAGATGGGAAGCATATCCTGGCGTTTCTGGAAGAGGAGAAAGAACCGACGGAGCATATCTTAAATGAGATGATGGAGCAGGAAGAAGCTTTTTCCAGATATGCGAAGAGGATCATTTTTGTAGTAAAAAGCAAAAAAGCGCTGGAGACCCCTACCCTTTCAAGAGCACTGGGCAAGCTTGGAAATGTTCAGATCTTATATGATGATTTTTCAGAGATCATCAATACACTGGGAAGAAGAATGTACGTAGATCCGGATAAGCTTCCGCTGATCATTGTGACAAACAAAAGCCTGAATGGGATCTATGCAACCAGCGGATACAATGTGGGAACCGGAGATATGCTGCTGAGACTGCTGTGACAGATATATCGGATATATACAGAAGGAACACAGGCCGTATCATCGACTGTGTCGGTGACGGTCTGTGCCCCCCCCTGTAAATGCTGTGAATTATTGCAGTGGTTTAGATACTCAGAATATGAAGGCAGATCGAAATGAGAATGTCCGTTGTGCTTTTCGAGATTGCCGTAATAAAAGTTGCTTTGCATTACTTAGCATCAGAAAAGAGATCACGCACGGAATCCCGGTAGATACATTCCGGCTTCAGGCGGATCGTTCTTGGAAAATCGCTGTAGTCTCCGTTCATTCTGCGAAGCAGCAGATCACAGGCCTGCTCTGCCAGGCCGTTCAGCGGCTGACGGACAGCGGTCAGCTGAGGAGAAAGCAGCATGGACAGTTCAAAATCATCAAAGGAGACAACAGACAGGTCTTCCGGGATCCGGATGCCAAGGCTGTAGATCGCTTCATAAATACCGAGGCATAGTGTATAGTTCGCAGAAAATACGGCAGTCGGACGTTCCGGAAGATTCCATAATTTCTGCATTGCCTGATATCCAAAGTCGTTTGCGTAATTTTCAGCGATGATATAATCGGGGTTAACAGGAATATCGTAGTCTTCCAGTGCCCGGAGATAGCCTTTTTTTCGTTCGCATGCGGTATAGGATGCAGGAGAACCGGTGACAAGGGCGATCTTCTGATGCCCCATTTTTATCAGATGCTCCACGATCTCGTAGGCTCCGGAGGTACAGCTGGTCTGTACACAGTCTGTACGGTGGAAATGGCTGTGTTCTTCCAGCTCCACAACAGGGATTTTGGCGTGTTCCACAGCAGAACAGATGTCCTGGTTCAGACTGAAAGAGGTAATGATAAGGCCGTCGATCCCAGAGCGAAGCATGTGAGGGACGAATTTATTGACATGATCCTTATATTTGTCGCCGCTCATAAATGTGAGAGAATAACCGTGAGCGCGCATGGTGTTTTCTATTTTGCTCAGAAGAAAAGCATTATGCGGAGTATTGGGAGGACCGGATACCAGACCGATACGGTAAGTCTTGGAGGAACGAAGTCCCCGGGCCGTGTTTCGTGGAACGTAATTCAGTTTCCGGATTGCTTCGTCGATCTGCTTTTTATTTTGCGGCCGTACAGTTCCGCCGTTGATATATTTTGAAATGGTGGCCAGTGCCAGACCGGTTTCTCTGGCAATGTCCTTGATGGTTGCACTCATAAATCAATCCTTTCCGGATGCTGTACTGTTGTGTTCGGACAGGTCTTTTACGGAGCGCCGCGGGTGGAATACAACATCCAGCATGTCTATTTTGGGAAAATCCATATAGTCTCCATGGATCCTTTTTAAAAGTAATTCCACAGCATGTTTCCCCATGCTTGTCAGATCCTGTGAGACGCAGGTCATAGTCGCGCTCATGGTCTTGAAAAGCGGATCATCATCAAAGCACACAAAGGAAATATCCTGAGGAACGGAAATCCGTGCCTGGCTGGCAGCGCTTAAACCACCCATTGCGGAGAGATAGCAGTCAAAAAAAACAGCAGTAGGGGGATCGGAAGAATCCATAAGCTTCTGGAAATGCAGGTTGCTCTGGGTGATCGTTTCTGCAGTGGAACCAAAAGAAACAGGGGGAAAAGAATCCTGCTGTTTCAGAAGGTCAATGCCATTTTTCTGATATACATCCACAAAGCCCTGGATCCGCTGCTCGATGGTGTAGGAGTCCAGATACTGTTCCATGATCCAGACCTTTGTGTGGCCTTTTTCCAAAAGGTGCTCTGCCAGCAGTGCACCGCCTCTGTAATTATCAGAAATAACACAGTCTACAGGAAAATGTCTCATGGAAGCAGGAATCTGATCGAGCATTACAACCGGTATGCCGGCATTCTGTAAAAGCTGGTACAGGTCATCATGCCAGCAGGATGGGAGCATGATAACTCCGTCAAAGTGCTGGGAGATAATATCCTGTATCGTATCGATCTCCTTCTGATGTTCAAAAAAGAAAGAACAGACAATAACTGTATAGCCATGATCCGTGAAATGCTTGATAATGGAGTTGACAAGCTCGCCCCAGAAATAATTACCAAGATCTGAGATCAGGATACCGATGGTATGTGTGTTTTTGGCACGAAGAAGCTGGGCATTCCGGTTTGGGGTATATCCAAGCTCCTGAATTGCTTTTTCTATAAGGATACGATTTTCTTCCCGTATTTTTTTGTGGTTTATATATTTGGAGATCGTTGCGGTGGACAGGCCTGTCGCACGGGCGATATCATTGATTGTAACGTTCATGTAAAGCCTCCGGTTCTGATGCATTTACAGATAATATAGTATTTTCATATTATATCATGAAAAAGAAAATGCCTCAATACACATGGCATTTTTTACACATAAAGTATCAGAAAAAACGAGCGTATTGTACAGAAAATTGATAAAAATGAAACGTTTAACAAAACCTGATACGAAAAAGTACACAAAAACAAGACGGAATAATTGTAAAAAATAGGAAAAATGATTTTTACCCTATGATTTTACTTGAAAAGCTGCTTCGGATGCGGTAAGATAGTCTTAACAAAAAACGAAACGTTTTACGTAACAAGAAAATCAGCTATACGAAACAAGGAGAAGGTTATGGCAGACACAAAGCAGCAGTGGTATAAAGATGCCAAATACGGATTATTCATCCATTGGGGACTTTATTCCATCCTTGCAGGAGAGTGGAAAGATCCGAAGACCGGCGAGGTCACCAAGACAGACCGTATCGCAGAGTGGATCGAGAACAATCTCAACATTGACAAGGAAGATTACAGAAAGCTGAAAGATGAGTTCCATCCGGACAAATTTGACGCGGACATGTTTGTGAAAAGAGCGAAAGAACAGTGGGGTGTTAAATATATCGTTCTTACTTCCAAGCATCACGAGGGATTCGCAATGTACGATTCCAAGGTCAGTGATTTTAATGTAGTGAAGGCTGCAGGAAGAGATATCTTAAGAGAGCTTTCCGATGCTTGTAAGAAATATGACATGACAATGGGTATCTATTATTCACAGGCTCAGGACTGGGATGATGACAATGCCTATAAGAAGGATTACGAAGACAAGAACGAATGGAAGCCGGAATTCCGTACATACTTCGATGAGAAATGCAAGCCGCAGTTAAAAGAGCTTCTTGAGAATTACGATAACATTTCCCTGATCTGGTTTGATACTCCGATGGGAATGACCGCAGACGAAGCTCAGGAATTAAGAGACTGGGTTAAGGGCATTAAGCCTGACTGCATCATCAGCGGACGTATCGGACACCAGAAGGGCGATTACATGACCACCGGTGATAACTTTATCCCACGTCTTCCATACGACGGTGACTGGGAAGTACCGGCAACTGTAAATGATACATGGGGTTATAATAAATACGATACAAACTGGAAGAATCCGGATGATATCCTGAACCTTCTTCTCAAGATCGTCGGCAGAGGCGGAAATTACCTGCTGAACGTAGGACCAATGGCAGACGGAACTGTTCCGGAAGCTTGTGTCGAGGTTATGAATGAGGTTGGTAAATACGTGACTGAGAATGCGGAAGCAATTTACGGAACCAAGAATGTTGGTATCTATCCGTATGAGATTCCGAGCATTGAATTTACAAAGAGACCACATAAGCTTTACGTACACGTACTTGCACCGAGATATCGAGTTGAACTGCTGAACATCGGTAATCAGTTAAAGGGTGCATATGTGGTAAGCACAGGAGAAAAGCTTCCGTGCCGCGCATTAAAGTGCTGCGAAGGAAACTCGATGATAGAGGTAGAGCTTCCGGAGAAGCTTCAGGGGGCAAAGAACTACTGTGTATGCCTGGAGCTTGAGGAAGAAGAGCCGATCTTTGAGGCGATCATCGATTGATCAATTTATGAACATCAATGGGAAAACTATATAATAAAAAATCATATTAAGGGAGGATTTATTCATGAAGAAACGAATGAAAAAAGTTGCAACACTGTGTCTCGCCGGTGTAACCGCAATGTCTACAGTAGGCGTAACAGGAAGCGCCGTATTTGCAAAGGGTGACACAAACTACGATGTAGACAATATGGATTTTGAAAACGTTGAGCTTCGTGTAGCATTCAGATTTAACAACGGATCTGATACAGACGGACAGGCTAAATGGTATTACAAAGCACTTGATGAGTTCAATAAAGAGAACGAAGGAAAGATCCATGTAACAGATGAGAGTATTTCTACAGAGTCTGATTACGAAGAGAAGCTTACAACAGATTTCGCTTCCGGTAATGTACCGAACGCATTCCTTCAGTATGG
>JAERMT010000032.1_pt1 | contig 23243 bp, 15 predicted proteins | sample 9267081 | NCBI WGS metagenome assembly JAERMT01 (sample SAMN17071939, study PRJNA684904) | human gut metagenome | isolation source: diarrhea sample from child under the age of five | host: Homo sapiens | place: South Africa: Mafikeng, Mafikeng Provincial Hospital | collected 2019-09
GCAACTCGACAACCTCATCACCCTTCATCAGCGTAAGCTTGAATTGAGACTGTTTTCCGGATGAAGGTTCTTCATTTAGATGCGCATGCTGACGTGGTGCCTGTCGACGAAGGAACAAGGATTTGCGGGGAGCAAAGCACCACGACCAACCGGCCGAAGCCCCATTTTGTCCCAAAGGCGTGGTGCCTGTCGACGAAGGAACAAGGCGTTGCGGGGAGGGAAGCACCACGTTCAACCGGCCGAAGCCCCATTTTGTCCCAAAGACGTGGTGCCTGTCGACGAAGGTACAAGGATTTGCGGGGAGCGAAGCACCACGACCAACCGGCCGAAGCCCCATTTTGTCCTAAGGACGTGGTGCCTGTCGACGAAGGAACAAGGATTTGCAGGGAGGGAAGCACCACGACCAACCGGCCGAAGCCCCATTTTGTCCCAAAGACGTGGTGCCTGTCGACGAAGGAACAAGGATTTGCGGGGAGCGAAGCACCACGCCCAACCGGTCGAAATCCGATTTTGTCCCAAAGACGTGGTGCCCGACGACGAAGAAACAAGGCGTTGCGGGGAGCGAAGCACCACGTTCAACCGGTCGAAGCCCCATTTGGTCTCAAAGACGTGGTGCCTGTCGACGGAAGAACAAGGCGTTGCGGGGAGCGAAGCACCACGCCCAACCGGTCGAAATCCGATTTTGCTCCAAAGGCGTGGTGCCCGTCGACGGAAGAACAAGTTTTTACAGACAACAACATCCCGATATTAAAGGAGGCAATTATGACTTTTAAGAAAGAGGCGGATTTCGAGGAAGAATTGATACATCTTCTGACATCCGTAAGCGGTTGGAAAAAAGATACCTGCGGATGGGGAAATTCCGATGGTGCATATGAATCGGTACTTCGGTATCCCGATGAAGAGGACCTTCTGAAGAACTGGGCGAACATCCTCTATAACAATAACAAAAGCAGGGATCGCCTGAACGAATACCCACTCACATCGGGAGAGATGCGTCAGATTATGGAGCAGGTGACGAACCTGCGGACCCCTCTGAAGCTAAACGGTTTCATCAATGGACGAAGCGTGTCGATTGTTCGGGACAATCCGGAGGACACAGAACATCTGGGAAAAGAAATCAGCCTGAAGCTGTTCGACCGCATGGAGATTGCCGGAGGTCAGAGCGTTTATCAGATTGCACAGCAGCCGAAGTTCCCGGCGAAGAATCGGATTCTGAACGATCGCCGCGGGGATGTGATGCTGCTGATTAACGGAATGCCGGTGATTCATATCGAGTTGAAGCGATCCGGAGTACCGGTGAGTGAGGCGTGCCATCAGATTGAAAAATACTCCCACGAAGGGGTGTTCACCGGACTGTTTTCTTTGGTACAGATTTTCGTGGCAATGACGCCGGAAGAAACGCTGTACTTCGCCAATCCGGGACCGGACGGCCGATTCAATCCTTCTTTCTATTTTCACTGGGCGGACTTTGACAACGAGCCGATTAATAACTGGAATGAAATCGTGCGCACGTTCCTGTCCATCCCGATGGCGCATCAGATGATCGGGTTCTATACGATTGCGGACAATTCCGACGGGGTGCTGAAGGTGATGCGGAGCTATCAGGTGAACGCGGCGAATCGGATTTCCGACACAGTGCGGAAGACCAAGTGGGGAGAGCAGAATCAACTGGGTGGATACGTATGGCACACCACCGGTTCCGGTAAAACCATGACCAGCTTCAAGTCGGCACAGCTGATTGCGGATTCCGGCGATGCGGACAAGGTGGTTTTTCTGATGGACCGAATTGAGCTGGGTACCCAGTCCCTGCAGGAATATCGGGGTTTTGCAAATGACGATGAGGACGTTCAGGCGACGGAAAACACCGGGGTGTTGATTGGAAAATTGAAAAGCACGAATCCGGCAGACACGCTGATTGTCACATCTATTCAAAAGATGAGCAACGTTCCGGAGGATGCGGGACTGAAAGCCCGGGATTTGGAAACGATTCGACGGAAGCGAATTGTTTTTATTGTGGATGAAGCCCATCGATCCACTTTCGGCGATATGCTGATCTGCATTAAGGAAACGTTCCCTCAGGCGATTTTCTTTGGATTTACCGGAACACCGATTCAGAAGGAGAACCAGAAAAAGAAGAGCACGACCGCAACGGTTTTCGGCAATGAGCTTCATCGATACAGCATCGCGGACGGCATTCGCGACGGAAATGTTCTGGGATTCGATCCGTATATGGTACGGACATATCGGGACAAAGAAGTGCGCAAAGCCGTTGCGCTTGAAATGGCACATGCATCCTCGGAGAAAGAGGCGCTGGACAACAAAGATAAACGAAAGGTCTACATGGAGTACATGGATTCCGGGAAGGTGCCGATGGCCGGATATCTTGATTCCGGCAGCGGAAAATATCTTCGAGGAATTGAAGACCATATTCCAAATGCACAGTATCGACAAGATGCGCACACCCATGCGGTGGTGGAAGATATCCGGGAGAATTTCCGTCGCCTCAGCACCGGAAAGGGCGATGAGGGCGTTCGCTTTCACGGAATTTTTGCCACAACCAGCATTCCGGATGCGATTAACTACTATCGATTGTTCAAGGAACTGGCACCGGAACTTAAAGTGACGGCCTTGTTTGATCCGAACATTGATAATAAGGAGGGAGCAATTTGCAAAGAGGATGGTTTGGTGGAGATCATTCAGGATTATAACCGCCGGTACGGACAGGATTTTACCATTCCTACTTTTGCCAGAATGAAGAAAGATATTGCGGCGCGATTGGCCCACAAAAAACCTTACGAACGAATTGTGAGAGAGCCGGAGAAACAGCTGGATCTTCTGATTGTCGTGGATCAGATGTTGACCGGGTTTGACTCCAAATGGGTGAATACCTTGTATCTGGACAAAGTCCTTCTGTACGAGAATATCATTCAGGCATTCTCACGGACGAACCGGCTTTTTGAAATTCACGAGAAGCCATTCGGAATTATCCGGTATTACCGGAAGCCGTATACCATGAAGCGGAATATCGATAGCGCCATTAAATTGTATTCCGGAGATCGAGCGTACGGTTTGTTCGTTCCGAGTCTTCTGGAGCATTTGGAGGAGATGAATCACAGCTTCCGGGTTATTGAGCGGCTGTTCCGGGATGAAGAAATTGATAATTTCGAGCACCTTCCGGAGGATAAGTCGGTTTGCGGAAAATTCGCAAAGGAATTCCGAGAGTTGGTATCCTATCTGGAAGCGGCACAAATCCAAGGATTCACATGGGAAAAGAACCGTTATGAGGATGAAGAGACCGGTGAAGCGGTGGAGGTGGAGTTGGATGAAAGAACGTATCTGATTCTGCTGATTCGGTACAAAGAACTCCCGAGAGTTGAAGGGGGCGGGTTCGGACCGGAAATACCGTATGACTTGGATCCCTACATCGAGGAGATGGATACGGGCAAAATCGATGCGGAATATATGAATTCCCGTTTCGAAAAGTATTATAAACTCCTGAAACGAGATGATGCGTCTGAAGGGGAACTGGAAAAAGCGGAAGAAGAATTGCATCGAACGTTCTCCACGCTGACCATGGAAGAACAGAAATACGCCAATTTATTTTTGCACGATATTCAAAGCGGGGATGTGGAACCGATGGCAGGCGCAACCCTTCGGGATTACATTACGGAATACATGGCAGACCATCGCAATGATCGAATTCACCGATTCGCGGAGACATTCGGGATGGACGAAGAGAAGCTGAGAAGTCTGATGGCGCTGCATCCTACCGAAGGAAATATTAATGAATTCGGACGCTTTGATGCCTTGAGGGCAACGGTGGATAAGGAGAAGGCGCGTGCGTATTTTGAAGAGAAGGAGCAGCAAAGAATTGCGCCGCCAAAAGTTACGATAAAAATCGACAATATCCTTCGAGCGTTTATTTTGGAGGATGAGAAACCTCAATAATCCTCGTAACCCCTTTAATTCTGCGGTTTCTGCCCGGAAACATTAAAATAAATAAATTCGTGCGTTAGAATTTTCTAACGCACTTTTTTTAATGCAAAGTGACCACACAAAAAACACAATAAGTGGTGGACAAATAATTTTGAATGGTTATAATAGGAAATTGAAAAAAATTTAAGCGGTAGAATCCGCGTTTAAGAAAGGGGACTGAAGATGAAAATTATTGCAGTAGCAGTGTTTCTGATAGTGATACTGCTGATTATCACCGAACGAGTGCACCGTACCGCGGCGGCAATGGCCGGGGCAGTGGTACTGATTCTCACCGGCGTCATGTCGGCGGAGAAGGCACTTTCTTACATTGATTTTAATACCATTGGGGTGTTGGTGGGCATGATGATTTTCGTGGCCATCGTTCGTCAATCCGGTATGTTCGAATATATAGCGGTGCGCGCCGCCAAAGCGGTGCACGGAGACCCGTGGAAAATCATGGTTGCTTTTACCCTGATTACCGCATTGCTGTCGGCAATTCTGGATAACGTTACCACCGTACTGCTGGTGGGCCCGATGTCCATCGCCATCGCCCGGATGCTGAAGATCGATCCGGTGCCGTTCCTGATGGGACAGATTCTGGCATCCAACGTGGGCGGTACCGCCACCTTAATCGGTGACCCGCCAAACATCATGATCGGCAGTGCCGCACACCTGTCCTTTATGGACTTCCTGGAAAACACCGGTTTCACCGTGCTGTTCATCCTGGTTGTGCTGATTTTGCTGATGAAGGTTGTATATGAAAAGAAGATTGAACTGGGTACCGTGGATACCGGCGCCATCGAAAAGTTGGATCCATCCAAATCCATTACCAATTGGGCGCTGATGAGAAAAGGAATCATCGTTTTAATCTGTGTAATCATTGGATTTATGTTCCATGACAAGCTGGGCATCGAGTCCTCCGTCATCGCTCTGACCGCTGCGGCAGTAATGCTGATTATCGGCAGGGAAGATGTGGACCAGGCCATTCAGGGTGTGGAATGGACAACAATCCTGTTCTTTATGTCGCTGTTCGTGGTTGTCGGTGGTCTGACCGAGACGGGTATCATCAAGGAACTCGCATCCAAGATCATCGGCGCAACCAACGGACATCCGATGGTCACCATGCTGGTACTGCTGTGGGCGTCGGCACTGCTGTCCTCCATCCTGGACAACATCCCGTTCGTTGCCACACTGATTCCGCTGATTCTGGCCATGCAGGCGGACGGAATGGATGTCACCTCCTTCTGGTGGGCGATTTCGTTGGGCGCATGCCTGGGTGGAAACGGAACCATGATCGGTGCATCCGCCAATGTGGTTTTGTCGGACATCAGTACGAAACACGGCTATCCGATTACCTTCAAGAGCTACCTGAAAGTCGGCATGCCGTTCATGCTTCTGTCCATCGTAATTTCCACTGTATTTCTTGTGGTTAAATTTGATATTATGTAGTCAGGAGGTATGGATTAATGAGCAATGAATACACGACCAACAAAGTGTCCAGCGACATGATCAACATGATGGCAAAACAAATGGGCGCGGTGCATATCAAGTCCGATCCGGCGTATATCAACATTTATACATTTGAGATCGCACCGGAATTTCGGATTAAGTACATGCTGGATCTCCGCCGGGGAAAGGGCATGTACCTTCACCGGGTAAGCCCGTACCCAATTATGCTGGGAAAATTCTACGGTGAGACCGATATCGTCGACTACATGAAGCGGGATTTGCAGAAGTTCCGGCGTGCGTACGAAAGCGATAAATTCTCTTCGTTCCTGGAACTGACGGAAGATTTGACCCAGTTCAACCGCCAGATTGAACAGCTTTTCCTGAATCGAAAGGTACCGGAAGCGGCCTTCCGGGAACTGGCCGATGAAATGAAGAGCGTGCATGCCACCATTGAGCAGATGGCAGAGGAGTGTCCGATGTTGTACGATACCGATCGGAGCATGGGGGAACTGGCCATCAATGCCAGCGATCTGGGTTTGGAAGAGGAATAGTTCTCGTAAAAATAAGAAGAGTCGGAAGTCTGAGGCTTCCGATTCTTTTTTTTATGTCGACAGGACGAGGGGAAATGAGTATAATCAAAGTAGCGCTGATTTTACATTCTGGGGTGTAGAACTGCATTGAAATTACAAATAGGCAGGAGTGGAAATGGCTAAGAAAGTATCAAGAAAAGAAGAAGAGGAACTGAAGAAGCTGTCGCCGGAAGAGCGGAAGGCGATTAAGAAGCAGAAGAAGCGGGATGCGTATCAGAAGGAGAAGGCGCAGCGGAAGGAAGAGCGCTATCAGAGCGAATCGAAGAAATTCGCCACGCGTCACCGGAAGGGGGCCATCGTGACGGGCATCGTGCTGGCGGCGGTTCTGCTGGGCGGGCTCTTCTATTGGATGAATACCGGACTGTTCAAGGAAGACAGCTATAAATTCTTCAGCTACGACAAATACGTGAAGGTAGCGTCCACGGACAAGCTGACCTACAAGAAGTCACAGCTGAAGGTGACCGACAAGGACGTGGAAAAACAGATTCAGGCGAAGCTGAAGAATGCCGGAGAGAAGAAGCTGACGGAGGCCTTCATCAAGAAGAACACGGACAATGAGTGCAAGACGAAGGCGGAATACGAGAAGCATGTTCGGGAACAGCTGGAGAAGGACAAGAAGAATTCCGTGGGCAGCGAACTGCTCAGCAAGGTCAGCGGAGATTCCAAGCTGAAGAAGACGCCGAAGCTGCAGCTCAAGGCGGCCAAGAAGGACGTGGAGCAGAACTACGAGCAGATGGCTTCTCAGTACGGCATGGACGTGGACAGCCTGATTAAAGCCTACGGCATGGACGAAAAGTCCTATCAGACTATGGTAAAGAACAGCGCCAAGGAGAGCGTGAAGCTGCACCTGGTGGCACATGCCATTGCAAAAGAAGAGGGCATCAGCCTCAGCAGCAGCGACTACGATCAGCGGCTGAAGGAGTTCAAGGAAAGTACCGGACTCAGCGAGAAGCAGTTCAAGAAGCAGGCCGGCTCCTCCTACGAGGATTATGCGAAGGAAAACAACTTTGAGGAATACTTCTTCCAGGAGAAGGTAGGTCAGTTCCTGGTGGACAAAGCCACGGGAAAATAGAATTATGATGAGGGGAAGAGATGCACGAAGGCCCTCCCTCCTCAACCGGTAGTTAAAAGTACTCATATGAGTACTTTTACTTTTCCCCGAATAATTATAAAATTTACATAATACTATTTTTGTTGCGTATAGATGTGCGATGTGCCGGATATGCGCACATACGGCACATTTGCCGGGTAAGAAAGGAGAATCGCCTATGAAACCTCACCTAGCAGGATACCGAAAGAAGCGCAGCAGATTCGGGTCGGGGATTGTTACGCTCGTGATGCTGGCGTCCCTCTTATGGGGCGGCATGGCATGGAACGTGCAGGAAGCGAGCGCCGCTTCCAAATTCGACAATATCATGAATCCGGAACTGCCATCGGGTTTTGATGCCGATGATACCACGAATCCATACAATAATGGAAAGCAGAAGTTTTTGCTGGCGGAGAACAACGAGCTCACCGTATATAAATCCTGGGATGTGGGCAGCGACGAAACCGCCCGAAAGAACATGTGGGTATCCACTTTCGACAACTACACTCCGGGAGGAAGCATGAAGCTGATGGCCGGGGACAACGATGCGGATGCCCGGAATAAAGGCGGATGGGAGAGCGTCACGGCAGACACAAGCGCAAACGCAACCAAGCTCAACTATCTGGATGCCGTTGCTTTTGACCCGAACGGAACGGGCCGAAAGGACCACGTTGCCTATGTGGGATATTATCAGTCCGGCAGCGCCAAGGGCAACTACCTTTTCGTGTACGATACGGTAAAAAAAGAATGGACGACCACCGAAGATTTGCCGGGGACCGGCGATGCAAACGGGCTCAATTATCTCACCGCCCGGAACTTCTATTCCATCACTGCCGGAGACTACAACGGAGACGGAAAGGACACCATCGTGGTCTACAATCCGGCTGTCGACGGGAAATACGGCGTGGTGGAATACAAATACACGAAACCGGGGGCGTATGGCAAACTGGAACTTCAAGGAAATTCCAAGCGCATGCTTCACGGCATATATCGGGAATACTCCAATCTGGAAAACAGCAAAAATCTTCGGGACAAGCTGGGATGCAATCTGACCACCGGAGATTTTGACGGCGACGGAATCGATGACTTGGGAGTGGTTTCCTACGGTCAGGAGTATTCCTCCGCGCCGAAGGATGCCGATTACCGGCTGTACACCCCGATGGTGGCGGCGGTATTCGGAGAGGACCGGCACAAGAGCGACAACGGCGACAAGTGGTCCGTGGTTTCCTCCGGAAAACTGCAGACCGTGTATGCCGGCCTGAACAAGACCAAGGAAAAAATCAACAAGAAGGATACGGATGTCTATGAATCCATGAGATCCCCATCCATCAGTGCCGGAGATATCGACGGCAACGGCGCAGACGAACTGGTCTGCGCGGGTTTCTGGTGCAAGGTTCAGGACGACGGCGATTCCGCCGGCTACAACAAGGGTATCGATCACGGTAAAATCACGGCCGCCGCGGTTTCCGCTTCCGGAAAGTCCATCAACATCAGCGGTCATCAGATCGATTCGAACAAATGGACCCAGTCCACCACGGCCAGAAAGAATGACTTCGATGTCAAAGTACAGCTGTCCACCGAATGCGTGGCCATTAACGGACAGAGATCCGCCGAGCACGTATTCATCAACGGAACCCTGTACGAATATGCCGGTGCACTGTTCAATGCCGTTTACACACCGGAATATTTTACGAAGGAAGATAAGGGCATCGGAAATGCTCTTGTGGGCTCCGCAGGGATTACGGATGTGGTTGCAGGCGTGTTCGACGGCAACGATCAGGGCCGGGAACAGGTGATGTTCGTATCCACCTTGAGAGAAACGGACACCTACTACAACGATTACTACATGACCATGGGCGCTATCGGCGGCAGCAATTACGGCAAGGATACCAACATTGCCAAAAACTACTACGACAGCAACCTGGACAACGACCATTACACCATCGCCAATAAGGGAGATGATGTAGACAACAAGAGAGTCAATCTCTGTATCGCCGCTTCCGATAACGACAACGACGGATTGCTGGGAAGCTTCCGGGATAAGAAGTGCGTCTACACCGATCCGAAGAACGCCGCCGTACTTCAGGCGGGACCGTACTTCGGTGCCATGGACGATCTGGGCGGATACGACGACCCGTGCGAGACTTCCTATGCCCTGTCCAGTTCCTTTGAACGGGGCACCACCAAGGGAGACAGCGTCTCCTTCGGCGCCGGATTCTCCGGAACGCTGGAGTTCTCGGCAATCGCCAGCATGGAAGCCAGCCTGCAGCTGGGATATTCGCTGGATTGGAACAAGACCTTCGAAGAATCGGTGACGGAGACCTATACCACCTCCTTTACCGCACAGGGACACGACCAGGTGATTGTAAGCCGGATTCCGGTTACCGTATACCGATACGACATCTACACACCGAAAGCCGGCGGCGGCTACACGGTGAACGAGGACGGATATTCCGTGACGGTACCGGGAAAACCGATTTACTATCAGCTGAGCGTAAGCGAATACAACGAATTTGTGGATGAATACAACAACAAGATTGACGAGCTGAGCAAGAACGACGCGTCGAAGATGCGGCTCAAGAAGATTGCGAAAGACGAAGCGGCGTCGGGTAAATACGATCTGCCGGCAGATAACGAAGGAAATCCGCAGAACTACTGGTCCAGCTGGGCCGATGCCGGCGAAGGGGCGACCAATCTCAGCCGAAGCCCGTTGGCGCTGACCTACAGTTCCGGTCACTCCTCCAGCGAATGGAGCACCTCTTCTTCCGCTACCACCGCAACGGAAATGAGCCACGGATTCTCCTTTGACTTCACCCTGATGGGCGGCTTCGGCCTTCTGGGCAACAATGCCAAAGCCGGTGCGTACGTGAGCTTGGACTACCTCCACACCAACGGTAGTTTTACCACGGAAGCCGAAGAGAAGGGCTCTGCCGGGCAGGTGGAGAACCTGAACGAAAAGACCCTCATGGCCTCCGGCCTGCCGAAAGCGGTAATCCGGGCCTACGGATTTAACTGGGAATTCGGTACGTGGAAGCGAGAACTCACCACCCAGTCCGGGGACTATACCCCGTTCTTCGGATATCGGGTATGGAAGGTGACCATGCCGCCGGAGAAGCCGGAGAATCTGGAAGCGGAGCATTCCGACACCGACGGCCTCCACAGCGTGGATCTGAAATGGGATCCGGTGGACAGCAAGCTGGTGCTGGGATACAACGTGTACATCAAGGACGGCAGCGAATACAAGAAGATTAATAAAGACCTGATCAAGGGCACGGAATACACCGCCGACGGTTTGGATACCAACACGAATTACACCTTCGTGGTGACCACCGAGGCGTACACCGATGTGACCGGTCAGGATACCACGGTGAAAGCCAACAGTTTGTGGTCCGACGAGGCGTCCATTACTACGCCGAGACAGGGCTATCAAATCACCCTATCCCCGGACCGCGGCTCTAAGATTACGGCTACCGGCGAGGAAAAGGAAATTCACAGCGGCGATGAAATCTTCGAGGGAGACGCCATCACCATAAAAGCAGCCCCGCGGGAAGGCTACACGCTGACGCAGGTTCTCCTGAAGAAGGGGGGCGGCAGCGAAGTGGATATCACGTCCACCGACGGCACCTTCAACTTCGTGGTGAAAGGCGATACGGAAGTCATCGTTAAGTCGAAGAAGAACGTTTCCGAAAGTGAGATCGTCTACAGTGCCGGCGAACACGGGAGCATCACTTCGGCGGCTTCCGGCGGACAGGAATTCAAGTCCGGCGCCATGGTCAGCGACGATGTGACCTTCGAAGCAGAGGCAAAGGACGGATACGTTCTCAAAGAATGGCGGGTAACCACCGACGGCAAGACGCAGACCTTCGCCGCCAACGGCAGCAATACCTATCGATTCGGTCCGTTCGCACCAAAACACGAGGTGCAGGCCGTATTCGCGGCAAAAGACGACGCTTCCGTAACCAGAACCCTCACCGTGAACAGCGGACAGGGCGGAACCGTCAAGGTTACGGATAAGGACGGCAAGGCGTACGAACCGTCGGAGGGCAAAATCACCGTTAACGTGGGCACTCCGCTGAAGATTACCGCCGTGCCGGACAAGCACTACGTGCTGCACGCATGGACCGGAGATTTTGCGGCGGTATCCCAGGAAACCAAGGAGATTTCCCATACCATTTATGAGGACCTGACGGTAGGTGCGGTGTTCTACGCACCGGTGAAATACAAGGTGTCCTACGACGTGAACGATGCCAAGCTGGGCAGCATCGATTCCGACATCAAGAGCGGATCCACCCAGGTGGAAGATGCGAAGATTTCCTTCAAGGCAACGCCGGCAGAGGGCGCAAGACTGGAATACTGGCTCATAAAAAAAGGCAGCGATGAGCGCAAAGTCATGACGGCGGATTTGAAGTCTTCCTACGATCTGGAGATTTCCGTGGAAGACACCACGAAAGTGACGGCGGTCTTCACGCCGATTGAAACTTATTCCCTGACGATTAAATCGTCGAAATACGGAACCCTCCGCGTACTCGATTCGGCGGACAAGGAGCTGGCAAACGGCGATTCCGTCCGGTACGGCGATACGCTGAAATTCAAGGTGTCCCCGGCCAAGGATTACAAATTCAAGGCCCTGAAGGTGAACGGAAAAGAAGTGAATGCGAAGGAAACCTTCACCGTAACCGGTGACGTTTCGGCAGCAGCGGAGTTTACCAAAATCGACTACAAGGCGCCGCTGGAACAGAAGCTGAGAATCACCACGAAGAGCAAAAAGGTCGCTCTGAAGTGGGGCAAGACCCCGAGTGCGGACGGCTACGACGTGTTCTTCGCAAAGTGCGGCACCAAGTTCAGCAAGAAACCTTCGTTGACCACGAAGAAACTAAGTGTTTCCGTTTCCAAGATTAAGGGAAAGAAGGTCAGCAAGCGCGGATGCTACAAGGCCTATGTCAAAGCGTTCCGAAAGGTGAATGGAAAGAAGCAGTACATCGCTTCCGGCATGGTGGTGCACTCGGCGGGAAGCAAAAACAAATACACCAACGCTTCCGCCATTACCGGCGTGCCGAACGCGAAGGCGATAAAATCCGGAAAAACCTATCAGCTGAAGGCTAAATTAAAGAAGGCCAACAAAAAGAAACCGCTGATTAAGAAATCCCACTCTCCGTGGCTGAGATACGGCACCACCAACGGTGCGGTGGTCAAGGTGAGCAAATCCGGAAAGATTACCGCAGCGGGCAGAGGAAAATGCACAATCTACATCATCGCACCGGACGGTGTGAGAAGAAACGTAAAAATTACCGTCAAATAGCCTTGCAGTTACTGCAAGAACCAACCTTCCCAAGAAGAGGGCATCCCGGTTTTCGGGGTGCCCTCTTTGCTTGAGAAGAATCCAAGCTATGGAGAATGGACGGGGCTTGTGGTACAATCAAAGTAGTTTTTTTACAGAAGGGAGAACGGGATTATGAGACGTGAAATAGCAGTCTCCGTCCATTTTCTGACGGAGGCGAGACGAAAGAAAATCGAGGAAACCGCGGCGAAAGGCGGATTTGACGCAGTATTCTACGACAACGACGATGCGGCGGTGGGAAACATTTCGGAGGCGGAAATTGTCTTCTGCGAGACGCCGAAGCCGGTGAAGGGACTGAAGAACGTGAAGTGGTGTGCCAGCTCCTATGCGGGCATCGCACCGTACCTGGACCCGGGAGTGCTGCCGGAGGGCTGCCGGCTCACCAACGGGGCGGGTTCCTACGGTGTGACCATTTCGGAGCACATCGTAATGGTGTCCCTGATGCTGCTGAAGCAGATGCCGAGATACCGGGAAATCATCGACAACCGGGAGTGGCGCCACGACGTGCCGATTCGCTCCATTTACGGAAGCCGGGTGACGGTTCTGGGAACCGGGGATATCGGAAAATATACCGCCAAGCGAATGAAGGGGATGGGGGCGAAGACCGTCATCGGAATGAACCGGAGCGGCCGCTGCGACGAACCTTCTTTTGACCGTATCATCACGGTGGGAGAGCTGGATGCGCTGCTGCCGGAAACGGATATTCTGGTGCTGTGCATGCCGGAGACAAAGGAAACCCGGGGCACCCTGTCCAAGGAGCGCATTGGGATGCTGCCGAAGGAGGCCATCGTGGTGAACGTGGGCCGGGGCAGCGCCATCGACCAGGATGCGCTGATGGCGGCCCTGAACGAAGAGCGGATTGCCGGGGCGGCGCTGGACGTCATGGTGCCGGAACCGCTGCCGAAGGACCATCCGCTGTGGGATGCGCGGAACATCATCATCACACCGCACATTTCCGGGAACATGTCCCTGGAGCACACCCGGGAGGAGTCCGTGGATCTGTTCTGCCGAAATGTGGAGCGGTACATCGCGGGGGAACCGCTGGTTCACGCCGTGGATTTTGAAAGAGGGTATTAATATGATTAAAGCGTGCATTTTCGATCTGGACGGGACGCTGACCCGGACGCAGGAGTCCATCGCCCGTCCCATCAATATGACTTTGGAACATTACGGGCTGAAGGCCCAGCCGGTGGAAGCCTATAATTATTTCGCCGGGGACGGCATCGACAACGCCCTCCGCCGGGCGCTGGCGGCATCCGGCGACGAAGAAGGAAAATTCTTTTCCGAGGGCATCAAGCTGTGCCGGAAGTGGATGCAGGAGGATCCCCTGTACCACGTGGAGCCCTACGAGTACGTGCCGGAAACGCTGAAAAAGCTTCGGGACTACGGTTGCAAGCTGGCGGTGTTTTCCAACAAGCCCCACCTCAGCGCGGTGAACGTGGTGGAGACGATTTTGGGCAAAAACACCTTCGATCACATCCAGGGGCAGACCGACCGAATTCCCATTAAACCGGATCCTACCGGGGTGTTCGAGATTCTGGACCGATTCGGCCTTTCCAAAGAGGAATGCCTGTATTTCGGGGATACCAACACGGATATGATGACGGGAAAGAATGCAGGCGTGTATACCGTGGGCGTAACCTGGGGATTTCGTCCTCGGGAAGAGCTGGAGAAATACCATGCGGACCGGATTATCGATTGCCCGAAGGATTTCTGGACTTGCGTGAAAGAGATGAACGAAGAATAGAAGCATAAGAGGATGGAATGAAGAAGAGAAGAAAACCGGAGCTGCTGGTTCCGGCGGGAAGTATAGAACCCCTGATTGCGGCGGTGGAGAACGGGGCGGATGCCGTCTATGTGGGCGGCCGCCTGTTCAATGCCCGGATGAACGCGGGAAACTTTGACGATGAAAGAATGCAGCAGGCCCTGGACTACGCCCACGCCCGAGGCGTAAAGGTGTTCGTGACCATGAACACCTTGATTTTCGATGAGGAAATGGCAGAGGCGGTGGACTACGCCGGATTCCTGTACCGGGCCGGGGTGGATGCCCTGATCGTGCAGGATTTGGGCCTGGGAAATCGGATTCACGAAGAGCTGCCGGATTTCCCACTGCACCTGTCCACTCAGGGAACCGCCTGCGACGGGGAAGCGGTGGCCTTGGCGAAGGAGCTGGGCTACGAGCGGGTGGTGCTTTCCCGAGAGCTGTCCCTGCCAGAGATGGAAGCAGCCTGCCGAAACGGAGGACTGGATATTGAGGTATTCGTCCACGGCGCCCTGTGCATCTGCTATTCCGGACAATGTCAAATGAGCCGATTCTACGGGGGCAGAAGCGGAAACCGCGGGGCCTGCGCCCAGCCTTGCCGCCTTCCTTACGAAGGGGTGGATGAAAACGGAAAGAGAATCTCCGGTCATCTTCTGAGTCCCAAGGATCTGTGCCTGGTGGACCGGCTGGGAGAGCTGATTGAAGTGGGCGTCTATTCCTTCAAAATCGAAGGTCGGATGAAATCCCCGGAGTATGTGGCGGTGGTCACCCGGATCTACCGGAAATACATCGACGAATACATGGAAAAGGGCAGCTATCACGTGACCCCGGAGGACCGCCGGGAGCTGCAGCAGATTTTTAACCGAGGTGGTTTTACCTCGGGTTATTTGAACGGAAATCCGGGGGAAAAGCTGATGTCCCCGGTGATTCCGAAGAACCAAGGCATTCGCATCGGAACCGTCAAATCGGTGAAGCCGGGCTCCACCCTGGTGGATGTATCCTGCGATATCCTGCCGGATATGGGCGACGGCATCGAAATCCGTTCGGAGCGAAAGGCCGGAAAGGCGGTCAGCACCATTATCAGTTACCGAAAGGAGTCGGGAAAGGGCGTCCTGCGCATCGGAGATTTCAAGGAACCGGTGCAGGTGGGGGATGCGGTGTACCGCACCTCATCCAAGAAGCAGCTGGAAGCGGTTCGGAACTCCTTCCGGAACATGTCCTTGGACGCATCGCCGGAATCTCGCCGCATCGGACGGCGCCGAGGAATTCATCTGACCCTGACGTGTTTCGACAATGTGCTCCGTCTGACCGGTACAACCATCCCGGAAACGGGAGACCTGTGGGACAGCCAGGCGAAGAAGAGCGTGGTGCTGGAAGCGGGTCCTTTCGAGACGGATGCGGAACGGGCTACGCCGAAGGAACGGTACGAGAATGCCCTTCGAAAGACGGGAAACACCCCATTTGAAGTGGAGAGCCTCCGTTTCCGAGGGGACTTCGATATCCGGGTAAAAGCATCGGAAATCAACGCCCTTCGCCGGGAATGCCTGGCCAAGCTGGAAGAGGAAATCCGGTTCCGCCGGACGCTTCCGGAAGGCTTCCGGCCGATGAGAGCGAGAGGGGAAGCCGAGACCGGACTGCCGGTTCTTCCGGATACCTTGCCGCGAATTTCTCTGGCCGCCCTGTGCCTGGAGGCGGACCGTTCCGGCCGATCTTTAGCGGAGGTGTACGGAAACCGGGAAGAGACGGACGCAGTTCTTTTTATCTCCAATGTAACCAAGGGCCGGGAGGACGAAATCCTGCTGCGCCGGGAAGCGGAAATCCGGGAACTGGGCCGGAGTGTGCCGATTCTGGTGGGGAACCTGAGCTGGCTGCACCGGCTGGCGGGAAAGGGACTCCGCCTGTACGGCGATTACGGCCTGAACGGGGTGAACCGGGAGACGGCAAGGGTCCTGAAAGAGATGGGCGTGGAAGCCCTCTGCCCGGGACTGGAGCGGAACGAAACCGGCGAGCTGGGAGAGAACATGATGCCGCTGATGGTCAGCGAGCACGATTTCTCCGCCCGGGAACTTCGAAACAATAAGCGTGGAATTCACATCCGGGTGGAGCATCCGGAGTACAGCAGTCAGAGCCGGATCGTTCCGGCGGTGACGGAAAGGAACTAGAGGAATGAAGCTGATGCACCTGGCGGATCTCCACCTGGGAAAACGAGTGAACGGGTTTTCCATGATGGAGGATCAGGAATACATTCTAAATCGGATTTTGGAAATCATGGAGGAAGAGCAGCCGGACGGCCTGCTGATTGCCGGGGATGTGTATGACAAAACCATCCCGCCGGCAGAGGCGGTGCGCTTGATGGACGATTTTCTCACTGCCGTGGCGGCAAAACACGTCCCGGTGTTTCTGATCAGCGGAAACCACGACTCGGCGGAGCGGGTGGCTTTCGGGCATCAGCTGATGCAGGGCAGCGGCATTTGGATTTCGCCGGTATACGACGGGACCATTGAACACCACACCCTGGAAGACCGGTGGGGCGAGGTGAACATCTACCTCATTCCGTTCCTGCGGCCATCGGTGGTGCGGAGCTTTTTCCCGGATGCGGAAATCGGGGATTACACGGATGCGCTGGGAACCATCCTGGAAGGATTGCAATTGGATACATCCCAAAGGAACGTGGTGCTGGCCCATCAGTTCGTCACGGCGGCCGGCGCACAGCCGGAAACCTGCGACTCGGAACAGCTGTCGGTGGGCGGCCTGGACCGGGTGGACGGAAGTGTTTTTAGCCCCTTCGATTACACCGCTCTGGGACACCTCCACGGTCCGCAGCGTGTGGGAAGCGAGACGATTCGGTACGCCGGATCCCCTTTGAAGTATTCTTTTTCGGAGCTGCACCAGAAGAAGAGCGTGACGGTGGCGGAGCTTCGGGAAAAAGGAGAGACGGAAATTCGGCAGATTCCGCTGCAGCCTCGGCGGGAGATGATAGAATTGCGGGGAACCTTTGAGGAGATTTTGGCAGAAGCCCGGAAGAAGGGGGAGCCGCAGACGGATTATTACCACATGATTCTCACGGACGAGACCGATGTGGTGGACGCCCTGTCCCGCCTTCGGGAGTTCTACCCCAACATCATGCTGCTGGATTACGATAACCGGCGAACCCGCTCTCAGAAAGAGGTGGAGCAGTTGGACCGGGTGGAAGAGCGGACGCCGGGAGAGCTGTTCGCCGCGTTGTATGAGCAGCAGAACGGGCAGGAAATGCAGCCGGACCAGAAGGAATATCTGGATGGATTGATTCGTGAAATTTGGGAGGAGCAGGTATGAGACCGATTCGCATAGAGATGTCCGCCTTCGGACCCTACGCCGGCAAACAGATTGTAGAAATGGATCGGCTGGGGACCAGCGGCATCTACCTGATTACCGGGGATACGGGCGCGGGTAAAACCACTATTTTCGATGCCATCGTTTTCGCACTCTACGGAACCGCCAGCAGCGACCGGCGGAGCGGCGATATGCTGCGCTCCCGCTATGCGGAGCCGGATACCCCCACGGAGGTGAAGCTTGTTTTTGCCTACCGAAATAAGGAATATGAGATTCGCCGGAATCCCACCTATCAGCGGCCGAAGCTGCGGGGCGAGGGCATGACCCAAGAGAACGCATCGGCGGAACTGCGGCTGCCGGGGGGAGAGATTCTCACCCGCACCGGAGAGGTGGACGAAAAAATCCGGGAGATTCTGGGGATGACCCGGGATCAGTTCATGCAGATTGCCATGATTGCCCAGGGGGATTTTCTCAAGCTGCTGCTGGCCAAGACGGAGGAGCGGCGGAAGATTTTCAGCAGTATTTTCCGCACCGGCCGGTATGCCCGGCTGGAGGACCGCCTGAAACAGGAGGCCCGTCAGGCGCGGAAGACGTACGACGACTTGGTGCGGGAAATCGGCTTCGAGCAGGAACGGGCGCGGCTTCCGGAGGGAACGGACCGGAGCGGGCTGCGGGACGAGGAGTGCCTGCAGGCGATTGAGGCGTTCCGAGATGAGGCCGGAAAGAGGCTGAAAGACGGGGAAAAGAAGCAGGAGCTTCTGCGAGGGGAATTGGATACCCTGGCGGCCCGAATTTTGGCGGAGGAAGAGCAGGAAAAGCGAAAAAAGGCGCTGGAAGAGACCCGGAAGCAGCGGACGGACCTTCAGGCAGCAGCGGAACAGCGGGAGAAGGAGCTGGAAGCGGCCCGGAGCCGGGAACCGGAAGCGAAGGAGAAGGAAGCGCGGCTCCACGTGGAGCAGGATCGGCTGCAGCAGTACGACCGGCTGGAAGAGTTGAAACAGCAGAAAACCGAAGGGGAGAAAAAACGGGATTCCGATGAGGCGAAACGGAAGAAGCTGGAAGAGGACCGGAAGACCCTGGGGCAGCAGATTCTGGATTGCCGGCAGAAAATCAAAGAAAAGGAAGCGCTGGCCGGGAAGGCCGCCGCACTCACTGCAGAGAAGGAACGCCTTCGGAGTCAGGGAACGGAATACAAGGAACTGAAGACGCTGCTGGAAGCCTATGAGGAAGCTTCGGAAAAGTGGAGCCGGGCGGCGGCGATCTATCAGGCGGCCTGCGGCAAGGAGCAGGAATTCGGCGAAATCTATCGCCGGCAGCACCGGGCATTTCTGGACGATCAGGCGGGAATTCTGGCGGCGGAACTGGCGGAGAACCGGCCGTGTCCGGTGTGCGGATCTCTGCATCACCCGGCACCGGCGGTAAAAACCGACGATGCGCCGACCCGTGAAGCGGTGGAACAGTCTCAGAAGCGTTGGGAGGAAAGCAAAAACGCCATGGAGGAGGCCGGCCGAACGGCGGCGGCCCTTCGGGGAACTCGGGACAGCAGCCTCCGGCATATGGAAGAGAAGGCCAATGGACTGAATATGCCGACGGAGCCGGCGGCGCTGAAAGAGACACTGGTGGAAGAGCAGAAGCGGTATCGACCGAAATGGAAAGAGGTCACGGAAGCCCTGGCGGCGTCGGAAGCGGCGGCCGAGGCGAAAGTGGTTTTGGAAGAGAATCTGGAGACGCTTCAGAACCGGCAAGACGCGGCGGAGGAAGCCTGTCGCCGATTGGAGGTGGAATCCGTTCGCCTGCAGGAACAGATCGAGAATCTGGCCAAAAACTATGCGGACCTGAAGGAAAACCTTCCGTATCCGGACCGTGAGGCCGCCCGGAAAGCGGTGTCGTTGCTGGACCGGGAAATCCGGGAAATCCGGGAAGCGGTGAAGTCGGCGGAGGAGAACGAGAAAGCGGTGGCGCGACGGATTCAGGAAGCGGAAGGACGCATGGGCGAGCTGCAGAAGCAGATCCGAGAGAGCGAATCGGCGGAGTCGATGACGGCGGCGGAACTGCTGGAAAATCAGAAGCAGAAGAAAGAGGAGCGGCTCCGTCTTCAGGCAGAGGCGAAGGAGGACAACCTGATCTGGGAGACCAATTCCGCCGCGGCCGGCCGCATTCGGAAGCTGAACGGTGAGCGGGAGCGGGCGGAGCAAAGGTATTCCCTGCTTCAGAATTTGGCGGACACCGCCAACGGAAACCTTTCCGGAAAGCAGCGGATTCAGCTGGAGACCTACGTGCAGCAGCAGCTCTTCGATCGGATTCTGGTGCGGGCCAACACTCGGTTCCGCGTGATGTCCGGCGGTCAGTACGACCTGGTTCGCCGAAAGGAATACCAGAAAAACCAGCAGAGCGGACTGGACCTGGATGTGGTGGACCATTATAACGGCACCACCCGAAGCGTCTCCACCCTTTCCGGCGGAGAGTCCTTCATGGCATCCCTATCTCTGGCCCTGGGCCTTTCCGATGAGATTCAGGAAAGCGCCGGCGGCGTTCAGCTGGATGCCCTGTTCGTGGACGAGGGCTTCGGCTCCCTGGACGAGGAGACTCTGGATCAGGCCATGAAGGCCATTCAGGCTTTGGCGGAGGACGGCGGCCGAATCGTGGGTATCATCTCCCACGTGACGGAGCTTCAGAACCGCATCGACCGGCAGCTGCTGGTGCGCAAAATGAAATCCGGCGGCAGCACCGCTGCCATCAATATCTTATAGAAGAAATGGAGTGTTCAAAATGAGAATGATCGATACATTGGCAAAAAAAGGCGATGCCATGATGGCGAACAGCATTCGGGCCCGGAAGGGAATCCTTCGGGACCGCTGCCGGGACCTGCGGAAGGAGATGGACATGGACTACCTCCGAGACGCCAGCGACGCCATCGCGAAGCACATTCTGGCCGGCGAGGCCTACCGGGATGCCACAACCATCTTCGTCTACATGAGTTACGGGAAAGAGGTCATCACCGACGGTTTTATCGCGCAGGCGCTCGCCGACGGTAAAAAAATCTGCATCCCGCTGTGTCTTCCGGAGAACCGGATGGAAGCGAAGCGCTACACCGGACCGGAGGATCTCCATTCCGGAAAGTACGGAATCCGGGAACCGCGGGAGGATGCGGAGACAGTAGCACGGGAAGAAATCGACCTGGCGCTGATTCCGTGCGTCGCCTGCGATAAGCGGTGCAATCGCTTGGGCCACGGTGCGGGATACTACGACCGATACCTGGAAGGAATGGATTTTGTCAAGATGGCACTGTGTCCGGAGAAAATGATTCTGTCCAATGTGGCGGTGGATGCCCTGGATGTTCCCATGGATGCCGTGGTAACGGAAGAAGGCATCGTGACGCGGGAGCGGTAGCCGGAGAAGGAGGGATTATGTCTGAATTAATCTATAGCATTGTGATGTGGACCGCTCGGATTCATGACGAAATCATGGGCATGAACGACGGATGGGGATACTACAACAACGACAAAAAACTGCATTTTATCGTCATGGGAATCATCGGGATGATTGTGGTGCTGGCGGCATATTTCATTTTCAAGCTGCTGCAGAATCATCCGTTGGTAATCGCGTTTATCTACGCCTTCACGGTGATGATTGTGCTGACCTTTGCCATTGAAATCGGCCAAGGATTCTACGGAACCGGCAACATGGAGATGGAAGACGTGGTGGCCGGCATGGGCGGATTTCTGTTTTTCTTCGTGATTTTCGCACTGGTGCGGGGAATTTTCCTGCTGATTTTCAACCTCCTCCGAGGGAACGACCGGAAGAAGCGGAAGAAATAGCGTTAGTGTACAAAAAGAATTAATTTATAAAAATATCCTTAAAAAGCTTGCTTTTTTTGTCATTGGAATATAAAATATAGTTCATGTTGATAATATTTTGAGTGAAATTTGTCCGGCAAACCATAAAGACCGGATGAGGGTGAAAGGAGTACAGGTTAATGGCAAAGCAAGAACCTTATTTTGATGATGCGGCACACGTATCGTCGGAATCGAGAGCAAGTTTTTCCGGAAAGTTAGGATATGTATTGGCGACGGCGGGATCCGCAGTCGGCCTGGGAAACATTTGGAGGTTTCCCTATCTCGCTGCAAGACACGGCGGCGGAATTTTCTTGCTGATTTATCTGCTTATTGCAATTACATTCGGATACACCATGATGATGTCCGAGAATGCGCTGGGCAGAATGACCCGGAAGAGTCCGGTGGGCGCGTTCCGTGCTTTTAGCAAGGGAAAATTGGCCGGATGCGGCGGATGGCTCAATGCGGTGATTCCGATGCTGATCATGCCGTACTACAGCGTAATCGGCGGATGGGTTGTGAAATACCTTTACGAGTTCCTTCGGGGCAATGTGAACGCGACGGCAGACGATGCTTTCTTCGGCGGATTCATCAGCGACGACGCCAGCGCCGAACTGTGGTTCGTGGTATTTGCACTGATGGTTATCGTGGTTATTTTCGCCGGCGTGGAGAACGGCGTGGAGAAAATCTCCAAAATCATGATGCCGATGCTGGTATTCCTGGCGCTGATTGTGGCAATCTATTCCATGACGCGTCCGGGCGCAGTGGCGGGAATCAAGTACTTCCTGGTCCCGGATATGAAGAACTTCACCTGGATGTCCGTAGTTGCGGCATTGGGTCAGAGCTTCTATTCCCTGTCCATCGCAATGGGAATTCTGGTAACTTACGGTTCTTATATGAAGAAGGACGTGGATATTGAAAAGGCAACCGGACAGGTTATCCTCTTCGACAGTGGAATTGCCATCATGGCAGGACTGATGATTATCCCGGCGGTATTCGCATTCTCCGGCGGAGATCCGAATGCGCTGAATGCAGGTCCGTCCCTGATGTTCATCACGATTCCAAAGGTATTTGCAAGTATGGGTCTCGGCCGTTGGGTTGGATTCCTCTTCTTCCTGCTGGTGCTCTTCGCAGCGCTGACCAGTGCGATTTCTCTGGCAGAGACCAGCACCTCCACCTTCCAGGATGAGCTGGGATGGAGCCGCAGAAAGTCCACCCTGTTGGTAACACTGCTGATGTTCGGTCTGGGAACTCTGAACTCTCTGGGATACAGCTCCCTGGGCTTCGTAAAAATCTTCGGAATGCAGATTCTGGACTTCTTCGATTTCGCGACCAACTCCGTAATGATGCCAATCGCGGCTTTCGCACTGTGCATCCTGGTGGCTCGCTGTGTTGGAGTGGACCGCATCACCGAGGAAATCAAGCTGTCCTCCAAGTTCCGCATGGAGAAGATGTACCGCGTAGTGGTTCGCTATGTGGCACCGGTATTCGTTATCATCATTCTGCTCAGCTCCCTGGGATTCCTGGGCTAGCGGAAGCTTAGGATAGTGGAATCTTAAAGAAAAAATAAAGCCTGTATTCGATCGTCAAGCGGAGATTGCTGATCGTGTGCAGGCTTTTTGGTTCCCGGCCCCGCGGGGCCAATATGCCCGGGAGCGAGGTGCCAACAAGGGCGCCGGCCGCCCGGGAAAATCCGACCCATGTTGGCGTGGCAGGACGAAGGACAAAGGCGCTGCAGGGAGCGAGGCGCCAACATGGGCGCCGGCCGCGCGGGAAAATCCGACCCATGTTGGCGTGGTCGGACGAAGGACAAAGGCGTTGCAGGGAGTGAGGCGCCAACAAGGGCGCCGGCCGCGCGGGAAAATCCGACCCATGTTGGCGTGGTCGGACGAAGGAC
>JAERMT010000466.1_pt1 | contig 23137 bp, 22 predicted proteins | sample 9267081 | NCBI WGS metagenome assembly JAERMT01 (sample SAMN17071939, study PRJNA684904) | human gut metagenome | isolation source: diarrhea sample from child under the age of five | host: Homo sapiens | place: South Africa: Mafikeng, Mafikeng Provincial Hospital | collected 2019-09
TTGCCGGAACGTTGCGACGCGCGGCGGTGAATATACATTGTGAAATCGCGTCCGGAATAACGACCAACACACTAAATAGCAAATTAATCAAGTAAATCATACCACAATCTATCGAAAATATCTATAAATCATAAAAATAATCCCGCATAATCAATTAGAGATTTCTGACAAAAAATGCTAGAATAAAGGAAAGATTTGACAGTTGTCTAAGGAGGAAAGAGTATGAAAGAAACATTGTCAAAGAAAGAGACACCTGTGATCATCGGAGCAGGTGTTATCATTGGAATCATTGCAGTGGCTCTGGTATATTTCGGAAACCCTGCAAATATGGGCTTCTGCATTGCCTGCTTCCTGCGTGATACTTCAGGAGCACTGGGATTCCACAGTGCAGCTGCGGTTCAGTACATCCGCCCGGAAATTGTAGGACTGGTACTTGGCTCCTGCATTCTTGCTCTTGCAACCAAAGAATTTAAGCCAAGAGGCGGCTCCGCACCTGTTACCCGTTTTGTGATCGGAATGTTCGTTATGATCGGCTGCCTGATGTTCCTTGGCTGCCCATTCCGCATGATCCTTCGTCTGGCTGGTGGCGATTTCAACGCCATCTTTGGTTTGATCGGATTTATTGCTGGAATCCTTGCCGGAGTATTTTTCCTGAAAAAAGGCTATACTCTGAAACGTTCCTATAAAATGCAGCCGGTTGAAGGCGGCATTTTCCCAGTAGTGGAAATCGGAATTCTTCTGCTTCTTATTGCAGCACCTGCATTCATCCACTTCACAGAAGCTGACGGTGGTCCTGGAGCAAAGCATGCTGCAATTGCAATCTCCCTGATCGCAGGGCTTCTGGTAGGTGCACTTGCACAGAGAACCCGCCTGTGTATGGTTGGAGGAATCCGTGACGTGGTACTGTTTGGAGAGTGGAAGCTGCTTCTTGGATTTATTGCAATTCTGGTAAGTGCGCTGATCGGAAACATGATCCTGGGATATTTTAATCCAGGATTTGCAGGACAACCTGTCGCACATACAGATGGTCTTTGGAATGCACTTGGAATGGCGCTTGCAGGATTTGGCTGTGTCCTTCTTGGAGGCTGCCCGCTTCGTCAGCTGGTTCTGGCTGGTGAAGGAAACACAGACTCCGCCATCACAGTATTTGGTCTGATGGCTGGTGCAGCTGTAGCACATAATTTCGGACTGGCATCTTCTGGAGAAGGCCCGACTGCAAATGGCAAGATCGCTGTTGTGATCGGTTTTGTGGTTCTGATCGTGATTGCGACAGTAAATTCCATGCGTAAGGATGAAGCGTGAAGTTGATTAAGGACGCTCATTTATAGTATATCTGTGTAAACAGACAATTCCGTTTAGTTGAAATAATGAAAAATCTAAGGAGATTAAGTGTATGAAAACAATAGATGCAAGAGGGCTTTCCTGCCCGGAACCTGTGATCCGTACCAAGAATGCGCTGGCATCCGGTGAGAAGGCATATACGGTAATGGTAGATAACGTAACGGCCAAAGAAAATGTATCCCGTTTCGCCCTGCATCAGGGATATAAGGTGTCTGTAAAAGAGGATGGGGAAGACTTTGTCCTCACTCTTGAGAAATAATGGGAGATTACATAGCCACATTTTTTTCCCATTTTGGAGCTATGTCTTTCAAGAAAAAATGTGAGAAAGAGGGATATCCGGCTACGATCATGCCGGTGCCAAGGAATTTAAGCTCTTCCTGCGGAACCTGCGTGAAATTCACAGGGGAAGCACAGACTGCGCAAAACTGGAACTCCGATGAAGTGGAGCAACTGGTAAAAATACTTGAAACAGGAAGCTTTCAAGTTATATGGCATAGCTAAAGGTAAATAGCGGATAAGAGGAGAATGTGTTATGCTAGAAAACAGGCAGTCTAATTATGACCAGGTAATCGAGAACTGGAGATTGAAATTCCTGGAAATGGATCAGGAGGAACTGATTCGCAAATTTCAGCTGGAAGCTGATGAGGAGTTTCTTTATATCATCTACTTTTCAAAAAGATTTCGAATTGACCGAAAAAACGGATTTATTACAGAAGATGGGAAAAGCCCTGGATTTGATACGGTGATGAATATTTATAATACGTTTTACTATTCAGCAGCTCATCCTGTGGCATCGGGCAATCTGGTGGCTTTTCGCCAGGTGAAGAGAGTGTATCCTTTTGAGGCTGCTTACAGAAGGACGATTATTTCCAGGCTGCAGGAGCTTTTCTCCGGGAAAACAGAAGAATTAAGAAAAGCCTGTAAGGCTCTTGGGGGAACTTTGCTTCCTCAGGGAGATGTGGGGTATGTGCTTCCGGTATTTCCTTTTTTGAATATTGCAGTTTTGTTCTGGGATAAGGATGAGGAATTTGAAGCACAGGCAAACATGCTTTTTGATTCGGAAATCACGGAGTTCATGCATGAGGAAAACGTGGTATGCGTGGCCGCAGATGCGGTATATTATCTTACACTGGCGGCAGGAATGACACCGGAGAAAATATATGCCCAATAGGATTGGGGAGGAAAGCAGCCAACTGTATTTCGCAGAACATAAAAAGGTCGTATATATCAACGGCCTTTTTATAATGTAAAAATTTTGATAAAATCTCTTATAGTATAAAAATTTTTGCCTGATGGAATCCTTTTTCTTGCAAGCTTATGTACCAACCTTACAACATTGTAAGATTCTGCCTGCATTTTGTAATCTGATTCGATGGCAGCAAGTGACTTTTTTAAGTATACTGTTTTTTGCAAGGAAGCGTATGAAAAAGCTCATTGATAAAGGAGAGGAGTAAAAAATGTCATTACTTGAAGTTTCAAATCTGAAAAAAATATATACCACCCGTTTTGGCGGAAATAAGGTGCAGGCATTGACAAATGTGAATTTTTCTGTGGAAAAAGGTGAATTTGTTGCAATTATGGGAGAAAGCGGTTCCGGAAAAACTACACTTCTGAATATTCTTGCAACACTGGATAAACCTACTTCCGGAGACGTACTTCTGGATGGAAAAAGCCTGGGACACCTTTCTGACAAGGAGATTTCTACATTTCGAAGAAAAAATCTGGGCTTTGTGTTCCAGGATTTTAATCTTCTTGATACCTTCAGCCTGAGGGATAATATTTATCTGCCGCTGGTGCTGGCAGGTGAAGATTACCGGGAAATGGGGCAGAAAATCCGCCCTATTGCACAGGCTCTTCATATTTATGAACTGCTGGAAAAATATCCTTATGAGGTCTCTGGAGGACAGAAACAAAGATGTGCAGTTGCCAGGGCTCTGATCACACAGCCGCGCCTGGTCCTTGCGGATGAACCCACAGGGGCTCTCGATTCCAAGGCTGCAAATGCTCTTCTGGACGTTTTCGGAGAGATAAACAGACAGGGACAGACCATTCTCATGGTTACTCACAGCGCCCAGGCAGCCAGCCGGGCATCCAGGGTTCTGTTCATAAAAGATGGTGAAGTTTTCCACCAGATCTATCGCGGCGAGAAAACAAAAGAGGAGATGTATCAGATGATTTCCGATACCTTAACCATTTTGATGACGGGCGGTGAGTATCATGCGTAAGGGACTTTTTGCCAGGCTGGCAGTTGTAAACATCCGAAAAAACAAACAGATCTATGTGCCCTATATTCTGGCGAGTCTGTTCAATGTGGCAATGCTGTATATGATGCTTTTTATCAATCATAATGCAGGAATGAAAACGATCCGTCACAGTGGCGATGTGTTGATGATCACGACTATGGGAGTTGGCGTTATTGTTATTTTCTCCTTTATTTTCCTGTTGTACAGCAACAGTTTCCTCATGAAAAGAAGACAAAAGGAACTGGGACTTTACAACATTCTCGGGCTGGAAAAGAAGCATATCAGCAGGGTTATGATGCTGGAGAATCTGTTTAGTGCCCTGATCAGTTTTGTTGGCGGAATCCTTGTGGGAATTCTGGGAAGCAAGCTGGCGCTTCTGCTGCTTTTGAAACTGATCAAGGTTCCGGCGTCCTTTGGGTTCGAAGTCAGCGTTCCGGCAATCAGAATATGCCTGGAAGTGTTTGGAGCTATTTTTGTTTTGATCCTTCTGGTAAATATCAGGAAGGTTTACAAAACAAACCCGATTCAGCTTCTTCATGCACAAAATGCAGGGGAAAAGGAACCAAAAGCAAAATGGCTGATGGCGGTTGCTGGTTTTATCTGTCTGTTTATCGGATATTATATTGCCATTACCACAGAGTCACCTCTTTCGGCGCTGGCGCTGTTCTTTGTGGCAGTGGTTCTGGTAATGGCAGGAACGTATCTTCTTTTTACAGCAGGAAGCATTGTGGTGCTCAAAGTCCTGCGCTGGAATAAGAAATTTTATTATAAAACCAAGAATTTTACTGCTGTTTCCGGTATGCTGTACCGCATGAAACAAAATGCAGTTGGACTTGCAAGTATCTGCATTCTGAGCACAGGCGTACTTCTGATGATCTCTTCTACGGTGTGCCTGAATTCCGGACTGGATGATATTATGAACAAACGCTGTCCGGCGGATGTGAATGTGCTGTACCGGGGAAATTCTTATGAAGATCTGGAAAAAATGAGAGAGAAATTACTGGAAAAAATTGAAAACCAGGTTTCTTATGAGAAAATTAACACCGAAATTGCTTTTTCATCTACGCTTGTGGGAAGCGAAGATGGGAACTGGAAATTTGCAAATGTTGATGGGAGTTCCCTTATGGCAATGCCAGCCTCATTGGAAACCCTTACCGTGGTTCCACAGGAAGAGTATACCAGGGTTACGGGAGAAGAGATTTCCCTTGCGCCAGGTGAAGTTCTTGCTTACCACAATGGAAAAACAGACGGTGAGACTCTGGAGATTCATAACAAGGTTTACCAGGTGAAAGAATGGCTGAAAAATTACCAGTATGTGGGAGATAATTTTTCTTCTATGGATTCTTTGAAGCTGGTTGTAAATGACGAAGACTTTTTTGCTTTGTTTTTGCAGCAGGAGGAAGTTTATCAAAGTGCAATGTCTCTGATGGAGCTGGAAACGGATGTGTATCTGTCTGGAAGTGAAGAAGAAAAATATGCATCTGCCACCAAAGTAAGCGATCTTGCGTCGGAGCTTCTTGATTTCGAAAAAGCAGCTGGAACTATAGAAGTGGGAATGAACTACAGTACTATAAAACAGGATCTGTATAACAGTTTTTACAGTATGTTTGGTGGAATTTTGTTCCTTGGAATTTTCCTTGGACTGCTGTTCCTGATGGGGGCGGCCATGATCATTTACTACAAGCAGGTTTCAGAGGGCTATGAGGATAAGGAACGGTTCGAGATCATGCAGAAGGTGGGCATGACTCATAAAGAGGTGAAATCTTCCATTCACAGACAGATCCTTATGGTATTTTTCCTCCCTCTTGGAATGGCAGCACTGCATATTGCTATGGCATTTCCTATGGTAAAGAGACTGCTGGCGCTGTTTAGCATGACAAACAGTGGTTTGTTTGCCAGATGCACGGTGGTGACATTATTGGTGTTTGCTTTGGTTTATGGCGTGATTTATGGGCTGACAGCGAAGGTTTATTACAAGATTGTAGAGAGAAAGTGAGAATACAAGGGATAATAGTTGAATTTATTAGTGTAAAGTGCTACAATGAGAGAGCCTGGGAGGCCAAAACTGCTTCCCAGGCTCTTTGCGTGACTACAGAAGAAACCGGAGGAAATCTTTCATGAAGAAAGAGAACTTTAAGCAGGGAATTACAGATGGAATCCCCATTGCCCTGGGGTATCTGGCTGTTTCCTTTACGTTTGGTATGATGGCGGTGCAGGGTGGACTGTCTATCTGGCAGGCGGCCTTGATTTCTTTGACGAATCTTACGTCAGCGGGACAATTTGCAGGTCTTGATATTATCATAGCAGGAGGTTCCTTATGGGAAATGGCACTTACTCAGCTGATTATCAATCTGAGATACTGTCTGATGTCGTTTTCCCTTTCACAGAAGCTAAGACGTGATGAACCTTGGGGGCATCGTTACGGAGTTGCATTTGGCGTAACAGATGAGATATTCGGAGTCAGTGCCAGTAAACCGGGGAAAGTCAGTGCGTTTTATAATTATGGTGTAATGAGTGTAGCAATCCCGGGATGGACCATTGGAACCCTGCTTGGAGCTATTTCAGGAAGTATTCTTCCTGATTTTATTATGAGTGCACTTGGAGTTGCCATTTATGGAATGTTTTTGGCTGTCATTATTCCGCCATCAAAGAAAAACAAAGCAGTGCTTCTGGTTGTTCTTGGAGCAATGGCAGTGAGCGCATTATTTGCTTGGGTTCCTGTATTATCGAAAGTCTCATCCGGATTTGTGATTATTATTACTACAATTCTGGTAGCCGGACTGGCAGCATGGCTTTGCCCGGTTGATGAAGAAAATGCCAAGGAGGAAGCTCATGAAGCCTAATGTTTATATTTATATCCTGGTTATGGCTGGCGTTACATATTTGATCCGTATGCTGCCATTGGCACTGGCGAAGAAGGAGATTACCAATCCTTTTATAAAATCATTTCTGTTTTATGTGCCCTATGCCTGTCTGGCAGCTATGACGTTTCCGGCGATTTTGTCGGCAACGGCAAGTGTAATTTCAGCTGTAGTGGGATTTGTAGTGGCGCTGATTGCAGCGTACAAAGAGAAGAGTCTGCTGACTGTGGCGCTTCTTGCCTGTGGTGCAGTATTTATTGTAGAAAGAATAATGGCCTTTGCGGTGTAAGCATTACAAAATGCCTACGGTCCGCAAGGGCCTTTTTATTGAGTCATTCTCCAAGAAATCCCAGATCAATTTCCCCATCAAATACAGTAGTCGCCGGACCAGTCATATAAACCTGATCGTCATTTTCGTCCCAGAAAATATTAAGATCGCCACCAAGAAGCTTCACGGTAACCGGCTGATCACGGTCAACCAGCCCGTTCAAAATAGAAGCAACTGCAACTGCGCAGGCACCTGTTCCACAAGCCAGAGTCTCACCGGAACCGCGCTCCCAGACTCTCATCTGGACAGTGTGTCGGTCGATGACTTTTACGAATTCGGTATTGACGCGGTCAGGGAAATTTATATGGTTTTCAAAAGATGGACCGACCTTTTCGATTTCCAGTCCGTCTACGTCATCCATGTATACGATGGCGTGAGGATTTCCCATGGAAACAGCTGTAAAGTGATAAATCTGTCCGTCTACTTCAATAGGGGCATTTACGACCTGCTCAGACTCGGATACAACTGGAATCAGAGAAGCCTGAAGAATAGGGGCGCCCATATTGACCTTTACCATACTGACTTTTCCGTCACGGATAGAAAGATCCAGATATTTCACGCCGCTTTTGGTCGCTACGCTGATACTGGTCTTGTTTACAATGCCGTAATCGTAAGCATACTTGGCTACGCAGCGGATGCCATTGCCGCACATAGCACCCTGGGAACCATCCAGGTTGTACATATCCATCTCACAGTCTGCAATGTCAGACGGCTTAATCAGAATCAGTCCGTCTGAGCCAATTCCAAAATGTCTGTCACTCACAAATTTGGCAACTGCTGATGGATCTTTCACAGTTTCTTTAAAACAGTTCACATATACATAATCGTTGCCGATACCATGCATTTTTGTAAATTTCATAACAAATACCTCCTGTTTGGGCGGTTAACGCCTTGGTCATTCAATTATTTAATTACTCCACACAAATCATATCATAACACAGATCTGTTATCAAAAAGTGAATTTTTCCAAATATTGACAAAGAAGTTGGGGAAATTGATAATTTTCCATAACAAGTTTTTCATTTATGGTGATGTCTACGTAAGCAGATATGTCCGTTTAGAAAATAATAAAGGAAGGAAAAGGAGTATGAAAAAGAAAAATTTATGGCCCAAGAGAATCATGGCTGTAGCTATTTGCGCAGCAATGGCAGCAGAACCGGCAGTTATTTATGCAGAAGATTTTTCAGACGGATTTTACAGTGAAAATGAAGAGTGGGAAAATCAGGAAGAAACGCAAACAGAACTGCAAGGGTAGGAACAGACAGAGGCATCGTCAGAAGAGAAAGCAGAAGAGCAACCAGAAGAACAACCAGAAGAACAAGAGGTGGAAACTAAGAATGCGGTGGATTCGGAGAATCACTGGGATGAGTCAGATGCAGACCTGCTTTTAAATGGCGAAAGCGGGGAAGGAAATTTATCCGACTTTTCTTCCGAGGATTCGGCAGAACTGGTTACAGATGAAGAAGGTTTTTATGGCGCAGCTGAGGAAAATGGAGAGACAGATGCTCTTATACTGGCAAAGGATTGGCGTGACGGGAACGGAGAATTATAAGTATGCATTTGAAGTGTTGACGCTTGTAAACAAAGAAAGAAAAAAGGCGGGGGTGAAACCGCTTACAATGGATAAAAGTCTTTTAACAACTGCTATGCTGCGAAGCTTTGAGTGTGCATTGTATTTTGATCATACAAGACCAAGTGGAAGCGACTGTTTTACTGCAAATTCCTTAATGTCGGGAGAAAATATTGCAGCAGGCCAGATAACTCCGGAGATGGTAGTAAATGGTTGGATGAATTCAGAAGGACATAAACGCAACATACTGGATTCTTCGTTTAAATCAATTGGAATTGGATGCGTCAATGTAAATGGACTGTATTGCTGGGTACAGTGTTTTGGAAGAGGATCTGCCAGTGAGGCGAAAGCGGGTTCCTATTCCAATAAAACAAGTACCAGAAAAGTATTGGCTGCAAAGGGGTTAGTAGCTCAGGCTGCTTCCTTTAAGCTTGCAGATACAAAATTAAAAGTCGGAGAATCTACAAGCTTTAAAACCTTGTGGGGATGAAGTGAACTGAAAAACGCTGGTGCAGTTGCGGTTTCCTCAAACACTTCTGTGTGTACAGTAAAAAATGGAAAAATCAAAGCTGTTGGTGCTGGAAAAACAAAGATTACTATGTATTTTGAGGGCTACAAGGAAAAAGGAGTAACTAAGACTATTACAGTTACCGGTGGAAAAGTACAGCAAGTGAAAGCTCCGTCAAAAGGAAAAATCAGTAAGCTTGTTAATAAGAGTGGAAGAAAATGCCAGGTTTCTATTAAGAAAATCAGTGGTGCTTCCGGCTATCAGATCATGTATTCAACAAGCTCTAAATTTAGTGGCGCAAAAACAAAAACTACATCCAAAACTTCATTAATTATTAGTGGACTTAAGAAAAACAAGACCTACTATGTAAAAGTAAGAGCATACAAAAAGGACTCTCAAGGCAAAAAAGTATACGGTTCATACAGTGCTGTTAAGAAAATCAAGATAAAAAAATAAGGAATCTTATGGAAAGTCTTGCATTTTTCAAAAAAACTGATAAAATGAGGAAAAGATAGATGAATGAATATGCAGAAAGCATGAATAATTATGTCCCCATCTTGTGAAGTCGGTTGTTGTGGAAGAAATAAACAGCAGCAGCTTACTATGTGGATGAAGATATAAGGAACTGGTTCTGTATATGAGATTAAGAGGAGGAAAAGAATATGAAAAAATTAGTAGCTCTTGCACTTGGCACAGTAATGGCAGTTTCCATGACTGCTGGCGTATCTGCTGCAACTGTTGAGTCAAAGGATGATCTTAAGAATGCAACAATCGGTGTACAGCTTGGTACAACCGGTGATATTGAAGCTAGTGAATATGAGGCTGACGGAGCAACTGTTAAGCGTTACAGCAAAGGAAGCGAAGCAATCCAGGCACTTATGGCAGGTCAGATCGACTGTGTGATCATCGACTCACAGCCGGCTCAGAAATTCGTTGAGAATGCAGACGGACTGAAGATCCTGGACGAGCCATTCGTTGAAGAAGAGTATGCAATCTGCCTGAAGAAAGGCAATGATGAGCTTCTTGACAAGATCAACGGCGCATTAAAAGAACTGAAAGAGGACGGAACTGTTGATGATATTATGAACAACTACATCGGTGATAACATTGGCGAGACACCATATGAGTCTCCGGAAGATGTAGACCGTTCCAACGGAACTCTTGTAATGGCAACAAACGCTGAGTTCGAGCCATATGAGTATCGTGAAGGTGATGAGGTTGTTGGTATCGACGCTGATATTGCACAGGCAATCTGTGATAAGCTTGGATATGAGCTTGAGATCGACGATATGGAGTTTGATGCAATCCTTGCCGCAGTACAGTCTGGAAAAGCTGATTTCGGTGCTGCCGGAATGACCGTTACAGAGGATCGTCTGGAGAGCGTTGATTTCACAGACACCTATGCAAATGCAAGCCAGGTTATCATTGTAAAAGCTGACTGATAGAAATAATACAGCATAAGCTGTCAGAGAAGTGTGAGTCACCTAGATGAATGCTGTTTGGGAAAAGCTTGGAATGTATAAGCTTTGGATACAGGCAGATCAAGGTGACTCATACTAATGTTACTGACTGAAAGAATGAAAACAGCCAGCATACAGTTCTGGCAGCTTTTCCTATATGGAATGGTGCCGAAAGAGAAGCAGGCACTGCACCATTAGATAAGCAAATAAAAAGGGAAATAATATGTTTGAAAAATTTGGACACGATTTTTATATCAATTTTATAAAAGATGACAGATACACCTGGCTGCTGGATGGTTTGAAAAATACCATGATCATCACAGTTTTCGCCCTGTTGATCGGTATCTGTATCGGTTTTCTGGTGGCAATTATCCGTTCTTCCCACGATAAATCCGGGAATTTTAAAATTGCCAACTCCATCTGCAGAGTTTATCTGACTGTGATCCGTGGAACACCTACTGTGATCCAGCTTCTGATCATGAACTTTGTAGTTTTTGGTTCTGTAAGCGTCAATGAGATTCTGGTAGGAAGTCTGGCATTTGGTATCAACTCAGGTGCCTACGTTGCGGAGATCGTCCGTTCCGGAATCATGTCAATTGACCAGGGACAGACAGAGGCAGGACGTAGCCTGGGACTTAATTTTACCCAGACCATGCGTCTTATTATCATTCCACAGGCGTTTAAGAATGTACTTCCTGCACTGGTAAATGAGTTTATCGTGCTGATCAAGGAAACTTCTATTATCGGTTACATCGGAATGATGGACCTGACCAAGGGTGCAATGCTGATCCAGAGCCGTACCTACAATGCTTTTATGCCTCTTCTGGCAGCAGCTGCAATTTATCTGATCGTGGTCATGGTACTGACCTTCTTTATGAATAAACTGGAGAGGAGACTGAGAACCAGTGAGCGTTGATAAGAGTAAAGTTTTGATCCAGGTACAGGATCTGAAAAAAGCGTTTGGATCCAATCAGGTTCTGGATGGAATTTCCACAGATATCTGTCAGGGCGAGGTTGTTGCCATTATCGGGCCATCTGGCTCTGGTAAATCCACCTTCCTTCGTTCTCTCAACCTTCTGGAGGAGCCTACAGGAGGTAAAATCCTGTTTGAGGGAACAGATATCACAGATCCCAAGGTTGACATAAATCGACATCGCCAGAAGATCGGAATGGTTTTCCAGCAGTTTAATCTGTTTCCGCACAAGACGGTAAAGCAGAATATTATGATGGCACCGGTTGCTCTGAAACTGATGACAAAGGAAGAGGCTTCCAGACGTGCGGACGAGCTTCTTGCCCGTGTGGGACTTCCAGATAAGGCAAATGCTTATCCGGATATGCTTTCCGGTGGTCAGAAGCAGCGTATTGCCATTGCAAGATCCCTTGCCATGAACCCGGATGTTATGCTTTTTGACGAGCCTACTTCTGCACTGGACCCGGAGATGGTTGGAGAGGTTCTGGAGCTGATGAAAGAGCTTGCAAAGAGCGGCATGACCATGGTAGTGGTTACTCATGAGATGGGATTTGCAAGAGAGGTTGCAACAAGAGTTTTATTTATTGATGACGGCAAAATTCAGGAACAGAATGCGCCGAAGGAGTTTTTTGAAAATCCGCAGAATCCGCGATTGAAGGAGTTTTTGTCTAAGGTTCTGTAAAAAGAAAAGAGACAACCTTTTCCATTAGTTTAAATGGGAAAAAGGTTGTCTTTTTTTGTGTGAATAAACGCGGTGATTTGAAATCCTATGCGTTTTTCTTCATTTCTTTATAACAATATTTGATAATTTCTTTTCTTGTGACAATTCCGATAAAGTGATCCTGATCATCTATAACCGGCACAAAGTTCTGGTTGATTGCGCGATCCAGGAGATCCTCCATGTCGCAGTCAACGTGGACCGGTTTGTAGGTGGCTCTTCTGGAGATCGCCATAACCGGGACTTCCTCGGCTGTTTTCATATCCGTGATGTTCAGATTTTTCATTCCCCAGAGAAGGTCACCTTCAGAAATAGTACCTACGTATTTTCCCTCTGGATTCAGAATAGGAATACAGGAAAACTTCCGGTGTTCCATTTTCTCAAGAGTCTGCCTTAAAGTTTCATTTTCGAAAATGTAGGCAATATCACTTTTGGGTGTTAAGAAAAAAAGTATATTCAATTTGATCCCTCGATTCTATTTTACAGAAGTGGAATACCGCCTTTAGCAGCTTCTTCCTGCATTTCCTTAGGCCACAGGGAAACATGTACTTCTCCGATATGAGCCTTGCGCAGGAAGAACATACAGATACGGGACTGACCGATGCCGCCGCCGATGGTGTATGGAAGTTCTTTATTCAGAATGGCTTTCTGGAATGGGAGCTCTCTGCGGTCGTCACAGCCGGCTTCTGTAAGCTGTTTGTCAAGTGCTGTCTCGTCTACACGGATACCCATGGAAGAAAGTTCAAGGGCAATGTCCAGTACAGGATAGTATACCAGAATATCGCCGTTTAATTCCCAGTCATCATAGTCTGGAGCACGTCCGTCGTGGCGTTCGCCGTTTGTCAGTTTTTTACCTACCTGCATAAGGAAAACAGCGCCTTTTTCTTTGACAATCTTGTATTCTCTTTCCTTAGGGGTAAGATCCGGATACATGTCTACCAGCTCTTCTGTGGAGACAAATGCGATCTCTCTTGGAAGAATTTCTTCTATGTAGTCATACTGTACTGCCATGTATTTCTCTGTCTTGCGGAGTACGCTGTAGATAGCACGGACAGTGTTGATGAGAGTTTCTACATTTCTCTCTTCTTTGGTGATGATCTTCTCCCAGTCCCACTGGTCTACATAGATGGAATGGATATTGTCAACATCCTCATCACGGCGGATGGCAACCATATCGGTGTATAAGCCCTCACCTACAGAGAAACCATATTTCTTCAGTGCATAACGCTTCCATTTTGCAAGAGAATGTACGATTTCAGCGTTGCAGTCCATGCCTTTGATGTCAAAGCTTACCGGACGCTCCACGCCGTTCAGGTTATCATTGAGGCCGGAACTTGGATCTACAAATATAGGTGCGGAGACACGCAGAAGGTTCAGCTTCTGTGCAAGTGTCTGCTGGAAAAAATCTTTCACAGTTTTAATTGCTACCTGAGTATCATGAAGATTAAGGTCTGCATGATAGCCCATAGGAATTTTTAATTGTTCCATGGGAATCCTCCTTGTTGATTGTGTTAATCTCTGTTTTCTGTTCACGATAATGTTCTGTGGTTACTAAACCGTGAACAGGAACAATCTTGGTTTATTATAACAGGTATTTTCCCGCTTGGCAATTTAGACCTTGCAAGAAATATGCAAAAAAGATACAATAAAAGACAAAGAATGTGATGGTTTTTCCCTGTTGTAGCAAAAACAGGAATTACAGGTTGCAGTGAAACAGAATAACCAGAGAACCGGGAGGATGTCTATGGAGAAAAAGAGGTGCCAGGTCTGCGACGGGCCTGTTGTAAACGGCAGATGTAAGCTGTGTGGAATGCCTTATAGAAATGATGAGACTTTGTATCATCTGAATGAGAACAGAAGTGACCATTACCGTCATGCCACCAGCCGGGCGCGGGCAATCATGCGCCAGGATGAAATTCCTCTGGGAGATAAGAAGGCTGGAAGTGCTGCATATAAGACCGGGACCAGAACAGGTGTGGTAGGAGCCGGAAATAAACGTGATCAGAAAACGGGAGCAGGAAGTTCTAAGTCACTGGCTGGTGCCGGCACAGGGAATTCTTATAATAAGGGAAATGTGAAAGCAGGAAGTATATATGGAGGCGGCACAGGTGCCGCTAAGAATGGAAATAAGGTCTCTGTCCCTGCTGGGAGTTATAATTCCAAGAGCAGACAAAGTACAGCTGGAACTTACAGCACTGCAGCTAAAAAAAGCAGTGTTTACACCCAGAAACCGGTAAAAAAGAAAAAAGGCTCCCTTCTTGGATGGCTCATGGTCCTGGTGATCATCTGCGCAAGCTTACCGGAAATCCGGGATTCCCTGAAGGACAGCCTTGCTCCGATACTTGAAGAAGAATTTGGAGATATGTTCGGCTCTGGGGCTGATTCAGCCTCTTATAAACTGATGGCAGGAGATGTGCTGGAGGTTGGGGAAAATGTGGATGGAGGCATTGTCCCAGGATATTACATTGCTTCCTGTTCAAATGGTTTTGTAAGTTTTATGATCATGGGAGAAGATGGTGAAAACGGAAGCATGACAGTGACAGATGGCGTGGAGCGTAAGATTACCCTGAAAGAGGGAGATCTGATCGGAATCATAAATACAGAGTCAGAGGATTCCTCATTGATGCTTACTGCTCGTTGAGATTGAAAAAATATTAAAAGAATAGTAAAAAAGGAACCTCGTCAGATGATAGCTTATTTCGTCGGAGGTTCCTTTTTGTATGCTTAGAGCATGTCTTGCAGAAAGCCTTTTGCAAACAAGCTCTAGCGGATGGTAGTTCCTGTTTTTCCTTCATAGCCCTCTTTGGCATGAGCCATATCGGTAATCACAGTGCTCCGGCCTTCCCCTTTCTCAATAAAGGAAATACCTGCTTCGATTTTGGGAAGCATGGAACCGGAAGCAAACTGGTTCTCTTCGATGTATTTCTTAGCGTCTGCTACAGTGATGCTGCCAAGCTTCTGCTCATTTACCTGACCGAGGTTCAGACTTACGTTCTCTACACTTGTGAGAATCAGAAGAGTATCGGCATTTAATTCTTCCGCAAGAAGTCCTGCTGCAAGATCTTTCTCAATGATGGCGCTGGCACCGTGAAGGTTGATGCCCTGCTCAAGCACTGGAATTCCACCGCCGCCGGCTGCGATAACAACCTGGTCTGCTTTGAGAAGTGCTCGTATAGTCTCAAGCTCTACGATTCTCTGTGGCTTCGGAGCTGCTACGATTCGTCTGTATCCGCCATCAGCAAGTCTGGTGACAAAGTTTCCTTTTTCTTCTTCTGCTTCAGCTTCTTCCTCAGTGAGAACACGTCCGATAATTTTCTCCGGATCTGCAAAAGCGTCGTCATATGGATCAATAACAGTCTGGGTAAGAATGGTAGCAACCGGTTTGTAAATTCCGCGGCTGATAAATTCAGAGCGGATCGCATTCTGAAGATCATATCCAATGTAGCCCTGGCTCATTGCAGAGCAGACTGACATAGGAGCGAATGTATAATCCGGGTGTGTCTTTCCAAATTCATTCATTGCAGTGTGGATCATGCCGATCTGTGGGCCATTGCTGTGGGAGATTACCACCTTGGCACCCTCTTCAACAAGATCTGCGATTGCTTTTGCTGCGGCTTTGGTGGCTACTTTCTGCTCTGGAAGTGTGGTGCCGAGAGCTCTGTGACCTAATGCAACTACTACGATTTTTTCACTCATAGGAGATACCTCGTTTCTGTCAAGAATATAATGCGGATATCAGAGTTAAGTGGATTACTGTGAAAGTATTCACAGCAACATGAATGATTTCTCCGGACATCCTTGTGTAATATCTTCCATTATAAAAGCTAAGGGGGGGAATTGCAATAGAAAAGTCCTTGAAACAGGAAAAGCCATCCGCATCAGGCAGATGGCTTATTTCCTATATTTTTTGAGGGGGGAGATAGAGAGTGGTTTTTCATCTATCCAAAGTTTATTATATCGGCAATTTGTGAGGAAAATGTGTCTCAAATCTAAAAGAAATCGAAAAAATATGAAATGAAAATAAAATCCGACCCTTTATTGCATTTAAAGACCAAGTGTGGTAAAGTAAACCTATCTTGTTTCTGCATTCTGCAGAAAAGAATTTCTACCGCGCCGGTTCGGCGCAAGATAACCCGTTTTTTGAAGGAAACCTGTTAATCTGGGCGTTTTATACGCTTTTTTGAAAATGGATGCATGCAATGGCAAGGCAAATTTGCTTCGGAATGCTGTGAATAGGATCTGTTTGAGTGAGAAAGGTGTGATTCCCATGTGCTGTCAGTGACTTACCTATATGGTGATGTCGCCGGTAGGCGGCAAGTTATCGTAGTTTAATAACAGAGATTAATGAAAAATAGGGGTAGAAAAGGAGAAGCTATAATGAAAAACAGAATATGGAAAAAGATACTGGCAGTGGGAGTAAGTCTGCTTGCAGAAGCCGGGATGCTGGTTGGATGTACGGCGCAGCCGGCAGTGGCATATGGAGCAGAAATGGAAGGTGGGTTATCTGTTGCCCAGGATGCGGCATGGATAGATCTGCAAAAATTTCAGGCGGTGGTTTCTGTAAAGGCAGATGGGCTGGCGTCACTTATGTGGGAAAATGAAAACCAGGAATATGAAAGCAACAGCGAAAATTTGTTCAGCAGTGGAAATCAGGACGAGAGCCTGGCAAATGATCAATATGATTTTCCGGATGAAACAATACCTCATCCAACATCTTACGAACTGGTAGTCTGGCTTTCTGAATATTTTCAGCCAGATGCTTCGTTTGTGGCACCTGAAGGCTGCCTGAAAGAGGAACTTCCTATAGAGACTGCTGACGGAAGATCCAGCAGTATAACCGGATTCCGCTGGAAAATAAATCCGGGAGAACAGGGCAAACAGCTGAAAATTCCGGTTACCTTGCGGGATGAATATCGTTTTCCGGCAGAAAAACACACAGTTCCTACCTGTCAGGATATTTTGCATGCAAACGGTGCTATAAGCGGAGAAGAAAATGGAGGCGGAGTTTACATTGTAAAAAAAGTGGAAAATGAAAAAAACATTTTGTGTAAAGCTTTATCCAGGAATCTGGAGATACCAGCTGCAAACATGGATTTTTCAGTGGAGATGGAAGCCAGGGAAAAGGCGCTTTATACTGGGAAACGCATTCATATGGTCGTGAATCTGACTAATAATGGTCAGATACCTTTTTATAAAATCTCCCTTCAGGCAAAAATAAAAGAACAGGAAATGGTACCTGTGTGGGAAAAAGAGCCTGGCCTTGAAGTTTCTGAAAGTGGTGCAGTGCTGGAAAGCCTTTCTGCAGGGGAAACACGAACCCTGTCTTTTTATATAGATCCGGACATGGATCAGAAAAGTAATCTGGAGCTGGAGCTTTTTGCCAAAACAGAAAATCCGGTTTTGCTAGAGAAAGCAGCAGAAAAACAGTTAACATTACAGCATGGAAAAGCCTCTTTTACGGTAAAGAAAACAGCTGATTGCGACAACGCCAGTCCTGGGGAGACTGTAACTTATCAGATCAGTATTCACAATACCGGAGAAGTGACTCTGCATTCCGTAGTTACTACAGAACGTTTCGGACTTGCTGGAGTAACAGCTACTTTTCAGGAACAGAGAGGTATAACCCTGAATAAAAGCAGAACTCAGGCGAAAATCCCGGAAATCGCACCTGGTGGCTGTGTGAATTTAAAGGCAAAAGTTGTACTTCCAAAAGATCTGAAAGACCAGAACCTGATGAACCAGATTATTGTAGTTACTGACGAGACTGGTGAGGAAAGCGCAGTGCGGGATCAGGCAACCATCCGTGTGGAAGATAAGGAGAAGGATGGTAGTGGAAATGGGAGCGGAACCGGAAATGGAAGTGGAGATGGAACTGGTATAGGCAGTGGGAACAGCGCTGGCACCACAATGGCTGCGTCCACCTCTCCAAAAACAGGGGATTCTTCCCACAAAGAGCTGTTTCAGGTACTGATTCTGCTTTCGTTTCTTTTTTCTGCTGTAGCTGCAAGAAGAATGTTTGGAGGCAATTCCCACAGATGACCCGTGAATGGAAACTACTATGTGAGGCGAACGGTTACTGTTTTTTAACAGGAAAGATTGAAAACAAATTCTGTGTGTGATATTCTATAAAAGAGTATGCGTTGCTGTATGATGTCACCAGATTAGAGCGTATTTGAAAAAGGCTTTCTGCAAGATGCGCAGATTGCGTGAATGATTTTTAAACAGGCTCTGGAGCGTGATTTTAAAGCAACGTCAATATAGGGAGGCATATATTATGAAATTATCATCCTTATTAGAGAAGTTAGAATACACCTGCGTGCAGGGAAGCACAGAGCAGGAAGTCACTGGTGTTGTTTATGATTCCAGAAAGGTAACAGACGGCTCTCTGTTTATCTGTATCAGAGGTGCTGTTGTAGATGGACATAAATTTATCCCGGATGTGACAGCAAAAGGGGCTAAAGTTCTGGTAGTAGAAGAGGAGGTTTTTGCACCGTCAGATGTTACGGTTATCCAGGTAGCAGACACCAGATATGCCATGGCATTTATTTCAGCGGCCTGGTTCGGACATCCGGCAGAGAAGCTGAAAACAATCGGAATTACCGGAACCAAGGGAAAAACCACTACTACCTATATGGTAAAATCCATTCTGGAAAATGCCGGATACAAGGTTGGTCTGATCGGTACTATTGAGGCAATTATCGGAAATAAGATAATACCTGCTTCTAATACCACACCAGAATCCTATGTAGTTCAGGAGTATTTTCACGAAATGGTGGAAGCTGGCTGTGATTGTGTGGTTATGGAAGTTTCCTCACAGGGGCTGATGCTGCATCGTACTCAGGGATTTGTGTTTGATTTTGGAATTTTCACAAATATTGAACCAGATCATATTGGTCCAAACGAGCACAAGGACTTCGATCATTATCTGTCTTGTAAAGCTATGCTTCTCAAGCAGTGCCGCGTAGGAATTGTAAACCGTGATGATGAGCATTTTGACAGAATTGTAGAGGGACATACCTGTACTCTGGAAACCTATGGCTTTTCAAAAAAAGCAGACCTTCGCGCTGAGGATGCCAGACTGATTGGCGGAAAAGGCTATCTTGGAATTTCCTATCAGCTGAAGGGACTTATGGATTTCCCTGTTGAAATCGACATCCCGGGTAAATTCAGTATTTACAACTCTCTTACCGCTATTGCAATCTGCCGTCATTTTAAGGTTTCCCAGGAAAATATCCTGAAGGCTCTGAAGGTAGCAAAAGTAAAAGGCCGTATTGAGATGGTGAAAGTATCTGATGAATTTACTCTGATGATTGATTATGCACATAATGCAATGGCTTTGGAAAGTCTTCTTACTACATTGCGTGAGTATCATCCACACAGACTGGTCTGCCTGTTTGGCTGTGGCGGAAACCGCTCCAGGCTTCGCCGTTATGAGATGGGAGAGGTTTCCGGTCGTCTGGCAGATCTGACCATCATCACTTCTGATAATCCGCGAGATGAGGAGCCTCAGGCTATTATTGATGACATCAAAGTGGGCATGGCGAAGACAGAAGGTAAATATGTGGAGATTCCAGACCGCAAGGAAGCAATCGCTTATGCCATCCATCACGGAGAACCAGGGGATATTGTGGTGCTGGCTGGTAAAGGTCATGAAGATTACCAGGAAATCAAAGGTAAAAAATATCCTATGGATGAGCGTGTGTTGATCGCAGATATTCTTGCCGGAAGGTAAAACATGACATATGCAGATATTATTGTAGACATTTCCCATGAGAAGCTGGATAAAAGCTTTCAATATCTGGTTCCAGAGAAAATGAAGGACGAGATACAGGTGGGAATGGTGGTTTCCATTCCATTTGGAAGAGGAAATCATGTGCGCAAGGGATATGTAGTGGGGATTTCTGATAAGCCCAAGGTAAAGGGAATTCAGCTTAAGTCTGTTGCCGGTATTGAAAATGATCAGGAAACCACAGAATCCAGGCTGATCACGCTGGCAGGGTGGATGAAAGAAAATTACGGCTCTACCATGATCCAGGCTCTGAAAACAGTTCTTCCTATTCAGAAAAAGATGAAAGCCCAGGAAAAAAGGTGGATAACCCTTCTGATTTCCAGAGAAGATGGGGAAAAGCTTCTGGAAGAGCTCAGCATGACCAGATTTAAAGCACGTATTCGCCTTCTGGAAGCACTCTTGCAGAATGAAAATGGGAAAATTGAGACTGCCTGGGCTTCAAAGGAGCTTGGCACTACGGCTTCTGTCCTGAGATATTTTGAAGAACAGGGGATTGCTTCTGTGGAGTCAGATGAAGTGTATAGAAATGCAGTTGCAGATGCAGAGAATATTCCGCATGTGGCACCAGCAGTATTAAGTATATCCCAGCAAATGGCTGTGAATCAGATCTTATCAGAATGGGAACACCCGGATCCGAGACCGGTTCTTCTTCACGGAGTTACCGGCAGCGGAAAAACGGAAGTATATATGGAGCTGATCGATAAGGTGATAAAGGAAGGCGGTCAGGCAATCGTGCTGATTCCGGAAATTGCGCTGACTTATCAGACTGTACGGCGATTTTATGGTCGTTTTGGTGATAAGGTGTCGGTAATTAACTCCAGACTTTCCCTGGGAGAGCGTTATGACCAGTTTAAAAGAGCCAAACAGGGAGAACTGCAGGTTATGGTGGGACCCCGTTCAGCACTTTTTACTCCTTTTGGAAGGCTGAGGCTGATCATTATTGATGAGGAGCATGAATCTTCTTATAAAAGTGAAAACAGTCCAAGGTATCACGCCCGGGAAACGGCTATCCACAGAGCAAAGCTGGAAGGCGCAAGAGTAATTCTTGGTTCTGCAACTCCATCTATGGAAGCGTATTACAGGGCGAAAGAAGGAGAATATGTCCTTGTAAAGCTGGAAGCCAGATTTGAAGAAAGACCTCTTCCCAAGGTATCAATTATTGACATGAGGGAACAACTAAAAAAAGGAAACCGCCTTGCCCTCAGTCTGGAACTGAGAGAAGACCTGAGCCAGTGCCTGAAAAAAGGGGAGCAGGCCATGTTGTTTCTCAACCGCCGTGGCTACGCAGGGTTTGTTTCATGCCGTTCCTGCGGTTATGTAATGAAATGTCCTCACTGTGACGTTTCCTTAAGTGAGCATAATGGCAGAAAGCTGATCTGTCATTATTGTGGTTATGAAACTGTGAAACCGGACAAATGTCCAGTCTGTTCTTCCCCATATATAGGCGGTTTTAAAGCGGGAACCCAGCAGATCCAGCAGGTGGTAGAAAAAGAATTTCCAGAGGCAAGAGTTCTTCGAATGGATTACGACACTACAAGAGCTAAGGGAAGCTATGAAAAAATTCTGTCTGCTTTTTCCAGGCATGAGGCCGATATTTTGATTGGAACCCAGATGATCGTCAAGGGACATGATTTCCCGGATGTTACGCTTGTGGGGATCCTTGCTGCAGACTTATCCCTAAATGCTGATGATTATCGCAGTGGTGAGCGCACTTTTCAGCTTCTTACCCAGGCGGTGGGACGAGCAGGAAGAGGAAGGAAAGAAGGCCATGCCTTGATCCAGACTTATAGTCCGGATCATTACAGCATACAGACAGCTGCAATGCAGGATTACGAAGAATTTTACCAGGAAGAGATGGGATACCGTCTTCTTATGGATTATCCCCCGGCTGCCCATATGATGGCAGTGCTTGGTTCTTCGGAGGATGAGAAGCTTCTTGAGACAGCCATGCACTATCTTGGTCTGTTTACAGGAAAAATATATGCGGGAAAAGATCTTCATGTGATCGGTCCCGCCCCTGCGTCTGTAGGGAAAGTAAAGGATGTATACAGAAGAGTACTTTATCTGAAACATGAGAATTATGATCTGCTTGTCCGAATAAAGGACAGGCTGGAGGAATATATAGAAATCAATTCCGGCTTCAGAAAAGTTAATATACAATTTGATTTTTCATAAGGCGAAATACCGGAAATAAAGGGCTGCGTTAAGGTGCAGGGCTTTGAAACAACGGGTATTTCCAAATTCAAAGATAAAGGAGATAACACAGAGATGGCACTTAGAACAATCAGAACAGAGGGAGATTCCGTTTTGGAAAAAATCTGCAGACCAGTAGAGAAAATCGACAAACGTACAAAGGATCTGGTAGGAGACATGCTGGAAACCATGTATGACGCATGCGGTGTTGGCCTTGCAGCTCCCCAGGTGGGTATATTAAAGAGAATCGTAGTGATCGATATTGGAGATGGTCCAATTATTCTTATCAATCCGGAAATTCTTATGACATCCGGTGAGCAGACAGGCGAGGAGGGATGTTTAAGTGTTCCGGGAATGTCCGGTCAAGTTACCCGCCCAAATTATGTGAAGGTAAAAGCTCTTGATATGGATATGAATGAGCAGATATATGAAGGAGAAGGACTCCTTGCCCGTGCATTTTGTCATGAGCTGGATCATCTTGACGGAAAAATGTACACACGTCTGGTTGAAGGTGAATTACATCATGTAAGTTATGACAATGAGGAGGGAGAGGAATAAATGAAAATTGTTTATATGGGAACGCCGGATTTTGCAGTTAATCCCCTTCATGCACTGGCTGAAGCTGGCTATGAGGTGGCAGGTGTTATAACCCAGCCGGATAAGCCGAAGGGAAGGGGAAAGACTATGCTTCCCACTCCTGTAAAGGAAGAGGCAATGAAACATGGGTTCCCGGTTTACCAGCCTGTGAAGGTACGCGATCCGGAATTTTTACAGGTTCTGGAGAAAATGGAACCCGATATTATTGTGGTAGCTGCCTTTGGACAGATCATTCCCAAAAGCATTCTGGAGCTTCCGAAATACGGATGTATTAACATCCATGCATCCCTGCTTCCAAAATACCGCGGTGCAGCTCCTATTCAGCAGGCAGTTATTGATGGGGAAAAGGAGTCAGGTGTTACGATCATGAGAATGGGAACAGGTCTTGATACAGGAGATATGATCTCAAAGATCGTAGTGCCGATTGCAAAAGATGAGACGGGCGGAACTCTGTTTGATAAGCTTGCAGAAGCAGGAGCGAAGCTTCTTGTTGAGACATTGCCTCACATTTTTGATGGCACAGCTGTTTACGAGAAACAGCCGGAGGAAAGCCCTACTC
>JAERMT010000467.1_pt1 | contig 23131 bp, 13 predicted proteins | sample 9267081 | NCBI WGS metagenome assembly JAERMT01 (sample SAMN17071939, study PRJNA684904) | human gut metagenome | isolation source: diarrhea sample from child under the age of five | host: Homo sapiens | place: South Africa: Mafikeng, Mafikeng Provincial Hospital | collected 2019-09
AAGCTCTACACCGTTCAATACGATGTCGTACGCATCGGCTTTGAGATCCAGGATGTTTCCGTCCAGCTTATCCAGTTCGTCCAGCTTCGGCTGTGTGAACGGATGGTGCATGGCTTTAATGTTTCCTTCATCATCTTCCTCGAACATCGGGAAGTCCACCACCCACAGGAAGTTGAACTGATTGTCATCCAGAAGTCCCATCTGATCGGCAATCTTCCGTCTCAGCCAGCCCAGGGTATCGAACACGACCTTCTTTCGGTCGCTGACGATAAATGCAATGTCGCCGTCTTCTGCACCCAGGCGATCCATGATTTCTGCCAGCTGCTCTTCGGTAAAGAATTTTTTCACGGAAGAATTGTATTCGCCGTTTTCCTTCTTAATCCATACGAGACCCTTCGCACCGTAATGCTTTGCCTCCTCGGTCAGCTTATCGATTTTCTTTCTGGAATACTGAGCCGCACCGCCCGGTACGCAGATACCCCGAACATCGCCACCGTTTTCCAGCGCACCGGTAAATACGGCGAAGTCACAGTTCTGCACCAAATCATTCAGGAGAACCAGTTCGATATCGAAACGGGTATCCGGCTTATCGGAACCGTAACGTTCCATGGCTTCCGTCCAGGTCAGTCTCGGGAACGGAGTCTCGATATCCAGTCCCTTCAGGTCCTTCATCAGCTTCTTCAGGAATCCTTCCTGCATTGCGATGACATCTTCCTGATCCACATAGGACATTTCCAAATCGATCTGAGTGAATTCCGGCTGACGGTCTGCTCTCAAATCCTCATCGCGGAAACACTTTACAATCTGGAAGTACCGATCCGTACCGGCAACCATCAGCAGCTGCTTGAACATCTGCGGAGACTGCGGCAGTGCGTAGAAAGCACCGTTCTTCACTCTGCTCGGCACCAGATAGTCTCGTGCACCTTCCGGTGTGGACTTAATCAGCATTGGGGTTTCCACCTCGACGAATCCGTTTTCATCGAAATAGTCCCGTGCGCATTTGGTGACCTTGTGACGGAACAGCAGATTTCTCTGCATTTTATTCTTTCTAAGATCCAAATAACGGTATTTGAGACGAAGAGATTCATCCACATTGTCATCGTCACGGATGTAAATCGGCGGAGTCTCTGCGCTGGAATAAATTACCATATCCGTTGCAAATACTTCAATCTCACCGGTAGGAAGATGGTCATTCTTGGCACTGCGTTCATGAACAATACCCTTAATACCAACGGAGAACTCGCTCCGCAGAGATTTTGCCGCCTCCATCAGCTCTTCCGGAATATCTTCGTTAAAAGTAATCTGGGTAATTCCCGTCTTATCCCGAAGATCCACGAATACCAGACTGCCCAAGCTTCTCTGCTTGGCCACCCAACCGTTCAGAATGACTTCTTTTCCCTCATCTGCAAGCCGCAGCTCGCCGCACATATGCGTGCGCTTGTAAATTTCTGACATTATCCTCTCCTGATTTTATTCAAAATTTCTTCCTTGACAATTTTCGTCTGCTCGCCGGTTTCCATATTCTTCATCGTCAGCTCGCCGCTTTCAATCTCATCGTCCCCGATAACGATGGAATACTTCACGCCCACCTTGTTGGAATACTTCATCTGGCCCTTCAAATTACGCTCCTGGGTATCCACAATCGCACGAACATGATTGTGCCGCAGATACTGCACCAGGTTCAGCGCGTAATGTTTCGCTTTATCGCCGATAAATGCAATCATGATTTCCGGCTGTACCGGTTTGCCGAAATCCGATCCGCACATTTCCATCAGCATCAGCAGTCGCTCCTTGCCTAAGCCGAATCCCACGCCCGGCATGGATGGTCCGCCGATTTCCTCAATCAGATGGTCGTACCGTCCGCCGCCGCAAACCGTGCCCTGCGCACCGATCTTTGTGGTGACAAACTCAAATGCGGTCTTGGTGTAGTAATCCAATCCCCGAACGATCTTCGGATCCACCTTAAATTCAATGTCCATGGTCTTCAGGTTTTCCTGCAGTTCCTCGAATGCGTCCCGACAGTCATCGCACAGATAATCCACCATCAACGGCGCATCCTTGACGATTTCCTGATCGTCCTTGGATTTGCAGTCCAGAATACGCATCGGGTTCGTTTCGAAGCGGGACTGACAGGTGCTGCACAGTTCATCGTAATGCGGACGCAGGAAATTCTGCAGCGCTTTCCGATACTTTGTACGGCATTCCCGGCATCCGACGCTGTTGATGTGCAGCTCGATTTCATCGATTCCCATGCGCTTCAGAAAATCGTCCGCCATTGCGATGATTTCCGCATCCGCCATCATGGATGAAGCACCGAAGTTCTCGATGCCGAACTGATGGAACTGGCGAAGTCTTCCTGCCTGCGGCTTCTCATATCGGAAGCACGGGGTATTGTAGCAATACTTGCTCGGCTGCATATCCGCGAAATGCTTGCTTTCAATAAAAGCACGAACCGCCGGAGATGTTCCTTCCGGTTTCAGCGTGATGCTGCGGTGACCGAGATCTTCAAAGGTGTACATTTCCTTCTGAACGATATCCGTGGTCTCCCCAACACCTCGGTTGAACAGGTTCGTATCCTCAAAAATCGGTGTACGAAGTTCGCCAAAACCGTATTCGTCACAAATATTGAAGAAGGCATCTTCAATGTAGTGCCACTTATAGGCATCCTCCGGCATCATATCCTTCGTACCCTTCGGTGCTTTAATTGCCATCTCTATCCTCCCAGTAATTATTTTTTCGTAAAAGCATTTCATCGAAACGCTCTTTATAAATCGCACTGTTTCCCACATTCGGAATTCGTTCCAGACGATCCGATTCCGGGTAATATCTCTTGCCGATTGCACCGGCACCCAAGCCGATGATGGTCTGTTTTTCTTCCATTATCCGTACGTTATACACCGAATGGGCCTCCGGTTTACAGTAGCCCACGTTCTCGAAAGAGCCCATCTGATGTTTTTGCCGGTATATATAATACGGTTCAAAACCATGGGCGGTAAGGAATTCTTCCGAAAACGCCAGCATGGTTCTTACATTCTCCGTATCTCTGCGGTAATACTCCGGATCCTGTTCTTTCAGCTTCGATCCTCTTTTTACCGATAGGGTGTGTACCGTAATATTATTGGCCCCCAGCGACACCAATTCTTCCAAAGTGTTCCTGAAATCTTCCGGGGTCTCTCCCGGCAATCCCGCAATTACATCGGAATTAATGGTTCGAAAGCCCATCGCCGCAGCAGTCCGAAATGCCGCTCGGATGTCCTCCGGGCTGTGCTCCCGTCCGATTTCCAACAAAGTCCGGGGATTCATGGATTGCGGATTGATGCTGATTCGGTCCACCCCTTTTTCATGAATCTGTTCCAGCTTGTCTCGGGTGATGGTGTCCGGCCGCCCCGCTTCGATGGTGAATTCGATGCGGGATAAATCCAGCTGGAAGGCCGATTGAATCGCATCCACTAAGCGGCTCAGCTGATCCGCTTCCAAAGTGGTGGGGGTCCCACCGCCAATGTACACGCTTTCCACCGACTGGCCCGTCTTGCGAAATTTTTCCCCGGTATATTCCACTTCCCGTAAAAGAAATTCCAAATACTCTGCAATTTCCGCCGGCGATGCCACACTGCTGGCAAATGAACAGTACGAACATCTCGTCGGACAAAACGGGATGTGAATGTACAGGCTAAGGCTGTCGGTTCCCGGGCGCTCCATGTACGACAGCTGGTAATTCAGAATCCGTCGCAGGAGTTCGATTTTTTCCGGATGAAGCAAGTACTTCTGCGCCATCGTTTCCATAGTCTGTGCGATGTCGCCACACTGACCGTAAATTGAAAAGGTCAATTTCAGCGGCCGCACCCCGGTAAGAGTCCCCCACTCGGGAGCAATTCCGGTTAAATCCGACAGGATACGGTACAATTCTCTCTTCACACCGTCCAAATCCGCATCTTTTCCGCCGTTTAACAAATAACTTTTATCCGTTAAATGCGGTGAAAATCCTTCATGAAAGTCCACCGGGATGATTTCGAACTCGTCATTCGCCAAAAACTCCCGTGCCAACTCCTCCAGGTGATATTCATTTTTGATTCCGTTTAGATAGAATCTATACAAATGGATTTCCTTTCTTCTCTGCGCCGATAGAGGTGCCCGGTCCGTGGCCCGGCAACACCTGAATTTCATCCGGCAGTCTCATCAGTTTCTGCAGCGACTTCCGCATCTGATCCATATTTCCGGAGTACAAGTCCGTCCGTCCGATGCTTCGGAAAAACAGCGTGTCTCCGGTAAAAATCTTGCCGTCACCGCAGATACAGATTCCGCCTTCCGTATGTCCCGGTGTTTCCATAAAAGTAAATGTCACACTTCCCAGATTTACCGACTCTCCTTCCGAAACGTATCGGTCTGCTTCCGTGCTCACCGACTCCGGCGAAAACTCCATGGATCCGTTATTCTCGGCATCCAGAAGAAGCTTCTTTTCCTTGACCCCGGCAATCAGCACCGCATCCGGATAATCCCTTCGAATGGCATTCAGCGCCCCCATATGATCTCCGTGCGCGTGCGTCAGTATGATGTACTTCAGTTCGGTCATGTTTTGAAGTTCTCTTTTCATGGCCGGGGTATAGCATCCCGGATCGATTACCATTCCCTGATTTGTTTCGGAATCCGTGAGAATATAGGTATTTTCTTGAAGCATATTTTCGTCGTATCGTTTTACTGTAATCATGATTTCGTCCTGTACACCTTATCAATTCCCGGGACATTTCGAAGCGCGATCAGCAATCTTTGAATTTGATGCGTTCCGGTGATGGCCACAGTAATCGTCACATTAACGTATTCCATATCTGCCGGTTTCATGTTCACGCCTACCAGGCGAACATCCATGTCTTCACATACCTTGGAAATGTCGCTGAACATTCCCCGGCGGTCCTGACAACAGATATTGATGTCCGTGTAATAGGTTTGCCCTTCCTTCGGGGTCTCCCACTCTACATGAATCAAGCGCCCTTTCTCTTGCTCCGGCAGGCTTACGATATTGCTGCAGTCCTTCCGATGCACCGTAATGCCTCGGCCCTTTGTGATGAAACCGATGATGTCATCTCCCGGGACCGGTGTGCAGCATCTGGCGATACGAATCAACAGGTTATCCAAGCCCTTGACGATAATACCGGTTCCATCGGAGCTATTCTCCCGATGAACCTGTTTCTTCTTCTTGATTTCCTCTTCTTTGCGGACTTCTTCCTTCTTATTGTCCTCGATGAAATAATCAATCAGCCGCTGCCCCAGTTTTGCCAGCGCACTTCCGCCGTTGGAAATCTGCAGATACAGCTCATTGACATTATTCAGTTTCATATCCTTTACCGCTTTCAGGAGGTAGGCATTCTTCGCCACCAGATGCGGATCATAGCCCTTCTTCTTGATGTAATTGGCGATATTGGTTTTTCCCCGATCCAGGGAATCGTTCTTGTTGGCTTTCCGAAGCCAGTTTCGGATTTTGTTCTTAGCCTGAGAACTCTTGGCGATATTCAGCCAATCCATGCTCGGTCCGGCTGAATTTGCGGAGGTAATGATATCCACAATATCACCGGTCTTCAGCTCGTGGTCAATAGTAACCATCTTGCCGTTCACCTTGGCTCCCACACAGCGAATTCCCACATCCGTATGAATCTTAAACGCAAAATCCAGCGGTGTGGATTCTGCCGGCAGTTCAATAACATCTCCTTTTGGAGTGAATACGAACACCTGGTTGTCAAACAAATCCATCTTCAGGGTTTCCAAAAACTCCATGGAGTCATCGGTTTCCTTCTGCCACTCCAGCGCCTGTCTCAGCCACGCCAGCTTCTGTTCCGACGAGTCCCCTCCCGGACCGCCTTTTCCTTCTTTATATTTCCAATGTGCCGCAATACCGTATTCAGCGATTCGATGCATCTCGTAGGTTCGAATCTGAATCTCGAAAGGATCCCCGTTTTCATCCAGAACAGTGGTATGCAAGGACTGGTACATGTTCGGCTTCGGCATTGCAATATAGTCTTTAAACCGTCCCGGAATCGGTGTCCATTTGGTGTGAACCAGTCCCAGCACGGCATAGCAATCTTTTACTGTATTTACGATGACACGAATGGCAATCAAGTCAAAAATTTCATCCAGCTGTTTGTGCTGAAGTGTCATCTTTTTATAGATGCTGTACAGATGCTTTGAACGTCCCATCACGTCGTAATGGAAGTTCGCTTTGTCCAGCTCATCGCTGATTTCATCGATCAGCTGATCGACGATTTTTTCTCTCTCTTCCTTCCGTTTGCTTACCTGAACCGACAGCGATTCGTAATCTTCCGGATGAAGGTATTTAAATGCTAAATCTTCCAGTTCAAATTTGATGCTGTAGATTCCCAGACGTCCAGCAAGGGGCGCATAGATTTCCAGCGTTTCTGCGGATTTCTCCTTCCGCTTGTGAGGCGGCATGAACTCCATCGTACGCATATTGTGGAGACGGTCCGCCAGCTTAATAATCAGGACGCGAATATCCTTAGACATGGCAAGAAACATCTTTCTGAAATTCTCCGCCTGAAGTTCTTCCTTGGAATCATACTTGATGTTTCCCAGTTTGGTCACGCCGTCTACCAGCAGAGCGATTTCTTCATTGAAATCCTCTACCAGCTCTTCTCGAGTGTACTCCGTGTCCTCCACCACATCGTGAAGGAGTCCGGCGACGACCGTTTCATTATCCATGCCAAAACTGGCCAGAATCTTGGAGACCGCAATCGGGTGAATGATATACGGTTCTCCGCTCTTTCTCATCTGGCCGTTATGAAGTCTGTTGGCGATTTCAAAGGCTTTGATAATCATCGGATCGTCATATCGCTCATTCATCGTCTTGAGATCTTCAATATACTGTTCTGTTGTCATACTATAATCAGTCGTCACCCGTGAACACCCCTTTAGTTAAAATTTATTTTACAATTCCGGAATTGTTTGCCTTTGCGGCTTTTGCTTTTTTCTCTTTCTGCAGTTCATACCGGGACATGCTTTCCTTTCTCTTCATCTCATAGAGCAGCGGGCTGCAGATGAAGATGGAGGAATAGGTTCCGCAAACAACACCGATAATCAGCGGAATCAAGAACTCTCGAATTTCCGAAGATACCATGAAGTACAGCGGCACCATAACAATCAGCGTTGTGATGGATGTCATAATCGAACGGGACAGAGTCTCGTTGATGCTGTCATTAATCTGCGGAACAAGTTCCTTTCTCTTGTAGAACCGCTTGTTCTCCCGAATACGGTCGAAGATTACAATCGTATCGTTAATGGAGTAACCCACAACCGTCAGAATACCGGCGATGAACGGGTTGTTGATGGTAAATCCGAAAATCGCATACATGGAAAGAGTTACCAGCACGTCATGAAGCAGGCCGCCTACCGCAGCTACTCCGTACTTCCAGGTCTTAAACCGGAAACGGATGTATACCAGCATGCACAGTGCAGCGATAATAATGGATTTAATCGCATTCTGTCTCAGTTCTTTGCCGACGGTCGGTCCGAATTCTTCGGAAGCCAGCACCGACTTCTTGTTCAGGTTATATTTCTTGGACAGTGTGGAAATGACCTGACCTCTCCGATCCGCATTCAGCGCTTTCTTGGTACGGATTACCACCTGACTGTGGTTATCCGAAGCGTATACAATGGTCGGATTCAGATCATATTTTTCAATGGTCTTCGCCACTTCATCGGAATCCACCTTCTGACCCATCTCCAGCTGAATCATCGTTCCGCCGGTGAAGTCGATTCCGTAATTGAAGCCCTTAAATGCCGCACAGCCCACACCCAGCAGGATGACGATCAAGCTCAGTGCGAAATACTTCTTGCGGTTTTCGATAAAGTGAATGTGTTTGGTCCACTTCATTTTCGGAGTGCCGTCTTCGTGCATTCCGAAGTGTCTCATCTTGCACAGTGCCGGAATATCCGTCAGCGCAGTTACGAACAACTGTGTGATGAATACTGCTGTAAAAATACTGCAGATGGTACCAATCATCAGCGTCAACGCAAATCCCTTAACGGATGTGGTACCGATTAGATACAGCACGATGGCTGCAATCAGTGTGGTGGTCTGAGAGTCCACTACCGTTGCCAGCGCAGACTTAAATCCGGTATCCACCGCAACACGAATGGATTTTCCTTTTTCGATTTCCTCCCGAATGCGAGTAAAAATAATTACGTTGGAGTCTACCGCCATACCGATGGACAGGATGATACCCGCAATTCCCGGCAAGGTGAGAACCGATCCCAGTCCTGCCATAATCCACAGCGTCACCTCTACGTACAGCAACAGTGCCAGGTCCGCAATGAATCCCAGTGCGCCGTATGCCATCAGCATGATCAGCATGACGATTCCCAGGCCAATTGCGCCGGCCACAATACTCTTATGAAGCGCATTTGCACCGATGGTCGCCGTTTCTACAGATGAACTGATTTCCTTCAGGGTTGCCGGCAGCGCACCGCCTCGAATCAGCGCAGATGTAGAAGATGCCTCATCCTCGCTGAATCCGCCCGGACGAGTGATTTCGCAGCTTCTGGATGCGATTTTTTCACTGACGCTCGGTGCCGATACCACTTCGTCATCCAACTTGATGACGATTGCGGTGTTGGAAACCGCCTGACCGTTTTCATCCTTCATGGTGGACTTCACCGTTCCGGATGCCGCCTTCTCGGTTGCACTTGCGAATGCATCGGAACCCTTGGACGAGAAGTCGATGGTAATTTTATATCCGCCGTTCTTGGAGTCGGTAGTAAAAGAAGAATCGGTAATCTCGTTACCGCTCATGACTTCCGTACCGTCCGCCAGGAACAGTTTCAGCTGAGCCGTCTTGCCGATCTGATCGATGGCCGCCTGTGCATCTTCCACACCCGGCATCTCCACACGAACCCGATTGTTTCCTTCAATGGAAACGGAGGCTTCGGAAATACCCATGGCATTGACACGGTTCTCCAGGACGGATTTCGTCTGATCCATCAGCTTGGACAGCTGCGTCCCCTTTTCGTTGGTTTCAGCTTCCATCAGAACATAGACACCGCCGTTGATATCCAGGCCGTACTTCATCTTGTCCGCAAGTCTCTGAACCGGGCCGATACCCTTAAGCGAAACAAATGCCCCCAGTGCGATAACCAATACCACGACAATTGATAGAAATTTACGTGTACCTTTTTTCATTTGACCTTAAGTGCCTTTCTAAAAATTTGTAATAATGTGCATAGTAATACATTGCATTTTACATACCATTTTACATCATAACCATTAGAATTTCAAGCTTTTCGCCAATCCAATTCTGTGTATAACAAAACAAGGATACCCGCAGGCATCCTTGTTTTCCGTAATCAAAAATCTTATTCCGCGTCCTTATTCTCGGATTCTTCCTTCTTCGGAGTCAGCTTCTTCGGAGTCACTTTCTTGGTGGTGGAAGTCTTTACTTCCTGCTCCTTCGTCGCTTCCGCCGCTTCCTTCTTCTCCTGACGAGCCGCGGTGTTCGGTGTCTTCACGCTGCCGATTGCTGTCTTCAGAAGTTCTACGTTGGTGCTGCCCTTTCCGGCATTCAGATTAATCACAACGGTATCGGAATTGATGGAAACAACCTTTCCGATGAATCCGCCGATGGTGATAATCTCATCCCCGCGGGTCAGACCGTCTCTCATTTCCTTCGCCTCTTTGTCTCTCTTGCGCTGCGGGCGAATCATCATGAAATAAATAATACCGATAAAGAACACCAGAAGAACCAGGTTCATCATTGTCGCATTTGTTTTCATGTCTTTATCCTCCATAAAAAAATAAATGGTGCCGGCGATGGGGGTCGAACCCATACGATATCACTATCACGGGATTTTGAATCCCGCGCGTCTGCCAATTCCGCCACGCCGGCCCAGCGATGATTATTATATCATATTATATACGTAAGAATCAAATGTTATTCTTAACTCTTGTAAAAAAAGTTCCTGACCGAGGTCAGGAACTTTGGTGTGGCTGACTGGACTCGAACCAGCACGGTCTCCCACATGCCCCTCAAGCATGCGCGTCTGCCATTCCGCCACAGCCACATGACTCATTTATATTATCATCTTTTACCAATGAATGCAAGTCTTTTTATGAGATAAAATGATTTTTTTGTAAAAGCAAATCCACCTTTTCTCGGAGTTCCGCCAATGTCCCGGAGTTATCGATGATTTCCGATGCCTTCTCTCGGCGCACCTCATCCGAAACCTGTTTCTTCAGAATCCGCCGAACCATCTCTTCCGTCAGCCCGTCTCGCGCCATCACCCGCTGCAGGCGCACTTCTTCGGAAGCCGTTACCGCCCACACGCCGTCGTATTCCGACCCATCGGATCCGGTTTCGAACAGAAGGGGAATCGCCACGAACGTCACCGGAGCACCCTGCGCTCTCATCCGTTCAATCTCCGCCTCCGTATCTCGCACGATTACTTCCGTCGTTCCCTTTTCCAAGACCTTCATCATCTCCGGATTGCGATATACCACATTGCGCACGGCATCCCGATCCATGGAACCGTCCGGAAGGATGTATTCCGCTCCAAAATGTGCCCGAATGTACGGGATGGCTTTGCCGCCCGGTGCAGTCATGGCGTGAGCCATGCGGTCTGTATCGATTACCGGAAACCCCTTCTCTTCCAGATAATCCGTTACTGCTGTTTTTCCCGACCCGATTCCGCCGGTAATTGCAATCGTTTGCATGGCTCACCTCATTTCTATATAAAACTTCTTATTTCAAATCAAACCAAGTCTTCCCGGAATGCATGTCGCAGTCCAGAGGAACGGGCAGTTCCACCGCGCTTTCCATATTTCTCCGCAGAAGCTCTTCCACCTGTTCCAGCTCCTCCGGCACCGCTTCCACAATCAATTCATCGTGAATCTGCAGAACCAGCTTGGATTTCATCTCCCGCTCTCTCAGTTCGGCATCCACCTTGTTCATGGCCACCTTGATGATATCCGCCGCGCTTCCCTGAATCGGACTGTTCATCGCCAGCCGAGCTGCCAGCTGCTGATCCATGTACCGGCGAGACTTGAACTCCGGAATCTGCCGGATTCTGCCCATAATTGTTTTTACCTCGAAGTTTTCCTTTCCGATTTCCACCTGACGGTCCAGATAGTCTTTCACCGCCTGATGTTTTTCGAAATAGTCATCGATGTAGCGCTGAGCATCCTTCCGGGTAATTCCCAGATTCTCGCTCAGCCCAAATCCGCTCATGCCGTAGATGACACCGAAGTTCACCGCCTTCGCTCGGGAACGATCCAGCGGGGTCACGTCCTCCATCGGGATGTCGAATACCCGAGATGCGGTGAGCCGGTGAATGTCCTCTCCGGTACGGAACGCCTCCATCAGCACCGGATCTCCGGAAAGCGCCGCCATCAGGCGAAGTTCAATCTGGGAATAGTCCGAACCCACGAATACGTTCTCCGGCTCCGACACCACGAAAGCCTTCCGAATATTTCGTCCATTCTCATCGCGAATCGGAATGTTTTGAAGGTTCGGTTCCGTGCAGCTGAGCCGACCGGTAGCCGCCACCGTCTGGTTAAAATGAGGATGAATCCGTCCATCGCTTCCGATTAACCCAAGCAATCCGTCCACATAGGTGCTTTTCAGCTTGGATGCCTTTCGAAACATCAGCACCTTGGACACCACCGGATAATCGTCCTCCAGCTTCTCCAGCACATCCGCCGCAGTGGAATACTTGTTCTTTCCCTTGGTCTTTTTCGGATACGGAATGCCCATCGTCTCGAACAGCACTTCCCCCAACTGCTTTGGCGAGTTGATATTGAAAGTGGTTCCCGCCTCTTGGAATACTTCCGCCTCCAGCTGCGCAATCCGGGTATCCAGCTCCTCCCCGGCCGACTTCAGCATCTCCGGATTGATTCTCATTCCCCGGGACTCCATGCTCGCAATGGTGCGAATTAGCGGCATTTCACAATCTCGGAACAAAGGCAGCATCTCCTTCTCTTCCAGTGCCGGAAGCTGTTTCCGATAAATGCAGTCCAAAGCCACCAGCCGCTTCCGGGCATCCTCCCCGTCCAGCGTCTCGTTCATGTAGTGTAAAAACATATTGGCGAGGTTGTACTTACTCCGATTTGGATCCAAAAGGTACTCTGCCACCTCCACGTCATGATGCAGCGTAAAACGTTCCATTCCGTACTGAAGCAAGGTATAGGCAATCGATTTCAGACTGAGTCCCACCAATGCCGGTTCCTTATCCAGCAAGCCGCCCATGCGGATTTCAAAATCCAGCGGCGTCACCGCACACTCCGCATACTGCATCTGCTCCGGATTGTACAAGCGAATGCCCTTCACCTCCGGAAGCTGCTTATGGTTATCGTCCGTATCCATTTCGACAATCAGCGTCTGCTTGTTCTTCAATGAATCCAGCAGCTCCTCGTAGGAAACTTCCCGAACATCCTCCAGAAGGTCTATCTCCGGTTCAACCGTGACCTCATCCGGCGTCTGCTTTTCCAGATTCTGAAGGAATTTTTTGAACTCCAATTTCTTGTACAGCGCAATCAATCGATCGTAATCCGGTTCTTCGTACGCCAGCTCGGGCCAGGAAACCGGAAGTTCCACATCCCGCTTGATGGTCGCCAGCCATTTGGAAAGTTCCGCTTCCTCCAGGTTCGCCCGGACGTTTTCGCCCAGCTTTCCCTTGATTTTATCCGCATGAGCCACCACGCCTTCCACGGAGCCGTACTCCTTCAGCAGGGTGATGCCCTTCTTTTCGCCCACACCTGGAATTCCCGGAATATTGTCGGATTTATCCCCCATCAGGCCTTTCAAATCGATAAACTCCTGCGGGGTCAGACCGTATCGTTCCTGCATCTTTTCAAGATTATACAGGTCGAAATCCGTCATTCCCTTCCGGTTCAGAACGACGTAGGTGTTCTCACCCACCAGCTGGAGCGCATCCTTATCGCCGGTGATAATCAGGGATTCCAGACCCGCCTCCGCCGCTTTTGCGGTCATGGTGCCGATCAAATCATCCGCCTCAAAGCCTTCTTTTTCCAGAACCATAATGTTCATCGCCTGAAGAACTTCCTGCATCAGCGGAATCTGCGACAAAAGCTCCATCGGCGTCTTCAGCCGGCCCGCCTTGTATTCCGGATACGCCTCATGCCGGAACGTCGGCGCCTTCATATCAAAAGCCACCGCAATGTAATCCGGATGGTAGTCCTCCAGGATTTTGTTCAGCATATTGATAAAAGCAAAAACACCCTGCGTGTAGATTCCGTCCCGTGTCACCATTTCCCGCATGGCGAAAAAAGCACGAAAAAGCAGGCTGTTTCCGTCGATTATGACAAATCGTTTCATGAAAAAAATCTCCTCTTGAATTTCATTTATTTCCGAAGAAATTCCCGGGCCGCCGGGAGTCCGTATGCACTCTCCGCAGAGATGGCTCCGTCAATGACACTGTACTGCACGATATCCGTTGCCAGCGCCGCAAAAGCATCGAAGTTCACATCCTTCTCTCCGGTCGTCATCACAAAAATCGTATCTCCGTCCATGGTGCTGTGTACCGGTTTGATCGCCCGGGCATATCCGTCATGGAGGATGGACGCCAACTTGTTGCACTGAGCCTTGGTCAGCTTGGCATTCGTAATCAGGCACGAAATAGTGGTGTTAAAGGTGATGCCATACCCCATATCTTCCGATTCTTCATTCACAGCCGGAACCTCTTCCGGTACCGGCTCCTGAATTACTTCCGCAGTCTCCGGTGCATCCAAAACCTCCGGTACGTTCTTCGGCTCCGCCGGTTCAACGGTTTCCGCCGGTGCAGGTTCCACCCGAACCGCTTCCGTCGGTTCCGACTCTGAAGCTGTTTCCTCTTTGTGCTTGTTAAAGAACGGCTCCATCTTGCTCTTCATATTGTAGCTGGATTCCGCCGCAACGCAATTCTTCAGCGGTCGAATCGTTCCGTCGATGCGTTTTCCGTCAGCACTGAGCAGGCCGGCAATCACATGATTTCTTCCATCGTATACGTCGGCGAAAGCATTGACCGCCGTGATGGCACCCACCTCAATCTCGCCGTCGGAGCAGGCAAACGTTCCCAGACCGGTTTTCATCGCCCGATTCATTCCGTAGAATTTCCCGACGGATGCGCCGGTGCCGGCACCGTAATTTCCGTGGTGGAACTCTCCGCCGCAGAAGGCATTATGCACCGCCTTCACGCCCATAGTGCGATCCGGCCGAACATCGGGCTGACCCACATTCAAATCAAAAAGTGATGCCTGGCAAACAATCGGAACAATGCAGTTGCTGACCCGGTGTCCGATTTTCATGTTCTCCAGTTCCCGCATGACGCCGGACCCCGCTTCCAATCCGTATGCACTTCCGCCGCTGATTACCACGGCGTGAATCTTATCAATGGTATTCTCCGAGCGAAGCAAATCCGTTTCCCGAGTAGCCGGACCGCCGCCCCGAACATCCACGCCGGCAGTCGCGCCTTTTTCCGCAACGATAACCGTGCAGCCGGTAGCCGCATCGGTGTTCTCCGCATTTCCCAGTTTAAATCCCTTGATGTCGGTTATGTCTACTCGTCCAAACATAAATTGCTCCTTTAATTCTGTCGATAGCATCTACTTATTTTATTATATCGAAAAAATAGAACACTCTCCACAAAAAATTAAAAATTTCTCTTCGCGTATAAGAAAAACCTATCTCACAAGGAGATAGGTTTAATTTCAAAGTCTCCCAGCACACCGTCAGCACTGAAATTGACGCCCTATCGTTTACGATAAGGTGGGTACTTCCTGTCATGACTTCAGACATCCTCCACCGAGGCTCGTCCTCCGCTTCTGAACCCGGAATCCCGAATGAGAAGTGTAGGTTCAATTTACACGAACCAACGCATGCTCCAGGAGATTATAAAATGATTACTCTTCGTCCAGTTCGCAGTTGTAGTGAACCTTCTGAACGTCATCGTTATCTTCCAAAGAGTTAATCAACTTGTTCAGCGGCTTCATTACGGAAGGATCCACCGTTGCTTCCATGGACGGAATATATTCCAAATCGGAATCCGCAACCTCGTATCCTGCCTTCTGAACACCTTCCAGAACTGCATGGAAGTCCGTCGGTTCGGTACGAATCTCAAAATTGTCTTCGTTCACAATCATATCTTCCGCACCGGCTTCCAGAGCGTCCATCATCACTGCATCCTCATCCATGCCATCCTGCTTCTCGATGTAGATTACACCTTTCCGCGCGAACATGTAAGATACGCAGCCCGGAGTTCCCAGGTTTCCGCCGTTCTTATCGAATACGGAACGAACAAATGCAGCGGTACGGTTCTTGTTATCCGTCAGCGCCTCTACGATAATTGCGACGCCGGACGGACCGTAACCTTCGAAGGTCAGTTCCTCATAGGACTCGCCTTCCAGCTCGCCGGTACCCTTCTTAACGGCCCGGTTGATATTGTCATTCGGCATGCCGATTGCTTTTGCCTTATCAATCGCAACTCGGAGAGAGGAGTTGAAATCCGGATCTCCACCTTCCTTCGCTGCTACGATGATCTGTCTAGTATACTTTGTGAACATTGCCGCTCTGCGAGCGTCCTGTGCCGACTTTCTGCCGGCGATTGTACCATGTCTACCCAATGGTGGACCTCCTATCTTCCTTTATTTACAGTTGCTATTATACACCACTCCCGCTTCGAATACAACACGAGAGACTTCTTTGACAGAATAAAAACAAATTTAATTGTCTTCTTCCTCTTCCGCCATGTTCTTGAACGCCGTCGCCATCATCATCTTGATTCGGTTCAGCTGGTTCACGTTGCTGGCACCCGGATCGTAGTCGATGGCCACGATATTCGCCTTTTCATCGTAGCTTCGAAGCGCTTTAATCATGCCCTTTCCCGCGACGTGGTTCGGCAGGCAGGCAAACGGCTGCAGGCAGAGGATATTCTTTACCCCGGAGTTGATCAAATCCACCATTTCTCCGGTGAGCAGCCATCCCTCGCCGCACTGATTGCCCACGGACAGAATTTCTTCCGCATTCTTTGCTGTTTCCTCTATGTAGGCATCTGCACTGAAGCGCTTGCTGTTCCGGCAAGCTTTTCGAACGTTATCCCGATAGAACTCGATGGCTTTCAGCAGAATTTTATTCACGATCATTTCCTTCCGGCTTCCGGACAGATGCTTGTAATTAAACATCTTGTTCACGAAACCGTATTCGAAGAAATCGATAAAGCTCGGAACAACCGCTTCGCCACCCTCCGATTCAATCAGCTCCACCAGGTTGTTGTTGGCATTCGGATGATATTTAACCAGAATTTCTCCGACGATGCCCACCCGAGGCTTCTTCAAATCTTCGTGAATTGGCAGCTCATCGAATTCCTTTACGATCTGTGCGATATTGCGTTTGAATTCGCTCAGCTTCATATTCTCCGTGTTGGCAATGATCCGATCAAACCAGGATGCCATCAGCGCTTCCGCACTTCCCGGTACTTTTTCGTACGGGCGAGTGCGGTACAGGCACTTCATCATCAAGTCTCCGTAGGAAACGGCATACACCAGCATGATGCCCATCTTCGGCGTAATCTTGAATCCCGGATTCTTCTCCAGTCCTACCATATTAAAGGAAATGACCGGAACCTGCTCCATACCCAGATCCTTCAAGGCTTTCCGCAGGAGTGCCACGTAATTGCTGGCACGGCATCCACCGCCGGTCTGGGACATGAATACACCCACCTTGTTCAGATCGTACTTTCCGGACTTTAACGCAGAAATAATCTGCCCCAAAGTCACGATGGTCGGATAGCACGCGTCGTTGTTGATATACCGGAGACCTTCTTCTTCCGCGTTCTGGGTTACTCGCGGCAGCAATACCGCATTGTAACCGGCTCTCTTCAAGATTGCTTCGAAGTATTGGAAGTGAATCGGTGACATCTGCGGAACCAAGAGCGTATACCCTTCGTCCTTCATTTCTTTCGTAAAGAGTTTCCGCCGGTACGGCAACGCTGCCTTACGGGTGTGCACGCCGGTTTTCTTCCTCTCTTCCAGCGCTGCTTTCAGAGAGCGGATTCGAATCTTCGCCGAACCCAGGTTGGAGCCCTCATCGATTTTCAGAACCGTGTATAGCTTGTTGTTCTGCCCCAGCAGTTCATCCACCTCATCGGTGGTGACCGCATCCAGTCCGCATCCGAAGGAGTTCAGCTGCACCACATCCAAATCGTCCCGCTGTCCGGCAAAGACCGCCGCCTTGTACAGGCGGGAGTGGTACACCCACTGATCCAGAATCCGAATCGGTCTTGGGAATTCCGCCATGCCGCTGACGGAATCCTCGGTCAGCACCACCATACCTTGCTGGTTGATGACATTATCGATCCCGTGATTGACCTCCGGATCCAGGTGATACGGCCTGCCCGTCAGCACGATTCCGTGAAGACCGTGGTCTTCCATGTATTTTAACGCCTTTCGGCCCTCTATTTGAACGTTTTTCTTAAATTCCCGGTACGCTTCCCGGCCGGCATGCATCGCCTGAGAAATCTCTCTTCGGGAAAAGTTCATAGCAAAGAGCTTATAGATTCTGGTATCATCCAGCTTGTAGTGTTTCGCTACATTTTCCATACCCCTCCGGTCGATATCTCGTTTTCCGGAGAAGAACTTGGTCATCTCCGTTACGAAGCACCGATCGTTGTCGTACGGAACAAACGGATGATAGAATTCCACCCCGTTCTCGCAGAAGTATTCCGCCATGTTCTTATCGATGACCTCCGGATAGGTGGCCACGATTGGGCAGTTGTAATGATTCGGAGCCGTGGAATCTTCTTTTACTTCGTAATTGATGCACGGATAGAAAATCCGTTTGATGTCGTTTTCCACCAGCCATTTGATATGACCGTGCACCAGCTTCGCCGGGTAGCATGCGGTATCCGAGGAAATGGTGTCCATTCCGTTCTCGTACATTTCCTTATTGCTCGGCGGACTCAGAATTACCCGGAATCCCAGCTCGGTAAAGAACGCATGCCAGAACGGATAGTCTTCATACATGTTCAGCACACGCGGGATTCCGATTACTCCCTTCGGCGCCCGATCCGGTTCCGCTACCGGACGGTCGAAGAGCAGCTCCAGCTTCGTCTTGTACAGGTTCGGAATATCGTTCTTGGCACTCGCCAATCCCGCACCCCGCTCACAGCGGTTGCCGGTAATATATCGGCTGCCGTCGGAAAAACGGGAAATCGTGAGAATGCAGTTGTTTCCGCATCCCCCGCATCGGCCGTTGCTTGTTTTTACTTCAAAGGAATCGATTTGATCCGGCGTCAGAACGGTGGATCGTTCGCCTTCGGTGTAATTGTCGCAAGCGATGATTGCCGCACCGAAGGCACCCATCAGCCCCGCGATATCCGAACGAACCACGTTCTTTCCCAGAATCAGCTCGATGCTTCGAAGCACCGCCTCGTTCATAAAGGTGCCGCCCTGCACCACCACTTTATCGCCGGTTTCCTTTGGGTTTCGCAGTTTGATTACCTTGTACAGCGCGTTTTTGATGACAGAGAGGGACAGTCCGGCGGAAATGTCCGCGATGGTCGCCCCCTCTTTCTGGGCCTGCTTTACTTTGGAGTTCATAAAAACAGTACAGCGCGTACCCAGATCTACCGGGTTTTCCGCCGTCAGCGCACGGTGGGCAAATTCCGGCACCTGAAGGTCCACGGATTTGGCATAAGTCTCGATAAACGAGCCGCAGCCGGCAGAGCATGCCTCATTCAGCATGATATTGCTGATGGCCCCGTCCTTGATTTTCATGCACTTCATGTCCTGACCGCCGATATCCAGAATAAAGGTGACTCCCGGCAGGAACTGTTCGGCGCCCTTGTAGTGCGCCATGGTTTCGATTTCGCCGGCATCGATTTTATATGCCGCCCGAATCAGGCCTTCTCCGTAGCCGGTCACCACGGCACGGCCGATATATGCTTTTTCCGGAAGCGCCCGGTACATTTCCATCAAAATAGTCCGAACCACTGTCAGCGGGTCTCCCTCGTTGTTCTGATAGTGTTCGAAAATCAATTCCTTATCCCGATTGATGACCGCCGCCTTGGTGGTGGTGGAACCGGCGTCGATGCCCAGGAACACCGGACCCTCTGCCGCCTGAATGTTTCCTCTTTTTACCTTGGCTTTCGCATGGCGCGCCTGAAACTCTCGGTACTCCTCTTCGTTCCGGAACAGAGGCTCCAGCCGCTTCGTTCCGTCCGTCTGACTTGCATCCGCATGTTCAATCTTGTAAATCAAGTCGGACAGCGTGACGCAATCCTTTTCCTTCGCCAGCAGCGCCGCACCGATAGCCACGAAATAGTTGGCGTTTTCCGGGAAAATCACCTCGTCTTCCGTGAGATTCAATGTTTCCACGAATCGCTTCCGCAGCTCCGAAAGGAACTGTAGCGGACCGCCCAGGAACGCCACGTTGCCCTTAATCGGGTGGCCGCAGGCCAATCCGCTGATCATCTGGTTCACCACCGCCTGGAAGATGGACGCCGCAATATCCGCCGTCTTCGCACCGTCGTTGATTAGCGGCTGAATGTCCGTCTTGGCGAAAACACCGCAGCGAGAGGCAATCGGATAGATGGTTTCGTAATCCTTCGCCGCCTCGTTCAATCCCGACGCATCCGTGTTCAGAAGCACCGCCATTTGGTCAATAAAAGCACCCGTACCGCCGGCACAGGTTCCGTTCATTCTCTGCTCTACGGTCGAACCGTAGAATGTAATCTTTGCATCTTCGCCGCCCAGCTCGATGGCCACATCCGTCTCCGGAATTAGGGTCTGAACCGCTTCACTGCAGGCGATAACCTCCTGCTCAAAGCGAATACCGAACAGCTTTGCCAGCGACAGTCCGCCGGAACCGGTGATTACCGCCTCCACTTCCATATCGCCCTTTTCATCCAGAAGCTGCTGCAGCAATTCTCCCACCTTCTCGAATACATTGGACATATGCCGTTCGTATCGAGAGTACATAATCTTGTTGTTCTCATCGAGAATCAACAGTTTTACTGTCGTTGAACCTACATCAATTCCTAGTCTCATACTTAAAAATAAGAACGATGCATTTCTGCATCGTGCCCCTCCTCCTATCTTACAGAAAAAACATACATGGGCAAACCGTAAGCCGGGTTCTGTATTAGACGATCATCCATCTTGTACTGCAATTGCTTGCAGCATCCAGCGACTTACCTTAGGGCGGCAGCGGGCAACTGCACTCTACGACCCGTTCTTAGTCTTGCTCCGGATGGGGTTTACACGGCCGTCCTGTCTCCAGAACGCCGGTGAGCTCTTACCTCACCATTTCAACCTTACCACGGCATTACCCGTTTCGGCGGAATGTTTCTGTTGCACTTTCCCTATAGTTACCTACGCCGGACGTTATCCGGCATCCTTGCCCTGCGGAGCCCGGACTTTCCTCACACCGAAGTGCGCGATCGTCAGGTTTACCCATGCATTGTTATATTTTTACATTTTTTCTGCTTTTAAACATGAAGTTTCTGTGAAGATTTACTCTTTTCTTTAAAAAAGTTCATAATAATCATTCCAATGAAAATGATACCGATGTATCCCTGCGGCGGATACAGGTACGCCACCAGCGTTTTGAAGCCGGACAACCCGATGCCGAATCCCGCAAAAGCGGCCGCCACCATAATCGGTTTCTTAAATCGATTGCGGGGCAGCTTCGTGCTGAATCCGTAGAAGGTTCCCGCCGCAGTGGAGTAGATGGATCCGTAGAGAATCAGCGCATACAGGATATTCAATACCTTGGAAATCCGCAGCGAATATCCCAGCATGGGGAGATCCAGAGTGGCGGAAAAGGCCATATCTCTTTGAAGCGCCACCAGCAGAAGTACGGTCATAACCCCTGGCAGAAAGGATCCCAGAAAAGCCCCGCGATACGCGGTCTTGGTATCCTTTGCCTGAAGCGCGGATTCTCCCGCCATGGTAATGAACCCCAAGCTGTTGTACGCCGCAAAGATTACTCCGGAAATCCACCAATACGGTGCCATCTCACTGGGCGGGAAGCCGGTTGTGGCCCCGCTCTGATGAAATTGTCCCGAAAAAATCACTATCAAAATCGTTGCAATTCCGACGGTGAACACGCCTGGGACCAGAAATCCGAAAGCTCGGGTCAGCCGCTCAAAATCACCGAATACCGTCAGCAGTACCAATACCACCAACAGAATTCCACCGATTCGTCGGTCGATTCCCAGCTCCTGATGCAAGAGCGAACCCCCTGCCGCGCTCATGGATATGATTAACGTATAATAGATTCCAGCAAGGATGTATCCGATGGCCGATTCTACAGCAGAATTCTCGAAAGGCGAAATCAGTTTTCCCAGATCCGCAGTGTTTTTGCTCCGCGCAATGTAGGTGAGCATCAGGGCCAGCACCACGAAAACCACCGTGGTAAAAACCGCACCGAAATACCCCTTTCTTCCGAACACCCCGAAAAACTGCCAGCACTCCCGCCCGGAGGCAAACCCCGCCCCCAGGATCGCCCCCAGATACATCATCGCGATATTAATTGCACTGAGTTTTCTCTCCATAATGTTCTCTGTGATACTCCTTATTCTTTTTCTCTAATTCCAATATGTAGTCCCGCTGCTCCAGCAGCTTCCGAATTCGATCCTCCGAAACCTCCTTGCTCTTTCGCAGGCTCTCCACCTGTTCCAAAAGCCGTCCGGACAGCCATCCGATTCGCTGCCCCAGCAGTTCCGGGTCGCAGGAAACCATGCTCTCGGGATACTTCCATCGAATATCCTGCGCATCGTACGGCGGCGTTCGCATCCCCTCGTCTGTTTTTACCGCCACGATAACTTCGCACACGAATTTCCCCTCCGGCGCCAGAATCTCCCGTTGGATATCGTAGCCCTGCCGGTACAGATAGTATCGCAGTTCACCGCTGTTGTTTCGGGGCTGTAAAATCAATTTGCGATAGGTCGCCGTTTTTTCCGGGTCGTCCGCCAGAATTTGACGGATGGTTCGTCCGCCCAGGCCGCCGATAATCACCGCATCCACTTCCCCCGGTTCGATGGAAGAAAGACCGTCTCCGATTCGGAAGCAGGTCTCCGGAATCTTAATTCCCATCTGCCGGAAGTTCTCCTCCGCCTTTGCCAGGGAGCCGGTGCTGATATCGCTCAAAATCACCTTTTCCGAGATGCCGTTTTGGAGCAAAAGAATCGGGACGTAACCGTGGTCCGTCCCGATATCTGCTGCTGACTCTCCCGGATTCACTGCCTCATACAGTGCCTCAAGTCTTTTACTGATTCGCATCGCTTACTCCAGATAATCCTTCAGCTTTTTGCTGCGGCTCGGGTGTCTCAGCTTGCGGAGAGCCTTCGCCTCGATCTGACGAATTCTCTCTCGAGTCACGTTAAATTCTTTTCCGACTTCCTCCAAGGTCCGAGGTCTGCCGTCTTCCAGTCCGAAACGAAGCATCAATACCTTCTTTTCACGATCGGAAAGGGTGTCCAGCACTTCCATCAGCTGCTCTTTCAGCATGGAATATGCCGCCGCATCCACCGGAGCCGGTACATCATCATCCGGAATAAAGTCTCCCAGATGGCTGTCCTCTTCTTCGCCGATTGGCGTCTCCAGGGATACCGGATCCTGAGAAATCTTCTTGATTTCCCGAACCTTCTCCACGGTGATTCCCATTTCCTTTGCGATTTCTTCCGAAGTCGGTTCGCGGCCGTATTCCTGAAGCAGCTGACGGGAAATTCGAATCAGCTTGTTGATGGTTTCCACCATGTGCACCGGAATACGGATGGTTCTCGCCTGATCCGCAATGGAACGGGTGATGGCCTGACGAATCCACCAGGTCGCATAGGTGGAGAATTTATATCCCTTTGTGTAATCAAACTTGTCCACCGCCTTGATTAGCCCCAGGTTTCCTTCCTGAATCAGATCCAGGAACGACAGTCCGCGGTTCAGATATCTCTTTGCAATGCTGACTACCAGACGCAGGTTGCTTTCACAAAGCTTTTTCTTCGCTTCTTCATCGCCCTGCTCCATGGCGGTCTTATACTCGCTCAAATGCTCGAAGTAGCAGTCGATCTCCCTGAGCAGGAACTCTTTATTCTCCCTGAAGAGCTCCGCCCACATATGGGGCGCGAGCCACGCAACGCGCGTCATGTC
>JAERMT010000205.1_pt1 | contig 22967 bp, 16 predicted proteins | sample 9267081 | NCBI WGS metagenome assembly JAERMT01 (sample SAMN17071939, study PRJNA684904) | human gut metagenome | isolation source: diarrhea sample from child under the age of five | host: Homo sapiens | place: South Africa: Mafikeng, Mafikeng Provincial Hospital | collected 2019-09
CAAGCGAGGAATAGATGAGGTTACTATATATCATGTGTCACCCCTGCCCTCTAATCTCTAACCTCTAACCTCTAACCTCTAATTAATGGGGAATTTCGTCCGATACCCTCCTTTCTCGAATATCCACGTGGAAAATCTCAAATCTCCACGTGGATATTTTTTATTTTCCACGTGGGCGTGATTCATTTCCTCCGAAGTTTCATTTGATTCCTCCGAAGAATTTTTTCGTCCCCACGTGGAAAATAAAAAATATCCACGTGAGTATTTCGAAATATCCACGTGGAAATCCGTTTTCCTCGACATAGGACCGTATCGATATGTAGTCGGGTCTAAATTAATGCGTCAGCCCTGTAAGCCCCCTACACCACACCCCACATGGCGACAGATCGCATCGCAAGCGACCCAAGCGACCCCATGGAGGAGCGCACGAGCCACGCCCAGCAATCTATCCATTGGCTAGAGCGGACGTCTTACTGCTGGGTGAGGCTGATGCGGAGGGCGACGCCGAAGGAGGTGTTGTTCACGGGGAAGGAGGCGGTGCTCACGAGCGGATGATTCATATTCCAGTCGAAGTAGCCTCGTATGGTGAGCATACGGCTGAGAGCGTAGTCGGCACTGAGCTTGATGACGTGCGCCACGTTGCCATTGGTCGCCTGCGTGAAAGCCTCCTGTATCTTGCGAATGAGCATCGAGGAGTGATTGTACGAGTACTCGCAGCGCAGGGTCATAGCACCACCCGAGGCAAAGAGTGGGGTCTCCTTATTACCTCCCTGCGCCTGTGCTCTCGTGCGCTGAGGTGCCCGGCGCTTGATGCCGATGAGCTTGCTGAAGTCATCAATCTTGTAGTTGATCCCGACAGAGATTTCGTTGCGGCTGTTTTCGATAACCTGGAAGGAGGTGAGGTTGAGCATCAGGTCTCGCGACTTATTCCAGCGAGCATTGAGGCCCAGACCACTCTGCAAGGTCATCTCGACGCCAATGAGCGGTGCAAAGGACTCACGGATCGAGACCTGCGTGATGTCGTAGGGAGAAGAGGCGACACGGCGCATCCCATTGGCTCCACCAGTCGCATCATCGGCAGGCATCTCTATGTAGCCCATGCGTAGCTCCGACTCTATCGGTTGCCACGAGATGAAGGAATTGTAGTTTGCCACACTATAACTATTGCGATAGGTGTGGGAGAGGGAGAAGTTGCGGAAGAGGTCTGCCAGTGCGGGAATCTTAGTTAGCCCCGTGTAGGTGATGCTCCAGTTGGGGAGGGTGCGCCAGATCGAGTGGAAAGGCGTCGCTCCGTCTAGACCACGAGCCGTATAAGCAGCGATGAAGGCAGGAATCAGTACATCGGGACTGTTGGGACGCACCTCGGGCGCATCAGCTCCGGCGATAGCGCTGTACTGGTTGGTCAGTCGCTGCACCATCTCCTGCTGGTAGCTGAGGAGGTTGTCGAAGGTACTCGTCTTGTAGCCGTCGCCAGCATTGGCACTAGCGAAAAAGCCCTTGAGACCGATGGTCCCAGCGGTAAAGGTTCCGCTGTAAGTCTCGGGAGCACCCTCAAACATATACTGCGTCTGCACCGCTCTATTGGTGTGGTAGTCCCAGGTGAGCGTCACTTTGAGGTCTTTGAGGGGCTCTAGGTTGAGGCGTGCCGTGGCGTCTTCCGCGAGGGAGTACATAGCGGGGTTGATGTTTTCCGCCTGCTTGAGTAGCCAACCACGCTGCGCCGCCTCACGAACGAAGTCGTTGTCTGTAAAGCCAAAAGCGAAGGCAAGGCCCGGAGCCATCACGCCCTGCATCGGGTAACCCTGGCCGCCCGCAGCCTTGATGTCGGGGAGGAAGCCAGGCAAGTGCAGCGACGAAGTGCGGGTGTAAGTGAGCGAGATATCGCGCAGGAAGGTGAGCAAGGAGATACCCGCATCAATGTAGGGATAGATGCGCTCCATACGCATCTCACGAGCTTTGTCGGCAGCGTAGACGTTGACCCGGATCGTGACGGAGTCGGTGCCGGTGACGGTGATGCTGTTGGGATTGACCACGGCATACTTGACGGGGTAGTTGTGTCCGAGCGAATCCTTGGCAGTCACCTCGGGCTTAGCACTGCCCAGCTGGTGGTTGATGGTAATCGTCGTGTCGGGACGTAGGACCACTTCCTTGGTGAAGCGCAGAGGCGCAGGCTTCTTGCGCTGTGAGACTTCAGGAGCTTTGTCCGCAGGCTCCTGATCGGGACGACTGACACGAGCATCTCGGCGAGAGGCGGAGCGGTTGTCACGGTTGTTGCTCTTGTTCTGTCGCTTCTCGTAATCTTTGTACCAGTCAAACTTACGGTAGAGTGTCTGGAAGAGGATGTTGACTCGTCCATCGAGCTTCATCTGATTGCGCACCACATTGCCCATAGAGGCTCCCTGCTGGGTCAAAGCTCCGCGGTCCCAATTGTACGAAGCCATATAGGTGGCGGTGGCTGAGACGAAGTCCATAAAGGGAATGAGTGCGAGCGGGAGCGTGTAGGTGGCGTTTGCAGTCTGGTTGTACTGCATCGGTAGTCCCCAGCTACGTATGCTCTGCCAGACGGAGTCGCGCCATAGCGTGTAGTCGTCGGGAGCTAGCTCACGATTGACCTGTACGTGTGGCTCTACGATGCGGGCGTTGGTACCCGAGTTAAAGGAGAGCTTGAGATTGGTCGTGGGGTTCCAAACAATGTTTGCGGCACGCTGCCAGACGAAGTTCTGCACGAAGGTAGCAGGTAGTGACCAGTCAGCCATAGCACCGCCACCCGACACAAGGTTGCGCACCTGATGCTCGCTGTAGTTGCGCAGTATGGAGCTGTTGAAAGCGAGTCGTGAGGGGAGGTAGTTGATCTGGTAACCTCTCAGCGTCGAGGAGACGGTGCGGATCGCCTCGGAGGAGCCTTTGCCTTGTTGTAGCTTGGCAAAAGGCTTCCACGGAGCCACCACGGGCGTGTACTGATACTGAGCCGTAGCTTGCCACGTACGATTGCGGTCGTAGACAATCTCGGGGCTGTTCTTCTCATCCCACGACATTGAGTAGCCAAGCGTGAAGTTGGCTGGATCGTACGGCATCGGGGTCTTGCTCTGTATGTTGACCCCCACGTTAGAGAGCGACAGCGCATGAGCCTGTGTCCGTGTCAGTGCCATCGTCTTGATGGAGTCGCGTACCGACTCGTTGGCGGCATTGTCGAGCGCCTCCGTGAGGAGCAGGTCTTGGTCTAGCGGGTTGTACTGCGGACGGATCACTTCGTCTTGGTAGCTGTAGTAGAGCGGTATGCGCACCTTCGCTTTCTCGGGGAAGAACTTACCCAGCTCCACCTGCGTCGAGAGGTTGAGGAAGCCCGTGTCCTCTAGCTGTCTCTGCGCAAGTGACTGATCGAGTGCGCCAAAGCCTGCGGTACGGTAAGAGCCTCGAGCGTTAAACGAGCCTAGGTCACTCAGCTGTACCTGCAGATCAGCATTGGTCGCCCAGCCGCCCTGCTCTTGGTACTCGCTCAGGCGTAGCTCATTGACCCAGATCTCGGCACTCTTGATCTGCCCAGCACTGTTTCGCACACCGATCATGATGGTCTTGACATTGCTCAGCGAGGGATTACCCATCACGGTGATGGTGTTGCGTGGCCGCTCAGCGTCAGGCACCGAGTAAGGCGTGTAGAGGTCGGTCTCGCCATTAGCCTGCGCAGCGTTGCGTCGCATCTTGAGTCCCGTGAGGAGGTCAAAGCGGAAGTCCACCTTGTTATCCCGTGGCCACACCATCTCTCTATCCTTAGCATTGTCACTGTAAGTGCCGAAGGGGGTCAGCTCGAGGGGAACGCTGTACTCGTAATAGTTATTCGTGTAGTCAGAGCCTAAGCGGAGGAAAGCGGTCATCTCACCATTGCCCGTGGGCGTCCCCTCCTCGGGCAGCTCCTCGGCATGGACAAACAGCTCGATGCGCTTGTAGCGACGTAGGTCTAGTCCCGTATTCTTGTAGACAGCTCGTGCATCGCCTGGAGCTAGTCGCTTGATGCGTAGGCTGAGTGCCTGCTCGTTCTGACGAATGGCTTGCGCCTGACTGGGGCTGACGCTACGAGAGACACCCGGCGGGAGGATGTAGTTGATCGGCTTGCGGTCTCCATTCTCCTCGATATTGACCGTATTGACCTCCATCGTACCATTAGATATAGGCGTGACGGAGGGGGCGTGTAGCGGGCGGTCATACTGTCGCCACTCGCCACGCACCATCTTGAAGGTACCGAAGCGCAGCACGACAGGCTTGTCCCACTGCGTCAAGTAAAGGCGCATGAAGCGGATACTCTTGAGGTCGGCTATGCCCCCTACCCTGCGAGTCGGTTCTCGTACAGGGATTTTGAACTGATACCACTTGACCGTCTCTTGCTTGCCGTTGGCTAGCTTCACATTGACCGAGCGCTCGTCAACGATGTAGTTGCGTCCCACCTGCATCTCGGCTGGCGAAAGCGCTATCTCGTACTCGAAGTAACGCTCCTGCTCGTTGAGCGTGTTGTCCTGGTTGATGTCCTCCACATCAGGCACGACACGGCTCGCCACGCTGTAGGAGCCCGTCTCATTGGTCGCCTCAGCACTATTGCCCTCGACCCCGTTGTAGTACTTATATCGCTCGAGGATAGAAGCCTGTAGCTGGTCATATCGCTCGTCGCGGTAGTGACGGAAGCTATCACCCGCTGGATCATTCAGCGGACTCATCGGATCGCCCTGCCACTGCTCGAGCACTTCGCCCGACACCTTGCCACGGATTGCGGAGAGGTAGTCGGCATAAGCGGGGAAAGCCTTCTCCTGTTCAGAGCTTAGTCCATTGAAGCCTACATCCTGCTTGCTACGCGCCCCAGCAGCATTGTCAAAAGAGTAGCCCGCCGTCTGACGAATAGGCACGCGCCCCCAGACTGTCTCGATAGTTGCCGAGGGGTCATCGTTGAGCGGCATACCATTCTCAAAGAACTTCTTCTCATCCTTCAGCACCTCCTCCGATACTTCGCCCAGATTGAAGAAGAGCTTGCCACTCGTCGGTGCCGTCTCGGGATAGATGAAGGGATCCATCATCCAGAACTCGATGTACTCGATATTGGCTGCCTCAAAGTCGCTCTGGTCTATCTTGCGCATCATACCGCCCCAGTTCTCGGTGGGGTTCATGAGCTTACCATCGCTACCGACCTGATCGCTGTTGAGGTTGTACGGGCCACGCTCATTGGGATAGTAAGCGAGGCAGAGCGTCTGGAGGTAGGACTGCTGGGCAAAGTTCTCATCTCTATAGGGGAACAGCTCCGACATACGCACCTCTCGCGAGTAATGGTTCGAGAGCATATCGGGGTTGTTGCGCAGATAAGAAGGCGTCAGCGAAGAGCCAGCACGGTTCAGCATCGGGTCTATGTAAAACCAGTTGAGCAAGGCTCGCCGATTGCCGTAGCGCAGATCATTGACCAGTCGTGCCTCTGGGAAGAGATCCGCCGCCCCGTCCGCTGGGTCGTGCCACGGCGTAGAGCTCAGCATCCAGGCGTAGGGGTTGAGCAGATCAATGCTACTCTGCGATGACTCAAAGTCGTCAATATAGCTATGCCCCTTGGTGTAGCGCCCCTCGTAGTGTCCTGGGATCAGGTGGGCGAACTCCATATTGAGCGCGACCTCCGACGGCTTGGTCAAGTCTAGGAGCGGGATGTAGTCGAGGATACGCGTCAGCCACTGAGACTCGGTGCGCCACGAGAGATTGAGTCCCCAAAGGCTGTTTTGCATCGACTCACGCCCCATGACCGGCTTGGCAGTCAGTGGCATCTCGCTGAGATACATAAAGGTACCGCCCAGCGTTAAGTTTGGCGTAAAGTGATAGTTAAGGTCCAAGCCCAGCACCGTCTTGCGCTGCAGGTTGAGGAAGCCCCTATTCTCCAGAGATACATCGACACGCGTACCACTATTGAGGATTGCTTCGTTGAGGATCGTGACAGTACCCATGGCGTAGTTGACCGTGTAGTCCACATTCTCCACGAGCGTCGCCCCGCCAGCCGTCACACGCACCGACCCAGGGGTCACATTCATCGCTCCGAGCGAGATCTGCCCGCTATTTGCCGCTTCGTACTCACCTCGCAGGATAAACTTATCGCGCTCAGCCACCTGCTGCGCTGCGACCATCGTCGTATCGTAGATCTCACGATAGACGTATCGCTCGGCAATGGCGGGGTCGCCTATCTGCTCGGCCAAATAACTACCAAAAGGCTCCGTAGAGGTAAAGATAACGAGCCCACGCTCCGCATCGACCGTATAGCCGGGAACAAAGTCAAAGACGCCATCAGGGTGCGGCTCATTGCGCGAATCCAGACGATCCATGCCCAAGACCCGTGTGAGGAGCTGCCCCGCCACTTTGCCCTCATTAATATAGGGTACAGCGGTGCCAGTGCTATCGTTGCGGTAGAAGACATCGAGCTTGAAGTGATCTGCCTTGAGATTGTAGACGCTGCTCCCGAGGCTGTAGACGTTGCGCATCATAAAGGGCCAGTAAGGAGCCGTCGGCGTCATCGATGCGCCCTTGAGTAGCTTGACAAAAAGGTTGTCAGCCGTACGATCCGAGCGATCCGAGCTAAACTCACCCACCTGATAGACCTTGCCCTGATAAGTGTACTCAAAGGCAACGCCCACCACCTCATCTGGCTGGAGACGCACCTGCAGCGAGAGCGTACCGAGCTGGTCGTTGATGCGGTACTCATTGGCATTCAGGCGGCGAGCACTCTCTATCTTCGTATAGTCTATACCGCCACGCAGCTGCCCCTCCAGTATCTGGCTCACCTGATCCACTTGGCGCAGGGCCGGCTGTCCGAGCAGCCAGCTGTAGAGCGAGTTCGCCTGATTGGCAGGCAGTCCTTGTGTCGATCCTGTCGTCGTAACGCCACGAGCCGTCACACGCTCCGCCTCACCCATATCGGTAAAGGCGACAATGTTGCGCGCCTCGTCAAAGTTGCCTCGCTTGTTGGTCACCCACACCTCGATGCGGTTGATCTTAACGCCCGAAGAGATAAAGGGCAGCGTAGACATCGCCTTGTTGTAGTGGTCGCGGAAGTAGTGCCCTAGGTAAAAGTGCCTATTCTCGTCATACTGATTGGCCGAAAACTCAAAGGGCGTCGTCTGCGCCCCACGATCTGTCGAGACGCGCTTCGTCTCCGCCTCCTGCTGGCTCACGACAAAGTCTACGTCGAGCTTGCCAAACTGCAATTTGCTGTGGATACCGAAGAGCGACGCACCGCCCTGTATCAGCGAGTTCTTAGACTGTAGCGACACATTGCCCGCCTCTAGCACCTTGATGATGTCATCCTCCTCGCCCTCATAGGCCAGCTTGAGCTTCTTACTGTCGAAGTCAAAGGTCGCCTGAGTATTGTAGTTTAGGTTAAAGTTGAGCTTCGTACCCACCGACGCCTGCACATTAGCCTGGATCTTCTGGTCGAAGTCAAAGAAAGTATGTCTCCGTGAGCGAATCGGTATGGAGGGATTGTCCGTAGCATTGCTCTTGACACCCATCGACACCTCCGCAGAGCCTTGTGTCCGCACCCGCACGCCACCAGGGCCAAAGATCTTCTCCGCAGGGCCCAGCTCGAAGCCAAAGTCAAACGGGTTGAACCCCTTGCCCTGCTGCTCCTTCTCATCTTGCGTAGCACGCTCTAGGAAGTAGCTCTGCACGCCATTGCGCTCCACATAGGCGACGTACTGCTCCAGCGTGTAGGGAATCGGCGTGCCTACTTGCTTGCCACCCACCTTAGTGACCAGCAGATAAAGACCCGTGGCGGGATTGTAAACGAATTCGTGCGTCACCACGCTCGGTGTGCGCAGATCGACCGCCGACTCCTGCTCGAGCCACTCATACGACTCAGGCGCTGTCGGCTGCACTGGGTAGCGCAGACTATCCGGCTGCGCAGGATGCTCCGTAGCAGATACAGAGAGCGGTGGCATAGCGAACAACCTCACCATACCCACCAATGCGCAGAGCAACGCAAGCCATGCACATAGTATCCTGCGCCTAGGGATCATCTAGTGTCTATCTATATATATAGTCAATTATGTAACGCTCGGGTGCCCGTTTTGTTGTACCCAAGCCTCCTAGGTCAGAGCTGCGCCAGCGCCTGCTTGATCACCTGCTCTACGGGTGTGTCGGGCTTGACAGTCATAATCTGCTTCACCACCTTGCGCACATTGGCCTCGGCAAAGCCCAGCATCTTGAGTGCCGAGATCGCCTCCTCAGCCACCTCACGACCTGTCAGCGTCTCGGGGAGCTTGCCCTTGAGATCCACGATGATGCGCTGTGCCGTCTTGAGTCCGATGCCCTTGACCGTCTTGAGCCGCTTGTCATCGCCACTCTCGATCACCTCCACCAGCTCCTGCGGTGCCAGACTAGAGAGGATCACACGAGCCGTTGCGGGGCCCACACCAGACACGGAGATCAACTTCGCAAAGAGCGCCTGCTCCTCCCTCGTGTAGAAGCCGTACAGGTCACACACCTCGCCCTGACGCATCACCTCCGTGATCCAGAGTCGTACAGGAGCCTCACGCTCCAGCCCATGTAGCGTATCATAAGTAGAGAGCGATATATTGACATCGTAGCCCACCCCGCTACAGTCCACATAGGCATTGGTCGGTGTGAGCGTATCTATCGTGCCACGCAAGTATGCAATCATAATCTTTAGCTTCTAGGTAAGTCGCTACAAAGATAGTGGTAATTGCCCGAAGAATAAGAGGTCAACCCACTCCCGTAGTGCTTATACAGGGCTGACGCATTAGATACGAAGAGCTCATCGACCTCTCTACTCCTCGTTTGTCGTTGTATGCAGCTACTGAAAGATCGATTATGATGCGTCATCTCTAGCTGGGAAATACAACGTCGGTTCGTTACAATAATTTAGAACCAACGACATATCAAAACGGCACCGTGTCGGAGAAAAACGATTTCCACGTGGAGATTTGAGATTCTCCACGTGGATATTTGAGAAAGGAGGGTAATTAGAGATTAGAGGTTAGAGGTTAGAGGTTAGAGATTAGAGGGCAGGGGGGGGGATACATTATATTATAATGAGTTCATCTATTCCTCGCTTGTCGCTATCTGTCGCTCCTGACAGAGCAATTATAATGCGTCAGCCCTGAGTGCTTATATGAGTGGGAAATGCAACTAAATAGTTTTTTGTACCTTTGTCGAGCCGTAGCAATATAGGCTCCTTTATGTAGTCGCTCGCAGGGCGCACGGTCGAGTAGCTCAGCTGGATAGAGCAACTGCCTTCTAAGCAGTAGGTCTTGGGTTCGAATCCCAACTCGATCACAAATCTTGTAATTTGCTTGTAGAGTGGTTATCGCCACTCTACTTTCGTATAGTGCTACAGCTTCTCAAGCCTTCCCTAACGAGCTCTCTCGTAGAGTGCATGATGAGACCGATCCCGTTAACTGGGCCTAGTACGTAATAGAGCAATCTTTCACCTCCTCTTTGACGCATTTCATTACCTTAGCGAGACTATAGACAGTGACGAAGCAAAAGATAGCCGACCGATGGTTAAGGGTTTACTCAGATAGAGGGTGAAGATGACCTTGCAAGCAGACGAAAAGTATGAAGATTATTCGTAATAGATGGATTCCCTTCAAGGGTTTTTCGGCTGTCAATATCTTGGGTGTCATCTTCGTTCGCAAAGATTTACCCACAGAGTATCTGTCGAATCCGGACTGGCTGGAGACCATCGTACGTCACGAGCGCATCCACACCCGACAGATGGTGGAGCTGCTGGTGATTCCGTTTTACCTCCTATATATAATAGAGTGGCTGGTACGTCTCGCTATTTATTGCGATGCTGATAGAGCCTACCGCACTATCACTTTCGAGCAGGAGGCTTATGCTCATCAGGACGACCCTGAGTACCGCCACCGGAGGAAGCCATACGCCTTCCTGCACTACTGGCGGTTCTAAATTCTTTTTTCGTACCTTTGCACCCGTCTAGCAAGAGACAGCCCAGATGGCGGAATTGGTAGACGCGTCGGTCTCAAACACCGATGGGGTTAAACCTGTGCCGGTTCGATCCCGGCTCTGGGCACACAAATGAGAGCGAAGGCTAAGCGGTCATCTCAACCACTTGGCCTTCGCTCTCTAATTTCTAATCTCTAGCTTTCTTCTTATATTTGCACTTAGCAAACGATAGACCACTCACATGCAGCGCAAAGATCCTAAGCCTCTAGGGGAAATCATATCCGACTGGCTCTCCGAGAGCCCAGAGGTAGACCAAGGTCTCCTCGAGCTCAAGGCACTCCAATACCTGCGCACACGCTTCTATCCACTCAGACGACAGATTCGTGAGCTATCGATCGCAGACCATACCCTACAAATGCGCATCACATCGGCTGGCCTGCGACAGGAGATTCGGCTCACGCAGCAACAGCTCATAGAGCAGATTAATGCTCACCTACAGTACGACCTTATAGACGAAATCATAATCCGATGAAGCAGAGACTCGCTTACTTCTTTCACACGACCCGACAGTCGCTCCTGACTACATTACTTTTGCTTTCGCTACTGCTCAGTACAGGTTGTAGCAAAGTCGGTGAGAGCGTCTTCAGCTCTGCCCCCTTACTCGTAGATTATGTGGACGTGCATCAAGGAACGTGGGATGCAGAGCACAGCGAGGAGATATTTCCCATCGTACAGCTCCCTCATAGCCTACTGCGTATCATTCCATTCAAGGAGAGCTTGCGGTCGGCCCGCATCAAGGGACTGCCACTCTACACACCAGACATCGATGGTCGTCCGCTCTTCTACCTCATTCCCGAGAGTGCCCATCCTAGTCAAGATACCTCGGGGAGACTGAGCTTCGACTTCCAGGAGATAACCCCATATAGCTATCACCTTTACCTCGATGAGCTACAGCTCAATGTGGACTTCTCGCTCACCTCTATGAGTGGCCTTTACGACCTCTCCTCACGGGATTACAATGGCAGTGACACGCATCACCTCTCCTTATATATAGACCGTCGCGACTCGACCTCTTGGGAGCAGGTTGCAGACGATGCACTAACCGCTGAGGTCGCTTACGGGGGCAACACACCGACACGCATCTACCTCTACCTACAGCTCAATACAAACATAGAGCAGATGACGAGTAGCATATCCCCCAGCGACACTACCTACGAGTGCCTCACCTTACAGCTACAGAAGCCCAATAAGCGGGTCGTCGCCAAGTACGGCATATCACTCATCAGTTGTGAGCAGGCCAAGCGAAACCTAACCACACAGATTCAGAGCTTCGAATACTCACCACTGGTCAAAGCAGCACGCAACGAGTGGCAGAAGACGCTGCGCCGAGTAGAGGTCTCAGGTGGTACAGAGGTCAATATGCGTAAGTTTTACACCGCACTATACCGCTCGCACCTCTGGCCCGTCAGTATCTCCGAGGACGGACAGTACTACTCCCCTATCGATGACTCTGTCCATAGTGACGAGGGAATCACACAGTACAGCCAGGATGATTTAAGATACACTCACGAGACCAACTACCCCCTGCTGATGCTCCATGCACCCGATATGATGGAGGAGATTATCGTCTCGTATCTACGTACTATACGAGACTCAGGTGGTCGGATTCCAGAGACACTGGACCTAGGCAGTGTGGTCTATACGGAAGAGTCGCCTCTCCTCTTCCTGCTGACTGATGCGCTTGCCAAGGGGCTCCTCGACCAAGATATCAAGCAAGCCTTTGAGGTGCTACGCACTGCCATCGATGCCGATCCCGAGCGACGGTCTGGCTACAAACTCTGGTGCCTCTCGCAGCTCGCTAATAGTATCGGCTACACCGCCCTCGCCAGAGAGTACGCAGAGCTCAGCGATACCTACCATCCAGCACCGGGTCGACTATCGGCACAGCAGGTAGTCTCTATCTTAGAGCATCCCAATGACTCATCTCCCGCCTTACTCCCAGAGGGACAGATTAATATCGACAGTCTCTTCAGTAGCTCGCTGCACTCACTCGATGTAGATCCCGACCTTTTCGCTTTCCTCTTTACCTACAATCTAATGGGACGTCCACACGATGCACAGAAGTTCGTAAGACACACCATCGACTACTTCTTTGGGGTAGGCTCTTTCGGCTACCCTGGTCCTGATGACTACGGCTCTCTCAGTGCATCACTTGTCTTCGCTATGATGGGCTTGTATCCCGTAGCTCCTGGCATCAATGGCTACTCAATCGTCGCTCCTGCGTTCAACGAGATCAATATAGATATGGGAGGCGGACGCCATCTCTCTATTAAAGCTCAGGGAGCTTCGCAAGTCAATAAGTACATCTCTGACCTTACCCTCGGAGGGCGACCTCATACCGTTTATTGGGTCAAGCACAGTCAGATAGCTAGCGGGGGAACCATCTCTATGTTTCTCTCCGATGCAGACAGTTAGTCATCGGGTCCCTATGACCTCTTGCATATCTAACGAAAATGTCGTAAGTTAGTAGCGGATTAAGAAAACCTCATACAAATCATCTAAGTACATACAGTTATGGCAAAGGAAACAATCTCATTCAACGAACTGCGTCGCATCAAGGATAGCCTACCCGATGGCTCCATGCACAAGATTGCTGAGCAACTAGGTCTCCGCGTAGACACTGTCAGGAACTACTTCGGAGGAGCCAACTACGAGGAGGGTCGCAGTGCCGGAGTGCACATTGAGGCAGGTCCCGACGGTGGGGTCGTAGTCATCGATGACAACACCATCCTCAATCAGGCACGTACCATCATCGGTGAGGAGCCTGTCCTCTAAGAGAAAAGCTTGTAGCAGTCAGTGACCTCCAGTCACTGACTGCTACTCTACTACCCTATCATAGGAGTTGTCGTGACCTAGCGACAGCACTCTTACACTAACCTTAATGACCATATATCTATGCCACAAGACAAAGATCAGTCCAAGCTGGTGACCGTAGCCATACACACCTACGAGAAGGCGCAGATACTACAGAGCCTGCTACAAAGCCAAGGCATACCAGCTACACTACACAATGTAAATACAGTACAGCCAGTATTCTCGACCGGTGTACGTGTACGCATTGACGAGCGTGACCTACCTCGTGCGCTAGCCTATATAGAGGATCTCAAGTGGGATCTCGACGAGGCCTACGACGACCTGCAAGAGAAGTCTGACCTAGCTAGCGAATCTCCCGAAACGGCTCACGTAGCGGCCTACAAGGGCTATGTACTCATACCCGTGGATTTCAGCTCTTATACGGACAAGATTGTGAAGCTTGGCTTCCACTTTGCAGTGCGCCGAGAGCTACACGTACTACTTATGCACGTCTACACGGGTACTCTGCCACAGATGAACTTCCCCTATGGTGACTTCACCGCCTTGCTACCACAGATACAGGAGGCTTCGCAACAAGAAGCAGCCAAAGCGGAGCAGCAAATGGCCCAGCTCACCAAGGAGATCGATGCTAAGATGGCTGACGGATCACTCCCAGAGGTTACCTACCGAACCACCATCCGTGACGGCATCCCCGCCGATGAGATCCTACGCTATGCCAAGCGCAACCTACCAGCCATCATCATCATGGGTACACGAGGCAAGACAGAGGATAGCGACTACATCGTCGGCAGTGTAGCTGCAGAAATCATTGATCGCGCACAGGCTCCCGTCCTCGTCGTACCTGAGAAGATTGCTATCGACGACCTCATGCAGGTCAACCATGTAGGAGTCGCTACCAGCTTCGACCAGAGAGACCTCGTACTCTTCGATCAGATGATGCACCTTATGCAGCCCTTAGCTCCTGAGTATAGACTCTTCAACGTGTCACGCTCGGAGGGCAAGTGGGGAGACGTGCAGCTTCAAGCTATACAGGAGTACAATAAGCAGCAGTACCCCAATGCACACATTGAGTGGACCAAGCTAAGCGAAGGAGAACTCTACGCAGCCCTAGAGGAGTTTGTCACAAAGCATCAGGTCGAGCTTATTGTAGTGAACACCTACAAGCGCCGCATCCTCGCCAAGCTCTTTAACCCGACGATGGCACGCCGTATGCTCTTTCACGCAGGAACCCCTATCCTGGTGATGCATAGCAACTCATCCAGATAAAGCACTCCTAGCTGCAGGTCAGCTATAGATACAATAAGAGCTCCGTAAGTCTGCGTGGACTTGCGGAGCTCTCTTTATATGGCGGGTTCAGCCGCTACGATTGAGTTACTTGTCTGAGGGAAAAGCTGAGGAGATGAGCTTCTGGATGTCCTTCGGAGTAAAGTCGCCCGTCAGACCGACTATATAGTACTCATCTTCATCTAGGACAGAGATGAGTAGCTCTGGACACTTGCGCCAGCACCAGATGCCAGACTCTCGAGAGACGATCTGCACCTTGAGATTATCTTCTGATTGGTTGACCGTAAGCAGTGGCTTGATAGAGCGATGCAGTCCAGGTGTTAGCATCGGAGCAAATGCCTTTTGGAGCTTGTCGATAGTCTCAGGCGTTGAGGCGATGTATACATCGAGAGACTTCAGCTTCTTGAGGAGCGCCTTGACGCTAGCCATGACAGAGGAGTTACTATCTTCCTTGATCATCTTCGTGATACTCTCCATAGGGATCATATCCAGCATGTTTTCATTGAAGGAGAAGATCTGCACGCCATCTGAAGCTGTGGGTAGCGCCTTGGCATCTACATACTTGAAGGGGCTAGTCTGTGCCATAGCACCTAGCGTTACGGTCAGCACCAGTAGCATAGCTACTAGCTTAGACAACAGGGGTAAAGAGATTCGTTTCATATAAGAATATCGGGTTGATTAATAATTAGTCTACAACTATTTCAGATAGTGCCACGGCACCATTGTCATAAGCCCTGTAGGCGTTACTATATGATAGACGAACTTGAGATGGGAATGTTGCAAAGGTTTCTAAAAATGCGACCACGAAATGAAGAGGCTAAACTGTGAAGCTAGAAGCCTCTGTAGACGCTCGAGTGGATCCTCACGTGAGAAATCGACCACACGGCTGAGCTGGATCGAGATTATCTCGAGGGGAAGATCCAGATGCCCTAAGGAAATGATTCTCTTAGGTCAGAGAGTCAACCATTTACGCCAGCATCGTACAGCATCCTACCAACGAGAGTTTTCAAAACGGTCAACTTGTCGACATTCGGCTTTTCTGTACACTACTTTATATGAGATAGATACGATTTTATTTTGGATAACTTTTCAACAACCGATGCTTTTCCGGTTGATTTATTTGCCCACGTCAATTATTGGTTGTAATATTGCAAAAGATTTCGCGGAGTCAAATTTAGTTTCTCTACAGTTTGACTTCTGAACAGACTTATTTTTCTAACCCTTCATACATTTAACTCAAATGAAGCAAAAGACATATTCCTTTGATGAGGCTTATCAAGCCACGTTGGAGTACTTCGGCGGTGATGAGCTAGCCGCCAAAGTGTGGGTGACCAAGTATGCCCTCAAGGACAGCTACGGCAACATCTACGAGCAGACCCCTCGTGACATGCATCAGCGCATAGCACGAGAGCTGGTACGCATAGAGCACAACTACCCCAACCCGCTCTCAGAGAGTGAGCTAGTGGATTTAATGGATCACTTCCGCTATATCGTGCCGCAGGGCAGCCCGATGACGGGCATTGGCAATAACTACCAGATTGCCTCCCTCTCGAACTGCTTTGTCATCGGCCTAGACGGTGAGCCAGACTCGTATGGTGGCATCATCCGCATCGACGAGGAGCAGGTACAGCTGATGAAGCGCCGCGGTGGTGTGGGACACGACCTGTCGCACATCCGTCCTAAGGGCTCTCCAGTGAAGAACTCGGCCCTCACCTCTACGGGCTTGGTACCCTTTATGGAGCGCTACTCCAACTCGACGCGTGAGGTAGCGCAAGATGGTCGTCGTGGCGCACTCATGCTCACAGTTTCGATTAATCATCCTGACAGCGAGTCCTTTATCGATGCTAAGATGACCGAGGGCAAGGTGACCGGTGCCAATGTGTCGGTACGTATAGACGATGCCTTTATGCAGGCAGTCGTAGAGGACAAGGAGTATGTGCAGACCTACCCGATACACTCATCGGATCCGAAGTTTACTCGCACCATTCAGGCTCGCCAGCTATGGGACAAGATTATCTACAACGCTTGGCGGAGTGCTGAGCCCGGGGTGCTCTTTTGGGACACCATCATCCGCGAGTCTGTACCCGACTGCTACGCCGATCTAGGCTTCAAGACTATCTCGACCAACCCCTGTGGTGAGATACCACTCTGCCCGTACGACAGTTGCCGTCTGCTGGCGATCAACCTCTACAGCTATGTGCGCAACCCCTTTACGGCAGAAGCTTCGTTTGACTTCGACCTCTTCCGTGAGCATGTCGCCAAGGCGCTCCGCATCATGGATGACATCATCGACCTGGAGGCAGAGAAGATTGATGCAATCCTGATGAAGATTGCCTCAGACACGGAGACAGAAGAGGTCAAAGCAGCTGAGCGCGAGCTATGGCGCAAGATTAAGCGCAAGACCCTCCTCGGGCGTCGCACCGGCGTCGGCATCACTGCCGAGGGCGATATGCTCGCAGCTATGGGAATGCGCTACGGTTCGGACGAGGCTATCAGCTTTGCTGAGGAGGTGCAGAAGACGCTCTGTCTATCAGCTTACGCTAGCTCGGTACAGCTGGCTAAGGAGCGTGGAGCCTTTGACCTCTATGACACAGAGCGTGAGAAAAACAACCCATTTATCCAGCGCATTGCCAAGGCTGATCCGAAACTCTATGAGGAAATGAAGCAATTCGGCCGTCGTAACATCGCGATGCTTACCATCGCACCTACGGGCTCGACGAGCCTTATGACGCAGACTTCGTCAGGTATCGAGCCGGTCTTTATGCCTGTCTACAAGCGCAGACGTAAGGTCAATCCCAACGACAAGAACGTTAAGGTGGACTACACCGACGAGACGGGTGACACCTTCGAGGAGTACACGGTCTACCACCACAACTTCCTCACCTGGATGAAAATCAACGGCTACGACCCCGAGAAGAACTATTCGCACGAAGAGCTGCAAGAGCTGGTCGCGAAGTCTCCCTATCACAAGGCTACCGCCAACGATGTGGACTGGGTTGCCAAGGTCAAGATGCAAGGGCGCATACAGCAATGGGTAGACCACAGTATCAGTGTGACTATCAACCTTCCCTCCGACATTTCTCAGGAGATGGTAGCTACGCTTTACGTCGAGGCGTGGAAGGCTGGCTGCAAGGGTTGCACCGTATATCGTGAAGGCTCTCGCTCGGGCGTGCTCATCTCGGAGGAGCAGCAAAAGAAAGAGAAGCAAGCAAAGGCTGAGCAAGAGGCCGCTGCGGAGATCCCCGTAGAGCCGGCACCTATGACTCAGACGGTACACAAGCGCCCCAAGGTCCTAGAGGCTGACATCGTACGCTTCCAGAATAATAAGGAGAAATGGATCGCCTTCGTAGGTTTGCTCGATGGTAAGCCTTACGAGGTCTTCACAGGTATCGCTGACGATGACGAGGGTATCATGCTTCCCAAGAGCGTGACAAAGGGTAAGATCATTCGCAGCTACGATGAGGACGGTACGAAGCACTACGACTTCCAGTTCCACAACAAGCGTGGCTTCAAGACCACGGTAGAGGGTCTAGACACGAAGTTCAACCCTGAGTACTGGAACTACGCCAAGCTCATCTCAGGCGTCCTCCGCTACCAGATGCCGATAGACCAAGTCATCAACCTAGTTCAGGGTATGGAGCTCAACGACGAGAGCATCAACACCTGGAAGAACGGTGTGGCACGCGCTCTCAAGAGCTACCTACCCAGTGGCACAAGCGTCTCTGCCGCTTGCTCTAACTGCGGGCAGCACACGCTAGTCTATCAGGAGGGTTGCCTCATCTGCACCAACTGCGGCTCCTCAAAGTGTGGCTAGACCGCTCTCTTCCAGACCACCTCGGTCATAAGAGACTAGAGGTAGGTCCGTAGAGCCCCCCTGAGCAACGAAAAACCCCACCATTGTGTACTATGCTACACAGTGGTGGGGTTCTTGATTGTCACTGGGAGCTGAGAGATGTCTCGCTCCCCTAGCAGTCAGGGGTTACTCCTCCTCAAAGTCGACGTACTCCCCTTGGTCCTTCTCAAACTTCTTCTTCGCTATATCCTTCATGTCGAGCTTGCCACCCGGCTGTGGCTGGCTCTTCGCTGAGCTCTGCTGTGAAGTGGCGGAGTGCCACCCCTTGCGTGGAGCTTTTCGTGACTTAGCATGCGGGTCTGCTTGCTGTATGTATCGCCTTACCATCCACTGTAAAATACGAGGGGCGAAGTATCTAAAGAGCAAGTACGTAAGCCCTATGACGACAATTAGACCAAGTATGAATTCCATATCGGGATTAGATTAAGGAGTTATTGTTGAGCTGCAGCATCGATAGCGTCCGAATTGCTCTTGATCTGCCGACCGATGACCAGCGAGACTAGTATGTAGAGCATCATCACTAGGCGGAGCGTGCTAGCCACAGAGCCTAGCCACATATAGAGACAACCCGCAGGGACCAAGATGACGCCCCACGCGATGAGGATGACTGTACCATGAGGAGCTTTCATCTGTGCGCTTAGATGCTTCAGCGAGAGCATCGGCATACGACTCACCATCAGGATACAAGAAAGTATTAGTAGTCCGTAGCTAGTCACCAGTGAGAGCGTATCCACCGCACAGGCGCAGGTAGAGAGTGAGATGCCAATCCACAAGAGCGCCGATGCAGGCACAGGTAGCCCACGGAAGTAGTTACTCGTCCCCGTATCATTATTAAAGAGTGCCAAGCGGTAGGCTGCAAAAGGTAAGATCAGGAGAAAAGGTAGCGACATCATCAGAGCCGTAGACTCCTCATAGCCACTCGCCAAGAGTCTCCCCTCCATCGTGCAGAGAGCCAGGAGTGCTGGTGCTAAACCAAAGGTAACCACATCTGAGAGCGAGTCTAGATCAGCACCTATCGGAGAGGTCGCATGCAGGAGACGCGCCACCATACCATCGAGCAGGTCAAAGAGCGCACCCACAGCAATCCAGATGGCACCCATCTGGTACTCCTTATAATAGAGGATCGAGATGATAGCTACCGCCCCCGAGAGGATATTGCACAGCGTCAGGAGATTGGGGATAAACTGTCTTATCTTCATCACAGCGAGGATTTGATTATCATACAGCAAGAATCGTGCCTACTGAGGCAGATAGCCCAGCGTGGTCTCACCACCCACCACTTCGTCGCCTATATTTATCGCAATCTCCGTACCCAGTGGCAGGTAAAGGTCGATGCGTGAGCCAAACTTGATGAAGCCGAGGAAGTCCTCGACCGTCACCTCATCGCCCACCTTCGGATAGGTGACGATACGACGTGCCACAGCACCAGCTATCTGACGCTCTAGCACCTCATGACCGCCATCTGTACGGATTATCACCGCCGACCGCTCATTGAGCACGCTACTCTTAGGAAGAAAAGCTTTATAGTAAGCGCCACTTTGGTGCTCCACATGGGTAATCGTGCCATTGCAGGCGACCCAATTAGCATGCACATTGTAGAGCGACATAAAAATCGATAGCTTGAGACATCGGCGTCCCAGTAGCTCAGGCTCCTCAACCTCCTCCATGACCACCACCTTGCCATCGGCAGGAGCTACGATAAGACGCCGATTAGTCGCCTCGCTATTGCTACGACGGGGGAAGCGAAAGAAGTTTAGCGCTAGCCCCATTACCGTGAGCGACACCAGTAGCGTCAGAATAAATACCCCCTTAAAGGGCACAAAAACAAAGGTAGCCCAGCAAGCCAGAGCCAGTATTAGGAAGAAAGAGATGAGGAGTCCCACCCCCTCGCGATGTAGTCGGACCTTTTTCATTATGGATTAAGTAGAATAGGTAATCAGCATCAGTATGATGGGCAAAGATACAAAATAGCCCCCAAAGCTCTACCCTACTACGGAAAAGAGCGAGAGCCATCGCCTCAGGAATCACCCGACCGTCAGACAAACCAGCCCCTCCTCCCGAGAAGTCAAATCACATTTCTAGAAAAGTCCAAAGCTTCATCCGCGGGAAGCTAATCGTTTCCTCCGTCTGAAAGTTGCACCCAGTGTGGGAGCAAATCGTCCCTAGGGAGGGATTTCTTCGTCCCTCCCTAGGGATTTTTCAATTCCTCCCTTGGAACTCGAAAGTTCCTCCCTTGGAACTGAAAAGTTCCTCCCTTGGAACTAAAAAGTTCCAAGAGGGGATCCATTTTTGGATCTCGTATCTACTACGGAACCAGCACGATACTAAGAGCATCAATGAGTACTCTGCCTTGGCGATGCACGGGACATATCACTGCTGTAGGAACGGACGGGTGCTCTAGCGGGTGAGTATCCGTCCCCGTTAATAGTTACAGTGTCCCGATGACACGTCTTGGCTTTCGACCACAGACGCCCTCTCGCTAGACACTAAGCGTGCGCTCCTACAAAGCGTCACTCGTCAAGTGCCATATCTTGCCACCACTGGAACTCTTTAGCTCCACGAGGGAACAACTTTTTACTTTTGCGGAGGAGGGTGCGGCCTACTGTACAGCAAAGGGCATAAAAAGAGACTGTCGCTTATTACGACAGTCTCAACGATGGAATTAGGTGTGTATCAGTGTGAGGTGAGACGTCAGAAGGGGAAGTCTCTCTCCTCGTCGTCAGTAGCCATCGGGTTGAAGTCTGAGGCTCCGACACTAAAGCCTGAATCGAAGGGGTTCCCCATGTCTGCTCCTGGCATTGCGCCCGGTGTGGATGCGGTGGATTGGCGTCCTTTACCTCCATTAATCTGCGAGACGTAGTGCATATTAGCCTCCTCGAGTGGGTAGAACTTCGCAAACTCGCCACGGAAGCCGATACGCACATCGCCGATTGGGCCGTTACGGTGCTTGGCAATGATGAAGTAACCGATGCCTTTCGTATCACCGTTGTCATCCTGCATGACGCCATACACTTCGGGTCTGTGTAGGAAGCAGACCATATCGGCATCCTGCTCGATAGCTCCTGACTCACGTAGGTCAGAGAGCTGAGGCACCTTGCTGTTGGTGCCACTCTCGTTCTTGCGTAGCTCGACTGCGCGGTTGAGCTGTGAGAGTGCGATGATAGGAATGTCTAGCTCCTTAGCAAGCATCTTGAGCGAGCGCGAGATGGTGCTGACCTCTTGCTCACGGTTGCCAAAGTTCATACCACTAGCGTTCATCAGCTGGAGGTAGTCGATGATGATGATCTTGATATCGTGCTCTCGTACGAGGCGACGCACCTTAGTACGTAGCTCGAAGACGGAGAGACTGGGCGTATCGTCAATGTAGAGGGGCGTATTCTCCAAGACGCTGATACGCTCATCAAGCTGCGTCCACTCAAAGTTCTCGAGCTGACCGCTCTTGAGCTTTTCACCCGGGAGCTCACAGACGTTACTGATAAGACGCTTGACCAGCTGTACGCTACTCATCTCAAGGTTGAAGAGGGCTACGGGTATCTTGTTGTCCACGGCTATATACTTAGCCATCGATAGGACGAAGGCTGTCTTACCGATAGCGGGACGCGCTGCGATGATGATGAGGTCTGACTTCTGCCAGCCAGCAGTCATCGCATCGATGCCGTCAAATCCTGAGGAGATACCACTGATACCCTCGGCACTATTAGCCGCAGCCTTGATATCATCGATGGCAACTTTGAGAACTGTATTGATGGGCTGCACATCCTTGCGTAGGTGCTTCTGCGAGAGTGCAAAGAGAGTCCCCTCCGCGGTCTCCATCTGGTCCTCGATGTCGATGGTGTCTTCGTATGCTGTCGTGAGTACTTCGGTAGAGAACTTAATCAGATTGCGACTCAGTGCTTTTTGCGCCACAATCATAGCGTGGTACTCTAGGTTGCCTGCGCTGATGACGCGATTTGTTAGGTCTACGAGGAAGGGCATCCCTCCGACTTCATCGAGCTTTCCCTCTCGCTGTAGTCTCTGGCTGACGGTATGCAGGTCTATCGGCTGCTCCTCTAGGCTAAGGTCGCGCATAACCTCGAAGATGGTCTGGTGCGCATTGATATAGAAACTCTCTGGTTCTAGTATGGTACTGATATCGGAGAATGCTTCTTTTTCCAGCAGTATAGCACCAAGCACAGCCTCCTCAATGTCTGTGGCTTGAGGTGGCACTCTGCCCTCGGTGGTTCGGTCGAGGGATGCTTGTGGCTTGCGCAGCTGCTTCTGCTGTGTGGACTTTAGGGGAGGCATGAGTTCGTTTGGCTAAGTGAATTGTTACGTACAGGGGACAAGAGAGTAGCCTAGACGGGAGCCTAGGCTGTTGGAGTGGAAGAAGCGGTAGAGTGGCTTTAGTCGAGCTTGAGGACGGCGAGGAAGGCTTTCTGCGGGATCTCTACGTTGCCGATCTGCTTCATGCGCTTCTTACCCTCTTTTTGCTTCTCTAGTAGCTTACGCTTACGGCTGATATCACCACCATAGCACTTGGCTGTCACATCTTTACGCACTGCCTTGACCGTCTCACGGGCGATGATCTTAGCTCCGATGGCGGCTTGGATAGCTATGTCAAACTGCTGGCGCGGGATGAGCTCCTTGAGCTTCTCGCACATACGGCGACCGAAGGGGACGCTATTGTCAAAGTGTGTCAGCGTCGAGAGGGCGTCGACGGGCTCTCCGTTAAGAAGGATGTCTAGCTTGACCAACTTGGAGGGACGGAAGTCACTCAGATGGTAGTCGAAAGAAGCGTAGCCACGTGAGATGCTCTTGAGCTTGTCATAGAAGTCGATGACGATTTCACCGAGAGGCAGGTCGAAGTAAATCTCGACACGGTTGCCACTGATGTACTCCTGCTTGATGAGGATGCCACGCTTGTCTAGGCAGAGTGTCATAATAGGACCGATGTAGGCGGTGTCGGTGATGATGGTGGCTCGTATGTACGGCTCCTCGATATGATCGATGCGCGTGACATCGGGAAGATCTTGCGGACTGC
>JAERMT010000473.1_pt1 | contig 22889 bp, 24 predicted proteins | sample 9267081 | NCBI WGS metagenome assembly JAERMT01 (sample SAMN17071939, study PRJNA684904) | human gut metagenome | isolation source: diarrhea sample from child under the age of five | host: Homo sapiens | place: South Africa: Mafikeng, Mafikeng Provincial Hospital | collected 2019-09
CGTTGGGAGAGAATTTTTTCTCTCACCAACGCTAAATATTATACAACCGAAATATTTGAAGCATAAAGACACCTACAAAGCCTATACTAAGCTAAAGAAAAACAAACAAGATACTTTCTGCAATGAACATACCACAGAACTTATTTTGTTTGAAAGTATCAAGAAATATCTGAAAGAACATTTAGGAGAAAGCAAAACCTTAAATATATCCAAGTGGAAATCGGAAGTTGCCACTTTGAAGAAAAAGAAAAATAGCCTATATAATCAAATATTAGATATACGAGAAGAAGTTAAGCAAGCTGAAAAAGTTAAGAACTGCATAGAGCAGTTACAAGAACATTCAGAGGAACTATCACAGGTAAAACGGAGTGAGTTAGAACTATAAAACTAAGTAAAAAAAGTATATAATATTAACTAGTGAAGACAAAAAATAAAATTTGAAGGAGGCGTTTACATTTGGGGAAAATAGAAATGCAAGAGAAAATAAAACCTGTTTTGAACGGCACTGCAGAAACTATGCTTCAAAGTTTTTATGCACGTGCAGAGTATTCACAGAGAAAGAAGCATAAATTCTATGATGCAAAAGCAGTAGAACTTGTAAATAAGATTGATTATGACTTTTCAACTGCAGCAAAAGATCGTACCATGAGTAGTGGTGTAATCGCACGCACACTCGTCTTTGACGAACTGGTCAAAGAATTTATTGGGCGAAACCCGACTGCTACAATAGTGAACATTGCCTGTGGACTGGACACAAGATTTTATCGTGTGGATAATGGTACTATCACTTGGTATAATCTGGATCTGCCTGATGTTATAAATCTCAGAGATCAGATTTTTTTAGAAAGCGGGAGAGTTTCATCTATCAGTGCGTCTGCTTTAGATCCAAATTGGTTCAAGGAAGTAAAAAACAGAGAGAATGTACTTTTTATTATAGAAGGACTGTCCATGTATCTCACTGCTGAAGAAAATGCCAAGATACTTTCTATCATTCATAAAAACTTTGACACCGCTACGGTCATAATGGAATGTATTGCAAAGATGTGGGTAAAACGAGAAGGGGTTGAAAAATCCATTCAGCAAACCGGAGCCAGATTCGTTTTCGGTGCAGACAGCTTTGATGATATAAAGAATATTGCTCAGGGGTTTCATAAGATTAAAGATGACAACATATTACGTGGTATGCGTGTTCTTATGCCTACATTAAAGCTAATCGACTGGCTTCCGATTGCGAGGAAGATCACGCAGAAGATTCTTGTTTTTAGTAAAGATTAAAGCAAACCACAGTTTGCATAACTAACAATTTAATAAAAACTAACACAGAACAGTAAATCAAAAAAGGTTTACTGTTTTTTCTTTGCCCAAAAGTGGAAAGGAGAACACATGGAAGAGAAAAAAGAGAGCCTTTATTAAGGTTTAGGTTAATACACAAAATTATTTACAGATTCTTTTAAAGAGTTGAAATGGTGTAATGACATTCATTAAAGAGGCTCTTTGAAGAGATAGTTATACAACATTTCCGCAAATTCATCAATTACTTTTTCTTTGTTTTGTGTTTCATCAGGATAAAAAGCTAGTTCATGAACTATACTTTCCACAGTTGTATGAATTATAAATGATGCTGTGGAAAGGTCTTTTATCTTGAGATTTGGACTATAAAATTCAAGCAATGAGAGAATTTTATTTATAGCAAATATGCGATAAGGCTTTTCAAGTTCACGAAAATCATCGCTTTGATAAGAAAGAGCCGTAATTTTCTTTTGAAACAATGTTTGATAACTGTGACTATCTAAGATAAATTTAATATATTTTTTAATTATTTCAAAGAATGAAAATTGTGATAAATCTTCTGGAATGATTTTTTCTAAGATATTTGAATAAAGATCTTTTACAAGCTCATCATAAATTGCTTTTTTATTTGGATAGTAGCTATAAAGCGAACCAATGGATACGCCTGCAGTTTTTGCAATTTCATTAGTACTTACATTTGCATAATCTTTCTCTGAAAAAAGGAGAAGAGCAGTATTTTTTATGAGTTTTTTTCTTTCGATACTTCTTTTTTGTTTCGGTATTCTAGTATTCTTTTGTTTTGATTCTTTACTTTTCATAACATCTCCAATACGCAACAGTGGGTATTAAATTTTTTGTAATAACGATGAGTCTCTCAATTAAAATCTTGTACAAATCTAGATTTTACAGACTAAATTAATTAAACAAAAACCTTCCAATATAAGTATATCATGTTCATTAAAAAAATCAAGAACATAATACGAGTGCCTACTCATATTATATTGACAAAGCAGCAAAAAAAGAAGTATTATTAATATGAGTTATAGCTCACATTAATAATACGTTTTAATAAGCCATATACTTGTAATAACAGGCATCTGACGTGATTAAGAGCAATGGGAAAACCCAATATATAGTTTAACAATTATGTTATGCAGAAAGGAGAAAAAAGATGAGTTTTATTCGTTTTCAAAATGTAACAAGAGAATATAATGTTGGAAGCAATGTAATAAAGGCTCTGAATAATGTGAATTTAGAAATTAGACAAGGTGATTTTACAGTGATTTTAGGACCTTCCGGTTCAGGAAAATCTACTTTTTTAAATCTTCTTGGAGGTATGGATTATGTTACGAGAGGAGAGATTTATGTAGGAGAGAACAATATATCAAAATTTACCAATAAGGAACGCACTCTTTATCGTCGCAAAGATATTGGTTTTGTTTTTCAATTTTATAATCTTATACCGACTCTTACAGCTTATGAAAATGTAGATATGGTATCCAAATTATCTGATGTTTCCATTTCAGCTGATGAAGCATTAGAAATGGTGGGATTGAAAGACAGAGCAGAAAATTTGCCATCTCGCTTATCGGGAGGAGAGCTTCAGAGAGTATCCATAGCAAGAGCTCTTTGCAAGAATCCTAAGCTGCTTCTTTGTGATGAACCTACAGCGGCTCTTGACAGCGAAACTGGGAAAAAAGTTTTAATTACGCTTTCTTCCATGGCAAAAGATTATGGCCATACAGTAGTTTTGGTAACTCACAATGCTGCAGTGGCACCTGCGGCAGATAGAATTATCAGACTTAGAGATGGTGAAGTCAGTGAAATTATGGATCAGAAAAATCCTATTTCTATGGAGGAGGTTTTCTGGTAATGAAATATTTAAATAAAAAATTTATTAGAGATATAATGCAACAGTGGAAACAGTTTGTGTCGGTACTTATTATGGCTCTTATCTCGGTTTCGATTTACTGTGGAATGAGTTCAGTGTGGACTGGGATGGATGAATCATATACTGATTACAAAGAAAAAACTAACTTAGCAGATGCTTATATCAATGGGGTAAATATAAGCGATGAAGATATCTCAAATATAAAAAAATTGCCCTATGTAAATCAGGCTGAAGGATCAATGTTTGTTAAGTTTAATACGAAAATTGATAATGAAGATTCAGAGCTTTATATTAATTCATTTACAAGCAGCACTAAAAAACTCATGAATCCGCTCCTTAGAAGCGGGCACCCCCTAAAAGATGATGAAGAAGGTATATGGATTGACGAAGATTACGCCAAGATGCACAATCTGAAAGAGGGTGATAAGATTGTACTTGAGTTTAAGGGGATTAAGAAGAAAGTAAAGATTTTGGGGACTGTTCTCGATGCAGAAAATATATATTTTATTACTTCTTATGCAGAAACAGTTCCAGATCATAAACGACACGGTTATGCTTATATAAGTGAAAAATATATAAATAAAATTTTGGGAATAGTATCTTATAATCAAGTGAGACTTGATTTACTGGAAAAACCGGTTTCCAAGTCAAAGCTGGAAAAAGATATTAAACGGATAATGGGAGATTCTTTTTCATCAGTAGTCATGAAGGAGAATAAAATTTCTATCACTCAGGTTGATGAGGAAATAAATCAAATTCACAAAATGGCGATGCTGTTTTCAATTGTATTTATCTTGTTATCAATTTTATCAATTTATACTACGATGAGCCGTCTTATAAGTAATCAGATGGTTCAGATTGGCACACTTAAATCTTTAGGATTTTACGACAGACAAATTTATTTTCACTATGGAGCATATGGATTTTTGGTGGCTATCATAGGAAGCCTTGTTGGGGTGATTTTCGGATATACAGTGGTGGCAAATCTTGTTATGAATATAAAAAAGGCTACACTAACGCTTCCTATATGGAAAAAATCCTTTGGCATAGATAGTATGATCTTGATTGTACTGATTGTTACGGTTTGTACCTTGGCTGCGATTATTACTACAAGGAAGGTGATTAAAAACAATCCTTCTTTTACAATCAAAGGCATGCTCGATAAGAAGTCAAGTGGTCCTGGAATATACAAAAGATCAAGATTGTCATATGATTGGCTTTGGACGCTCAGGAGCATTCGTATTCATCCAATCAGAACATTCATGAGTATAACTGCAATCGTGGGAAGCATTGTATTGATGGTTGCCGGTCTTGGTGTGTGGGATTCTCTTTATAGTTCATATCAAGATGTTTATAATAATGAATTCTGTTATAAGTATATTGGACAGGTATACGGAGAATCTTATAATAATTTAAGTCGTAAATTTAATTCTTTTGATGTTCAGTTTGCACAGAGTGAAACGGCTGATTTTTCTTTCCACGGAATTGAAAAATCGGGTTCTCTTTTAGTGCTTGATTCGGGTGACAAAATTAGAATTTTTGATGCAAAATCAAAAAAGAAAATCAGGATAGAAAAAGATGAGGTAGCAATTGCTTCTCAGTTGGCAGAAAAACTTGATGTTAAAGTTGGAGATAAGATTGCATATAAGACTAAGAGTTCGTTAAACGAGCATAGGGTTACTGTTACGGCAATCGTGGATGCAAAGATGCCTCAAGGTATTTTTATATACAAAGATAAGGTGAAAAACTTTGAACCTAATACAATTTATATAGGAGATAGTGAAGCTTATGAACAAGCAAAAAAAGAAGAATCAATAAGCAATATAATATCTATAAAAAAGCAACAGGACAACATGAAGGAGATGATGGATAGCGTTCATTCAATTATGTATATATTGATTGTGGCAGCATTTGTATTAAGTGTCGTTATTCTATATAATCTAGGTATCTTGTCATATCTTGAACGTTATCGTGAATATGCCACAATGAAGGTCATAGGATTTAAACATAGTGAAATTATGGGAATGGTATTTAAGGAGAGTGTTCTAAATCTTTTGACTGGATTTGTTATAGGAATTCCTTTGAGCAAGCAGTTCTTGAAGTTATATATAAGAGTTGTTTCCATGGATAGTATGGAATGGACTCCTATTATTACTAAAGACCATTTTTTGATAGTTATATTCTGTGTTATAGGATTTTCTGTTTTAGTCAATTTGGTTGTTTCTATGAGAATAAGAAAAATTGACATGGTTGAAGCGTTAAAATCTATTGAATAAGGGAGACGGTGAATATAGGGGTATTGTATTAGAAAATAATTAAAATTTTTCTAAATTAAATAAGTTATATATAGTATTTAGGTAATAGAAATAAATCCTATCGCCTATTTTATGTATGACGGGCATGCCGTCAGTCTGTGCTGAAAGTCCGCAAAGGGCGTAGTTGCCGACGAACTCCATAGTGACTTGCAAGATTCACATCGTGAGGTGTGGACGAGAAGAAGCAATAGCGAAATCGTAGCCTGACGAACAGAAACCTAATATCAAGGCTTGCATAACGGATAAGTGGGCGTAAAGTCATGAAGTCCAAAAGGCAATCGTAACTTATGCAAGTAGATCAGGCAGGCAGACGAGTAGAGGCTCAAATCACTGACGAGAAGAAACTGGTCAGTATCAATGGATTATCGAATTGAGAAACTCAATCAGGTAATCAGGGGCTGGATTAACTACTACCAAATCGGCAGTATGAAAAGGAACCTTACCAGAATTGACAAGCATCTAAGGACGAGAATGAGAATTGTGATATGGAAACAATGAAAGAAATCAGCGAAAAGACACTGGGGACTTCAAAAGTTAGGTGCACCTGAATGGATGGCAAAGCAATCAGTGAGTTTTAATAACCACTATCAATCGGTAGCCAAAACTACAGGGGTACACCTAATATCAAAAGAAATCCTCACAAAGCGAGGACTTCTCAGTTGTTTGGATTATTATTTGAATTGAACCGCCGTATGCCGAACGGCACGTACGGTGGTGTGAGAGGGGCTAGAAATTAGCCCCTACTCGATTTAAATCTCAAAATAAAAGCGTCAATAAATCAAAAAAGGTACTTGAAAAACGCTTTTAGGGGAAACAAGAAAGATATTGAGCCATATATGGATGAAAAGTTTCAAAACAATATATTGCTTACCCAGGCATAACGATTAACTATGAATGGAAGACCGGCTAATCCAAAGTATGCAAGAAATAAAAATGTGCTTGTTATTGGTGGATTAGGGAGTGGAAAAACTAGGTTTTATGTAAAGCCGAACTTAATGCAAATGCACTCATCATATTGCGTAACCAATCTGAAAGGAACGCTTAATGTGTCGGATATACGAAGATATGATATTGGAGAAGATACCGAACAACCGATATGAAATCTTAAACAATCAGTATGAAACCGAGCAAAGAGAACTAAACAAAGAAATCGATGGGTTGGAAAAAGCCATCAAGCGATACGAAAAAGAAACTGATAGAGCCAAGAAGTTTATCCGTTTGATTGAACGCTATGATAACTTTGATGAACTGACACCGACCATCATCAATGAGTTTGTAGAAGAAATCTTAGTCCACGAACGAGATCGAAAAGGCAGTCAAACCGCTAATCAGAAAGTCGAAATCAACTTCAACTTTATCGGCAACTATGAACCACCGAAAGAAGAATTATTCGAAGAAGAAATGCAGAAATTAAGGGCGGAGGAAGAAAAAGAACGGGAGAGAAAAGACAGGCTTCATCAAAACTACCTCAAGCGTAAAGAAAACGGCAAGCAAAAAGAATATGAGGAAAGATATAAGGCGAGGAGAGAGGAGAAAAAACAGGAAAAGCTAAAGGTTTTGAAAAGAGTAGGGATACCGGTAAGTGAGTATAGAAAAATTATTAAAAAAAATACTATTTAAAATTCCATCTTGACATAAATAGTTTGTTTATGCTAATATTTTGGTAAACGATGTTATCTTGAATCGAGGTGAATGTTAGTGAGAGATGAGAATGCCACGATTAAAAAAATATTTCGAAGTGCAATGAATGAGTTTACAGAATACGGATTTGAACAAGCCTCTGTTCGTACAATTGCTAAAAATGCCGGTGTTACACCGGGTGCAATATATAAACATTTTAAATCGAAAGAAGATATTTTTAAAGCTATCGCATCTCCGATATTAGACCATCTTTATAAAAGGAATATAGAATTAACAAATCAGGCTATCGCAGAAATATAATTAAATGGTTTAGAATGTTTTGAAAAGCAATCTGATAATAGTAATGAAGAATTATTAGGATTTATTTGTAAAAATGCCTCTGTATTTAATCTTCTGTTTAACTGCTCTCAAGGTACGGAGTTTGAGTCAATTCGTCATGATTTGGTGAATCTTGAAGTACAAGGAGCAAAGAAACTGATTGCAGTCCTTAAAGAAAAAGAGATTGCGGTAAACAATTTAAATGATGATTAACTTCATATCCTCTATACTATGGCATATACTCCTCTGTTCGAGATTATTACACACCAATATCCTTATGAAAATGCTTTGAATTTTATAGACATGATGGAAGCTGCAATGAATTTTGGATGGGGGAGGATTATAAAATGAAAACATAAAAAAGAATAGTTGATATAAAAAGAGTATTGAAATCGGGTTAATCCCGATTTTCTGCATTTTTAGGGAAAGTAAACAAATTAAAAAAATTTTTACCAAGAAAATAGAAGTGAAGAAGAACAAATAAAGAGAATTTCTATGGAAACTGACAAAGGAGAAATTATCTTGTTATGTGGAAGAAGTGGCAGTGGGAAAACAACCATAACTAAGTTGGTAAATGGTCTAATTACTCATTATCCCAAAACACAATTTTTAAATTTGGACTCAGATAATGAATTAACCTTTGGGTTAGAAAACATGGGAGAAGATCCGAGTGAAATAAAGAAAAAGGTTTCTAAAGCTGTTTCTGATTTAGGAATTGAAAGATTAGTGAATAGAAATGTCTTTAAAATGTCAGGAGGAGAAAAACAGCTCTTGGCTATTGCATCTATATATGCTACGAGTCCTGAAATTTATGTATTTGATGAACCTTCTGCCAATATTGATGAATACGGTATTGAAAAAATCAGAGAAGCTATTATCAAACTCAAAGCACAAGGAAAAACAATTATTATATCTGAGCATAGATTGTATTATTTGATGGATTTACTAAATAGAGCGATTTATTTACAAGATGGAGAAATTAAATATATTTTTGAGGGTTCAGAACTTGCTTCATTAAATGATGAATCAAGAAGAAAACTTTGCTATATGGTTATGCAAGATGTAATAAATCAACTGTTTTCTGAAAGCATAATCGAGGAGTTTGAGTTATCAGACTCAAAAATAAAAAAGAAGAAGTGGAAGAAATCCTTACAAAACTTGATTTAATCAGGTTTAAAGATAAGCACCCCTTGTGTTTATCCGGGGGACAAATGCAGAGATTGGCTGTGGCAGTTGGAGTATTAATGAATAGAGAAATCATTATTTTTGATGAACCGACGAGCGGGCTTGACTATTTCAATATGTTGAAAATAAGCGAAGTTATAAAAAATTTTTCAAAAGATAAGATTGTATTCATTGTAACACATGATAAAGAGCTGATTGATAATATCTGCAATAAATTATTGGAGATTTCTAACGGAAAGATAAATAAATTTTGTGAAAGAAGGTAAAAAATGGAGATGTTAAAAGGATATAAGGGTAAGGTGTCAGCATCTATCCTGTTTGCGATTATAGGAGTTGGATTCGGGGTGTTACCTTACTTTTCTGTGGCTACTATTATTAATAATCTTGTTGAGAAAAACATAAATATAAGTAATTATTTACCCTATATTTTAACTGTGTTTGTCGGCTTTTTGGGAAGTATATTATTCCATGAAATATCTACTGTTATTTCACACAATATCGCTTATAGAATAATTGAAGATAAAAGAAAATTATTAGCTGATAAATTAAGCAGAATGTCTATGGGAGAGGTTGAGAAAAAAAGTAGCGGTCAATGGTCTCAATTTATGGTGGAAACACTTGATAAAATAGAAAAACCTATTGCTCATGTTATTCCGGAGGTCATTGCCAACATTATTATTCCAATCGTATTGATTATAATAATTTTTGTTTTTGATTGGAGAATAGGAATTGCTAATTTGCTTACGATTCCATTAGGGTTACTATTTTCCGCACTGGTTATGAGAGGCTATGAAGAAAAGTCTAAAAGGTATCAGGAAGCATCTAAAGCTATGAATACTACTATGGTTGAGTATGTCAACGGCATTAAAGTAATCAAGGCATTTAATAAATCAGCTTCATCATTTGGGAAATTTAAGAAAACGGTTAATGAAAATAAAAATGCAATGCTTGATTGGTATTTGAGTGTTTGTTTCTCAATGACAGGAGCTATGGAAACTATTCCGGCAACAATGATTTTTGTTTTACCGACTTCTTTGTATTTCTTTATGAAAGGAAGTATCGCAATTGGAAGTCTTGTTATGTGTATATTGTTATCTTATGCCTCATATAAACCTTTGATAAAGGCTATGGGGCATATGGAAACAATAGCAAATATAAAAATCGTATTGGAAGAAATAGAAAAAGTAATGAATATTCCCGATTTAAAAAGAGGAGAAGGAGCAAAAAGCATAGATGGTCATGATGTAGAGTTTATAAATGTAACATTTGCTTATGATGATTCAAAGACTGTGTTAAACGGGATTTCATTTAAAGCAAAGGAGAATGAGCTGACTGCAATAGTTGGAGATTCAGGCAGCGGGAAATCTACTATCGCAAAACTGATTGCCGGATTTTGGAATGTTGATGGCGGAGAAATTTTAATTGGAGAAAACAATTTGAATGATATGCCGTTAAAGCAGAATATGGAGCTTATAACTTATGTATCGCAAGAAAATTTTCTTTTTAATAAAACCGTTTTAGAAAATTTGAAGATAGCCAAAGAAGATGCAAGCATGAGTGAAATTCAAAGGGCGTGTGAAAAAGCAAGCTGTCATGATTTTATAATGAGTCTTCCGAATGGATATGAAACTATTGTTGGAGAAGGCGGTGCAAATCTTTCCGGTGGAGAAAAACAACGCATTGCTATTGCAAGAAGCTTCCTTAAAAACAGTCCGATTGTATTACTGGATGAAGCGACAGCATATTCCGATCCCGACAATGAGGCAATTATTCAAGAGTCTATCAACAATCTCATTAAAGATAAGACGGTAATTATGATTGCCCATAGATTATCTACAATAGTAAATGCGAATAAAATTATTGTTGTAGATAACGGACGGGTGATAGAACAAGGATCTCATAAAAAATTGCTTGAATTGAACGGAAAATATAAAGAGATGTGGGATGTATATACAGAATCTAAGGGAATCGAGGTGATATAAAGTGATAGAATTAATAAAAACTCTATATGAGGTTTCAGGTTCATATTCAAAAAGAATAACACGAATGCTTATTTTTGATGTGTTTAAGGGAATATTTGAAGGCATTGCTTTAGGTGCGATTTTGTTTTGCTTGACCAAAATTTGTGAAAATATATTCACCGGACTGAGTGTTGAAATGAATGATGTATATACTGTCTTTGTAATTTCAGTTATAAGTATGATGGGGAAAATCGTATTTGGATACCTGGCTGACAGAAACAAATATATAGCTTCATACAGCTTAGGTGCTGAAAACAGATTATATATAGGTGATCGTTTAAAAAATGTAAATATGGGATATTTCAGTACAAATTCATTAGGAAATATAGCCGGGGGGCTGTCAACAGTTATAGGTGAGCTTGAAACGATGGGAGTTTTCATTATAGAGCAATTGCTTGTAGGTACAATACAAACACTTATTATAGTGGCATTTGTATTGCCGTATGATATTGTAACGGCTACAATTATTTTATTAACTTTGATTATTGGAATTATGGTTAATATAGTTACCCAAAAAAAGACAGACCTATTAACAGAGAGATTGTTGGGACTTAAACTAGATTTAAGTTCAAAAATGCTGGAGTATGTAAAGGGAATAGGGGTAACGAAAGCGTTTGGGAAAGAGAAAAATACAGTTAAGGAATTAAATGAAAGCATTACAGAAAGTCGTAAAGGTTTTTTAGCAGTAGAAAAGATATTGGTCCCGACACAGTTTATGTTTTTATTAGTATTCAAAATCGGTATCTGTGTGATAATTTTTACTTCACTGATAAGATATTTTTCTGGAAATATTGAAGTAACTAAGGCTATCATACTGATTGTTATGAGTTTTGTTGTTTTTTCAGGCTTTGAATTGGCAGGAAGTATGCAAAGCATTAAGGGTATTGCTGTACAAAATCTTAACAGCGTTATCAATTTAAGGAATTTACCTGTAATTGAAGATGGCGAAGAAACTGAAATAGATAAAGCTGAAATTTCAATGGAAAAAGTTTCATTTTCTTATGGGGAGTCGGAGATCTTCAAGAATTTAAGTATAATTATTCCTGAAGGGAAAACTACCGCTTTGGTCGGGTTTTCAGGAAGTGGGAAGACCACTTTGTGTAATCTGATGGCGAGATTTTGGGATGTAAATTCTGGGAAAGTAAATGTCGGAAAGACAAACGTTAAGGAATATAAGTACGATGAGCTATTGTCAAATTTCAGCTTTGTTTTTCAAGATGTGTATCTTTTTGATGATACTGTGAGAAACAATATCAAATTTGGAAATCCGAATGCAACAGATGAAGATATGATAGATATTGCCAAAAAAGCTCAGTGTCATGATTTTATTATGAAATTGCCACAGGGTTATGACACTGTTTTGCAAGAGGGGGGCTCTAATTTATCCGGTGGAGAGCGTCAGAGAATTTCCATTGCAAGAGCCATGTTAAAACGCAGTAAATTTGTTATTCTTGATGAAGCGACTTCCAGTGTAGATCCGGAAAATGAAAAACAATTATTAATTGCTTTAAAAAGCTTATTAAAAGGCAAGACGACAATTATAATTGCACATAAACTTTCTACCATAAAGAATGCGGATCAGATCATTGTTTTGAAAAACGGAGCCATTGAACAAGTGGGGACACATACCGAACTTGCATCTGAACAAGGTATATACAAAGACTTTCTTGAAAGTAGAAAAAAGTCTGAAGAATGGGCGATTTAAATATATCGTAAATTGCATAGAGATATTTCTATATATAGCGAATGGAGGACGATGAAGTGAAAAAGTATTTGTATTCTACAATAGATTGTAATTATAAAGAATCTTTTAGGCTTTGCAGTTGTCTATTCTCTCAAACAATTAAATACATCTAAAGAAAAGGTAAACTCTTTGGTTGTATAATATTGGTTGTATAATATTTAGCGTTGGTGAGAGAAAAAATTCTCTCCCAACGCTAAATTTTTTGCCTTGAATTGTCAAGTCAAATGCAACTCTACTGAATGATAAACCTCGTATGGAGTTTTCCAATTTAAGCATTTGCGCGGTCTAAGATTTATTTCTTTCATTTTTGCTTCAACATAGCTATCTGATTGATTAATATCCACAGTTTTCGGGAAATATTCTCTCAACAATCCATTGGTGTTTTCGTTTGTTCCTCTTTGCCAAGGATGATGTGGAAATGGAAAATAAAACTCTACTAAATTCAACTCCTGACTAATTTCTGCATGTTTAGAAAACTCTTTCCCTCTATCTGGAGTTATTGTTTCTAGAGGTTGATTTTCTAAAAGCTCAATCATCGCTTGTTTGACTAAAAATGAATTCTTTTTTGCAATTTTTTTACATAGTAGATACCTACTTTTTCGATCAGTTAATGTTACTAAGCAAGCTTTACCAGTCTGTCCCATAAGTGTATCAGCCTCCCAATCACCTAATCGTTCTCGATTATTTGCAGGATCCGGTCTATCTGTAATTAAATTACTAATTTGAATTTTGCCACGTCTTTCTTCATAATTTTTTGTATGACGGCTTTTACCACGATGTTGTAGTTTGCGAATAACTCCTCTATTTCCATGTGATAGTCCTTTTTCATCAAAACGACCATTATATATTTCCCTGTAAATTGTATTGTAGCTAATAGTGAAGCTTGAATTTTCAAATTTCAATCGAGAAGAAATCTGTTCCGGAGACCATTGATGCCTCAAAAATAAATCCTTTACGCATTCATATAGACTTGGATTATCTAGCTTTTTTCTTGGTCTACAATTAAAGCGTCTATTTTTATATCTGTCATGGGCTTCACAAGGTATGTACTCGCCATTTTGACTATTTCTTTTAATTTCTCTTGATATAGACGATTTGTTTTTCCCGAGTAAAATTGAAATTTCTGTTTGATTTTTGCCTATATCAATAAAATGTTTTAGCATTTCGCGCTCTTTTAGTGTAAAATGAGTATAATGATTCATGGCTCCTCCTGATTTTTAGATGTCTTTGCAAACACTATTTTATCAGAAAGCTATGAATCTTTTTAGTTGCACTTAGATTATAAATTCAAGGCAAAAAAATAGGAACACACATCAAATCTCATGTATAATTTAAATCGTCAAAAAAAAATAATAAGGAGAAATGATATGTGTTCTAATGCTAGTATAACAGAAATCTTAGGAATTAACGATAACAATTTAGTAATTTTAGGTAACGAAAAAGAAAATATCAAGGGGATAGAATATACAGTCCTAAGGGGAAAGCTTTCATATAGGCCAGCTTGCTGCCCTAAGTGTGGTATAGTCAATGAAAATTATGACATAATAAAAAATGGAAGCCAGACTGTAAAAATACTTTTTGGAGTCACATCATAACAGAAGAAATGCGTTTTCGCCAGCATTTATGTGAATATGCTATTAAGTATGGAGTAACTCGTGCAGCAAGACGGTATCATACCAATAGGCAGTTTGTATATCGTCAATTAAAAAAATATGATGGATACACAAGAAGTTATGGAAAAGTAGAACGAAGTCATAGAGAAGATGGGAAAATACTCTATGGTAGAAAAATATTTATAAGTGAAAAAGAGCTGAAAATGGCTGTAAAAAAGCATATGCAAAGATATAATAGCACAGCTAAGCTCAGTCTTAATTTTAAAAGTCCTAATGAAATAGTATCCGAGTATTTCTCAAAGTGTAACATATGTCTTGACAACTAAGAGTCTTAAATTAGAAGTAGCGAATATGTAAAGTGTAACATTAACCTAAAGATGATATGATATAATATAATATTATATTATATTATATTATATTATATATTGAAAGAGTTAGAAAGTAGGAGGTATTGTGAAAAATTAACTATGCGAAAAGATAATATGGTATGCCTTATCACATACCATATTCAAGTTTATAAAACAGTATTGGAAAGATATTGACATAGAGAGCATAAAAAGTCTTTCTAAAGATAACTATAAGGCTATAATTAAGCGTACACCGGACATAGGCAGTTTTGGAAAAAATCCACTTAGAATACCTCTTACAGGTGGAATCTTGTGGTTATCTGTATATGATGCAATGCAAGGAAAGATGAATCAAGAGCAGTTTGAGGAGATGATCAGTGCTACAATAGAAGCTCCTTTGTTAAAGAAAATTTCCAAAAACAAAAGGTTTTCGATATAAAAAAGCAAAAAAAGAAAATAGAAAAAACAAGATTACAAATGCAGCTTCTGACAGTGAGTTTAATTGGAATACGGAACTTATTTTGGGAAGAGACGAAAACGAATATACAGTGATATATCACAGATGTGGGCTTTGTGCCTTAGGCAAATAGGAACATCATGAAGAATTTTTATAGAAAAAATGCATTAACAAATGTGAATTTGTGAAGGAGTTTATATATGAAAAATAAAAAACTATTGTCTGTTTTGTATGCAATTCTTGCAGCAGCATTTTACGCAATAAATACGCCGTTATCAAAGTTGTTGCTTGGACATGTACCGTCAACTTTGATGGCTTCATTTTTATATTTGGGCGCTGGTGTCGGCGTGGGGATGATGTATACTTTTCATTGGAAGAATGAAAGAAAGTCGGAGAGACTCGGGAAAAACGATATTCTATACACAATTGGAATGATTACTCTTGATATTGTAGCTCCCATCTTTCTGATGCTCGGTATTAAGCTTGGCAATGCATCAAATGCGTCGCTACTAGGAAATTTTGAGATTGTTGCTACAACATTAATTGCCTTGTGGATTTTCAATGAGAAAGTTTCCAAGAAATTTTGGATTGCAATAGGCTTTATAACATTATCCAGTATTATTTTGTCACTGGACAGTGCGCAGGGATTTAGCTTTTCTTATGGGTCTTTATTGGTCTTATTGGCAACCTTGTGCTGGGGTCTTGAAAATAACTGTACACGTAGCATTTCTGAAAAAAGCACCTATGAAATAGTGACGCTAAAAGGAATTGGATCTGGAACGGGAGCATTTATTGTTGCTATTATTGTAGGAGAAAAGTTTCCGGAAACAAAATATATCCTGTTTGTAATGTTGTTGGGATTTGTATCATATGGACTAAGCATTTTCACATATATTAGAGCACAGAAATATCTTGGGGCAGCAAAGACCAGCGCTTATTATGCAATTGCACCGTTTATAGGCACGATGCTGGCCTTTCTCCTTTTAGGCGATCAACTTACGTGGAAGTATTTAATTGCCCTTGTAATTATGATTGTTGGCACAGTATTTGTTGTTTCTGATACACTTATTCAAAGTCATACGCATCTTCATACTCATGTTATAACACATACTCATGATGGGAATACGCATACACATACGATTGAACATGACCATAGACATCGCCATGTGGGAGATACAGAAAAGCACGAACATAAGATGATTGAAAAATATATAAATTGTGATGAGCATCGTATGGATCATTTGAATTTATAAACCCTAGTTTATCTAAGTAAGGACGGAATAATACAACTGAATATATAAAACAAAAAGCAAGTGTAGATGCTAGTTTAAAAAAATGGTTGTATAATATTTAGCGTTGGTGAGAGAAAATTCTCTCACCAACGCTAAATATTATACAGTCCAATTTGAGAAACAGTAAATCAAAATAGGTTTACTGTTTTTTGTTGCTCAATTTTCAAAAAATCGTCCATAAACATAAAAAAGTACTTGACAAAACGCTCTCTGGGGAAACAAGAAAGATATTGAGCCATATATGGATGAAAAGTTTCAAAACAATATATTGCTTACCCAGACAGAACGATTAACTATGAATGGCAGACCGGCTAATCCAAAGTATGCAAGAAATAAAAATGTGCTTGTTATCAGAGGATCAGGGAGTGGAAAAACAAGGTTTTATGTAAAGCCGAACTTAATGTAAATCCACTCGTCATATTGCGTAACCAATCCGAAAGGATTAACCTTTTAGGGACAGAGAAAATAACAAAAACTTGGAAAGGAGGTAATTCTCATGTCAAATACGAAAAGAACAGGACAAACAGCCCTTTATGAGCGTTTAAGTCGAGATGATGAAATGCAAGGAGAAAGCAATTCCATCACCAATCAAAAGCAACTACTTGAAAGCTATGCCAAAAGAAACGGCTTTGTAAATATCTATCACTATACCGATGATGGAGTAAGCGGAACAACCTTTGATAGAGAGGGATTTCAAAAAATGATAAAAGCAGTAGAAGAAAACAAAGTATCTACTGTGATAGTAAAAGATATGAGTAGGTTTGGCAGAGACTACCTCAAAGTAGGTTTTTACACCGAAATACTTTTCAAAGAAAAGGGAGTAAGGTTTATCGCCATCAATAACGGAATAGACAGTGAAAAACAAGCAGAAAGCGACTTTACCCCATTTCTAAATATCATGAACGAATGGTATGCAAGAGATACATCAAGAAAAATACAATCTATCTTCAGGGCAAGAATGGAAGAGGGGAAAAGAGTATCTCCAAGCGTACCATACGGCTATTACAGAAACCCAAAGAACAAACAGGAGCTACTTGTCGATAAAGAGAGTGCAAAGGTCGTAAAACGCATTTACAGGCTTGTAATAGAGGGATATGGAGTAACACAGATAGCAGATATACTAACCAAAGACAAAGTCCTTATCCCATCAGCCTATGCAGAAACCCATTATCCCGAAAATAACCATAGCTCAAAGAAAAGAGGAATAGAAGACCCATATTTTTGGACACCGACCACAGTAGGTTATATCTTAGAAAAAAGAGAATATATGGGGCATACTGTATTAGGAAAGACAATTAGTTTAGACTATAAAACCAAAAAAAGAAGAAAGGCAAAAGAAAATGAACTCATTATCTTCAAAAATACCCACGAAGCCATCATTGACGAAGAAACATGGAATAACGCCCAAAGGTTAAGAAAAACAGTGAGAAGAAGTCCAAAGTATGGTACAACCTCACACCCATTCACAGGGCTTTTAATCTGTTCCGACTGTGGAGGAAAGCTAAGCTATAGAGAGCCGGCAGAACATAAAGAAAAGAAGTACGATTGCGATTATTGTTTTGTATGTCAACATTACAGACACAGAAAAGGCTCTTGCAGTATGCACTACATCAAAGTAAAAACAGTAAATGAAATTCTCCTAAAATCAATCAAAGAAATCACAGACTTTGCAAAAGAAGAAAAGCAAGAGTTTCTAAAAGTGATGAACAAGTTATCCGACGAAAAAAGAGAAGAAAAGTATCAAGAGGATAAAGAAAAGTTAGAAAAACTGTCATCAAGAAATGCAGAGCTAACAACACTCATTACAAAGCTGTATGAAGACCACGCACTTGGTAAAATTCCTGTAAAACATTTTGACAGATTATTTAATACCTATGATATGGAGCAACAAGACTTAGAAAAGCAAATACAGTATTTTGAACAAGAAATAGAAAGCTATCATCAGAGAAAAGTTGATACCGATAAATTCTTAAAGATGATAGAAAAATATACAGATATTGAAAAACTTACAGTACCAATGATAAATGAGTATATAGAAAAAGTTGTAGTCTACGAAGCGACAGGAGGAAGACAAGGCAAATATAGAAAACAACAAGTTGATGTGTACTTTAACTTTATAGGTAACTGTCAAGTGCCACAGAAAGTAGATATAGAAAAAATGGCTTAAAAGTGGTATAATATTATAAATATTGAGTGAAGTAAATTAGAATTTGTGGAGGTTTTCTATGAAGTATGAAGAAATTAAATTAAATATTTCAAATGATAAAATTAGCAATTACAAAGTATTTAAAGGGATGAAGCTGTATTCTGAAATATTTAAATCCGAAGATGAAAAGAAGTTAATAAATAAAAGAGTATTTGTAACTCCAAAAGGAAACTATGTTTATTATGAAAGGACAGATATAAATTGGAACTATTGGTCAGATAAAACAAGATATGATTCGAGTTTTGAATTAAGTGATGTAAAACATAATATAGTATTTGAAGTATCAACAGAATTGACTAAGTTTACAAAATATTTAGGAGAAGAAGTAGTCAAAAAAATTATGTTTAAAGAAAAAAATGGAGAAATAGTAGAAGTACTGGATATTTAGTAAATCTTGAACTCCCTATTTATTAGATTAAGTAAATTTGGAATTTTAGAGGTATCCGTTTATGAAATGGTATAATTATATGACTAAACAAGAAAAAAGAAATTTTCAAAAAGTAATTGCTGTATGTGTAGTAGGTGCAATTTTAATTCTACTTATTCGTATAGTTTTTCATACTATTTTGTAAGTAAAATATAAATTCCAGTTTGTCGAAATGAAATAATTAAATAGAAACAATAGTATAGCAGCTTACGAAACAGTAAATCAAATCGGTTTACTGTTTTTTCTTTGCTCAAAACATAAAGAAAGGAAAACAGAAGATGAAAAACATAGACGAAAAAATTTTAATGACAGAAGAAGAAATCAAGCAGTTACAAAACAAAAGGAAAAAACTTATCAGTCAGCAGAAACAGAAGGAACGAAAAAAGAGAGATAGACGGCTTTATGAAAAAGGAGCAGTCTTTGAAAGTATCTTTACTGAAAGCAAGGACTTCACCAAAGATGAATTTTATCAGCTAATCACATATCCAAATCTCAAAGAAATAGTCAATCAAAAAATCAAGAAAATCATAGATAGCAGAGAAGAAAGTAAAAATCAAAATACAGAAAATCGAGAGGAAAGAATGGAAACAGAGGAATAGTCCCTTGTTTACAAGGGCGCACTTATACACCCTAAAGGGTGTGTGCGTTCTCCGAAGGCTCTTGCAGAGAGCATATCAGCTAAAGCTGATACAGGGGAGCTACACTCCCCTACGGAAATAAATTTCCTACCACTTGTGTACTTACCAAAAGAAATCGGATAAAAACAATCCGATTTTTTTAGTAAGTCTTTATCATCGCCACCTTGCCCACATCAAAAAGAGAGGAGGTTTTTTCTTATGGCGATATATCATCTTTGCATAAAGATTATCTCAAGAGGTAAAGGCAAAAGTGCAGTAGCAGCTTCCGCTTATCGAAGTGGCGAAAAGATAAAAAACGAATATGACGGCATAGTCCACGACTTTACAAGAAAAGGCGGAATAGCCCATACAGAAATCCTATTGCCTCAAAATGCACCACAGGAATTTTCAGGCAGAGGAACATTATGGAATAGCGTAGAGAAAATCGAAAAGAGTAAAAACTCACAGCTTGCAAGAGAAATTGAAGTTGCCTTACCCAAAGAATTAGACAGGGAAAAACAGATTGAGCTTGTAAGAGAGTATGTAAAAGAAAATTTTGTGAAAGTCGGTATGTGTGCCGACATTGCCCTACATGATAAAAATGACGGAAACCCACATGCACATATTCTATTAACTATGCGACCGCTAAACGAAGATACAACATGGGGAGCAAAATCAAAAAAGGAATATATACTTGATGAAAACGGAGAGAAAGTAAAACTTAAAAATGGCAACTACAAAACAAGAAAAATCAATACAGTGGACTGGAACGAACAAGACAAAGCAGAGCGTTGGCGAAAAGCATGGGCAGATATTACAAATAAATATCTTGAAGAAAATAGCATACAGGAAAAAGTGGATCACCGTTCCTATGAAAGACAGGGCATAGAACAAATACCGACCATTCATTTAGGCGTATCAGCCACCCAAATGGAAAAGAAAGGCATAACTACCGACAGGGGAAATATCAACCGAGAAATCAAACATCAGAATAAGGTATTAAAAGAGATTGCAAGAAGAATAAAAGCCTTACTAAATTGGATAAGAGGAATAGGAAAAGAAGAAAAGGCAGAAACTGATAATCTCAAATCTACCCTCCCATTCAAAGAAAATTTGCTATCCGTTTTTGAAAATCTTATCCGTAAAAATGCAGATAACCATAATACAGATTTAGAACAATACATCGGAAGCTATCAATTCTTAAAAGAGAAAAATATCATTTCTGTATCTGAACTGAAAGAAAACATAGTTACTTTAAGAGATAAGAACTACAAGACCACAAGAGCTATTAAAGATACCGAAAAGCGGATTGACAATAAAGTACAACTTATCGACCACGCCGAAAAATATTTGAAGCATAAAGATACCTATACAGCTTATACCAAGCTAAAGAAAAACAAACAAGATACTTTCTACAATGAGCATACCGCAGAGATTATTTTGTTTGAAAGTGCCAAGAAATATCTGAAAGAACATTTAGGAGAAAGCAAGACCTTAAATATATCCAAATGGAAATCGGAAGTTGCCAATATGAAGAAAGAGAAAAATAGCCTATACAATCAAATATTAGAGATACGAGAGGAAGTAGAACAGGCTGAAAAAGTTAAGACTTGTATTGAACAGTTACAGGAACATTCAAAGCAACTAACACAGGTAAAACGGAACGAGTTAGACCTATAAAATCAAGCGAAAAAATGGTATAATATTAGACAAGTATTTGATTTTGGAGGTGCTTAAATTCATGGATGAAAGAGAGAAAATCATTCGTTTATGGTTTGATATGTGGCTTACACAACAAGACTTAGGAATAGATGATATTTTTTTGGATGATGTGATTTATATTGAGAGTTGGTGTCCTAAGTATGAAAATCGGCAAACAGTAAAGCACTGGTTTAATGAGTGGAATACAAGAGGAAAAGTTCTTGCGTGGGATATAAAGCAATTTTTTCATAAGGATAATCAAACTATTGTAGAATGGCACTTCAAAAATAAAATGAATGAGGGGAAAGTTGAAGAATTTGACGGTATCTCTTTGATTGTTTGGACAGCCGATAATAAGATAAAAGCGTTGAAAGAGTTTGGTTGTAATTGTAACAACTACAATCCTTACAAAGAGAGTGAAACACCATTATTTAGAGATGAAAAAGTAAATTGGTTTTGAGGAGATAAAATATTGATGGAAAGTAGACCTGAGTTTGACAAAATTACATCGTTTGATGAATTTACTAAATACTATTGGTATCGTGAAGAACTTTCACAGATATGCAAGTCATTAGGATTAGAATATAGAGGCACAAAACAGGAACTCAATTATATTATTGAGCAATACTTTAAGGGCAATTTGATTAAAAAATCATCAATAAAAAATGAAAAGAAGCAAGTGGAAAATATTACTTTAGATACACCATTACTTGAATGTGGTTTTTCTTTTAATGCAAAGTTCAGAGAATATTTCGCTGTTTTAACAGGTATCTCACCATTTAAATTTACTGCTGATATGGCAACAGTTTGGAGAAAAGTAAAAAGAGAAAATGATTTGAGTTTTACAATTCAAGATATGCTAAAAGTTTATTATGGGAAATCAGATTATGCAAAGTATGATAATTCGGTTTGTCAATGGAATCAATTTTTAAAGGATTTCTGTGCAGACGAAAATAGTTGCAACTACTCAAACAAATTAAAAGTAGCTTCTATTCTTTGGAAAGAAGTCAGAAATTCAAGAAATGAAAAAATTTATTCAAAGAATCTTTTGACTGAATATGCCGATAAAATAAAAGAGTATTGCAAGTAGGATATTTTTAGCTTGCTAAACTAACAATTCAATAAAAGCTAACACGAAAGCAGTAAATCAAAAAGGTTTGCTGTTTTTTCTTTGCTTAAAAACGGAAAGGAGGACACATGGAAGAAGAAAAAAGAGTAATAAAAGAACCACAACATAAACAGTTAATAATGGATATTGGAAAAACAAAATACACCGTAAACCTACATTTCAAGCAAGGTACAGGGGAAACATACAAAGATAAAATACTAAAGCTAATCAAGAGAGAAACAGAGAAGATATAAATTTATCAAAAAAATTTTGTTTATGTCCTTGACAAATCTTCCCAAAAGGAACGATAGTAATTGAGTGTGTTAAGATGCTTGAAGATATTGGATATGAGATAAAAATTCTAAATATCATCAACTTCAAAAAGAGCATGAAGTACAATCCATTCGCTTATCTCAGAAGTGAAAAAGATATACTCAAATTAGTATAGGCAATCATCTCAAACACCAAGGGAGAGTAAGAAAAATCAGGAGAAGATTTTTGGGTGAAAGCCGAAAACTCTATTACACAGCACTTATTGGCTACATCTTCTATGAAGCTTCAAGGGAAGAAAAGGGAGCAACTCAAACAGGAGAAACTCAAAACGCTGAAAAAAGCGGAATACCACTAAGTGAATATAAAAAGTTAGTGAAAAAAGAAGCCTATGATGTGACCCCAAAAAGTTAGACTTTACTAGCGAGACAGTTTATGCTGCCTCG